>Ga0315280_10006942_pt1 | contig 15433 bp, 9 predicted proteins | sample YL17G06_40_MG_FD_203697 | JGI IMG/M metagenome (GOLD analysis project Ga0315280, IMG submission 203697) | Sediment microbial communities from Yellowstone Lake, YNP, Wyoming, USA - YL17G06_40 | ecosystem: Environmental > Aquatic > Freshwater > Lake > Sediment | place: USA: Wyoming | collected... | reverse complement strand
GGGCTACCCTCGCTTTGAAATTGTCGTCGTACGTTCGTCTTTTTCTCAACTGTACCTCCTTTTTTATTGTAAGGAGATACACCTAAAATTGCGACTCCTTTTGGTCTGAATCAACAAAACCATTATACTTTTCGGTTGATGGCCGCGATGAAGGCCTTTACGACATTGATTTCGTTGTCTGCCATCTCGTTTCTTCCTTTGGGCTAACGTTAGCGGTCACGCGCGCGGTTTACCCCATCGCTATTGAACACTTTGTTCGACGATCATGTCGTGAAGCCTATCCATTCGTTTCTCAGATTGAAGCGGAGGAAAGTTGTGTCACGAGCATGAATCCAGAATCCGATCCACTGATTGTTGAGATCAAATATATTCCAGAAATCCTCTCTAGCGCTGATGCCAATTGCTGAGAACTCGCAATCCGGAGTAAAAACCAGGAACACTCGGTCGTTTACGGGAATGGTAAACCCTGCCGAGGCCAGGTTCAGATCGAATATATAGACCCTTGGTATACTGCTGGATATGTTTGGATTGATGGATAAGTTGACTCTTGGGTTGATCCTAGAACATACTGCGGGATTCAGGCTACTACTCACACGATAATTCAAACTGCTGCTGACATTCGGATTGATGCTCGATGACACGTTTGGATTCAAACTGGAACTGACGAAAGGGTTCTTGCTTGATGAAACGTTCGGGTTGAGGCTACTCGACACGTTTGGATTCAGGCCGTTGCTTACAAAAGGATTCTTGTTGGATGCGACTGCGGGATTCCGACTTGATGGTATGATCATTTCGTCTTCCTTTTCGTCGAATTATTAATCTACAGCATGCTTTATCGATACTAGATTGCAATTGACAATCAATATTTGAAAGGAAATAAAATTATCGGTGCAAAGTGTATACCCAACAATCCAGGAGGTAGTTGACCACCTTTTTTATTCAACTGTCAACCTAAGTCCGTCTTCCCACACAATAAATTATATTGTCTATTCGATTATTTTTAGTTTTTTCATTTCTTCAATTAATAATTCATAAACATAGCATCTGACAGGAGTATTTAGATCTAAACCCGAAGATCTGCCTCTCATCAAATTAGATATAAGAGTTGATCGAATAATGCTTGCTTTAATTGGACCTCTTTTAGAAGCTATGGTCATTGTTTCAATATCCATTCTCCGGAATCTATCTTGCGTCGCATTAACATATATTTCATAATCTTCTTTATCGGATTTAACAAACGAATGGTTAATTTCTCTATCTGGATCTTTACTGCCCCATACATATCTTCGAGGGCGCGATATTTCTGCAAAATAGTGAATTGGAAAAGACTGATACAGGGGAAGTTGATTTTTGATTTTATCGAAATTTGTTTCCACTAATATCTGATATTCATTAAAAACGTTCCTGAAAAAAGATTCCACGTATTCTTTTATCCCACCATCAGAGTAATCTGCAACTTCTGATTTCAATTGGTATAGCGGTTTTTTAAGGTCACCGATAGGTAACAAAGGTTTGCCTATGAACTCGCGATCGCTTTTTATAACGTCAACGCTATTTCTTAATTCATAATATTCCTTGGGCAAAGGAACATTAAGATCAAGACAAGAACTTTTATTTTCAATCAAATCAAGGGCTATTTTTTGAATCTCACTTCTATCTTGTGGAGTAGGACTATAACTATAGGTGTTTATCGTGCCACGTTTTTCTTCTTTTAATTTCCCCTCTTTTCTCAATTGCTCTATATAACATATTTCAGCATAATTGTAATTTTTATAGAGCTCTAATTTTTCAATTATTTCGTCACACGATAGATTGGATATTTGTTTGATTGTATCTTGAGTTCTTTCTCCTAATCCAAACTCTGTTCCTTTTTGATAAATCATGTCATACGCTTTTTCTAGTGCAAACCCAATATTGTTTATTTCCTTTAATTTTTTTTTCTTCAATATATTTGATATTTGATTCTTAATAAATTTTCTGGCCGTTGATTGTGAATTAATTGTAATGCCATAATTGCTAACTATATGATTTACCTTATATTCAATAAATAATTTATTTGATATTTCGCTGCGCCCAAAAATGATTTCATTAAAGGGAATATCCAAAATAGCAACTTTTTCACGATGATTATCATCAGTTTCACGGAATCCGAACGCTTCGATTGATTTAATTTTATTGTTTACTAAGCAAATCATGCCAAGATTTTCTTTTCCATAAGGAAATAATATATCCTTAAGTGCTGGGAATTCATTTTGAATTATGAGTTCGTATTCATCTATACACTTTTCTAAACTCTCTATATTATGTTCTTGGAATGAGTCTAAATGAGATTGACTAGCTTCGCCTAAATAAAGCCCCAATAGACTTTGTCCAAAGGACTTCGAAAGGATTCCATTTAAATTTCCTTTAAATTGATTTTTATCTAATATATTCCAATCTTGTGAATAAAACACAATTATAAAATCTCTAATTTTCTCGAAATAATAGCATATGATTCTTTTTCCGACTATCTCTGATTTAGCTTCTAGTATGTTATGCGAGAATAAGGAACGATAGTCTTCCGAGCCGATATATACGCCAAGCTTGTCGGATATTATTGATTCTTCAATTTCTGTTTTGTTTAACAAATACATCTCATTTCCAATTTTTCTAAGAATATCTTTTGCGGCATTAGAATTTATGATCTTTTTCAATTTCATATCAAGATATTTTTCCAATAATTCAACGGAATTTAGGTCTGGATCAATTTCTTTATTAGTTTTTTCGAATATTTCGGAAATCGCTCGAAGCATGAGAGGTAGCCTACTTTCCGTTAACGTGGCACCTCTTAATGGGCTTGAGAAGTTATATGCTTTTTTGTATTTTTCTATGGCTTCCTTTTGCTCGTTATCATTAAATCTATTTATTTTAATCCCCGGAAACCGAACTGTTTTATTTCCTTTTGCATCCGAAGGCGTATACGTATTTTCAGTCAATTCGCTAGGCAACGCAGATATTTCCAAGAATCTCGGCCAATCTGAGTCTTTGCATGATATGATTAATCTAATTTTGTTATTTTTTATCCTCATAAGAAAATCGTTTAAATCTTTATTAACGTTAGGAATTGTCCATTCATCAATTGCATCTATTATGATAAACAGAGGTTTATTGTGATTCTTAACTATATCTTCTACTCGCTTTATGATTTGGATATGTGATTTTTCTATAGAAAAAGTCCAATTAAAATCTTCTGAGATAGCTTGAAATATTCCGTGTGCCAGCAAACTGCAATTGAAGAACATTACGGGGAATTCATTAACCAGCTTAGTTGCTAGGTTGCATAAATAATTTGTCTTTCCGATCCCTGACTCACCGATTAGTGCAAAAACAATCTTATTAGAATCAAGATACTTACGGAATTCTTCTTCAACTTCAAGATTTGGAATATACAATTCAGGAATGTACTTTTTTGATAAATCCTTTAGGGAGCCTCTTAAAGAATTCATCCTTGCGCTTATTTGACATTTTGAAAACTCTATTAAATTTGGAAAGTTATGGCCAAATAGATCTTTTTGAGCTTCATATCTTAGCTCTTCGCTCAAGGAGATGGTGTATCCACCCTTTACAAATGATGACTCTTTTAGATCGGTTTCATTCAAACATTCTTTGGTAATCGTATCGTAAATCTTTGTATCTATTCCGTTGCTTACAATTGAAAAAGGGGCAATCATATCAAGCAAACGTGCATAAGAAATAGCTTGATCCCTATCTTTATCGGTTAATGAATGATCTGAACTTTTCGTCTCAACTACGAAAAGGGGCTGATTATCTTTCTTAAAAAGCAAATCTAAAAAGCCTCTTTTTCGCTCTTCTATAGTCTTTGATATTTTTTGTTTCGAAAGCCCCAAATTAATTTCGAATCCAATTTCGAAACCGATCTCTTCATCTATAAACCCAAGTTTTTGGAAGTAAGGAATAATAATTCTATTCTTAACTGTTTCTTCGTTTAGGACTATTTTATTCATTTAACATTCGATATTTTTATTACTAGAGAAGAAATATGAAGTCAATTAGACACCATTTTTCACGCTAGCTAGGATCCGAGCTAAATTTCTTTGAGATAATTAAAGCGCTAAATATTTGTTCTTTCTTTAATTGATTCATCATTCCAAACAACAGGAATCCCTTTCTCTTCGAACAACCTTTCTACTAGATTTAATTTAGACTTTCCCCTTGGCTTTTTGGGAAATATGATCCCAGGAGATATCTCTTTCCCGCGTGTGAGCTCGGAGTCAATATAATTCCAAACTTGATTAATTTGCCTTTTGACATTTCGTCTAATCGATTGTTCTGTCATTCGATTCCAATCTGTATTCTTGACTTCGACGCAAGAGACTAATTTATTTTCTTCTTTAACCTCAACATGAATGTCCATCCTTCCTTTCTTGCCACTTAGTTTAATACATGGCTTCTCAGGTTTGACTTTTCCTTGCACTTCTTTGCCCCAACTTCTCTGAATTTTCTTATTAAGTCTTCTTCCTTTTCTAAGCCGACCTACCATATCCTCTTTCTCCATTATTAGTTTACGAAATCTTAATAGATTAAGTTTCTCAAATCATCTGTTCCGCCTTTTGATACAAGCATTATGTGATCAATTTCCCATCCCCATTTTTCTTGTTTGCCATTGATTTGTCTCTGCTTGCTTGCCCCGCACGCATCTTTGCGGAAGCTCGCTAGGCCTTCTTCTGGAGTTCTTTTCCTCCAAGCTGCCTAAACTGTACTTTCATTGAAAGCCCTTCCATTCATCCTTGTGCTAAAGTTCCGCATTATCTCATCCTTCCCCCTTTTTTACGAAAAGAAGTCACTCAAATATTTTTATCTCGCTAATATACTCACCCATTCCTTAACAATCAAAGGCAATCGTGAAATGACCTCTCTCCCAACGAGCACCTCATCAACATATCCCATTTGAAGCATGTCAATGATTCTACAAAGATAGGACTTGCCGCAATCCCACCATGTATAATGAGCATCGATCATTAGATAATGCAATACATTGATTTTTTCTGAATCGGCGAGTTCTTCTATCTCCATGCCATCTAGAAGAGTCTCATATACCCCATCCGCAACCCTACTGCCAAAAGTCGTTGTGTAATAATACTCTTTTACTTCCCAAACCGCGATTGGATTGATTGCCGACGGAAATGCGCCATCCATACGACGGGCGAAGGTTCGAAGTGGAGAACCATTGCTTGTTACAGTTGTCAAAACGCGAGGATCAAAATCACAGGGATGGCCACCTGCGTTCGCCTCGATTAGCATATTCACGATACAGGTTAAATAAGCAGGTGCTTTCTTAGTGCCTTTTTGTTTGTTCATCGGTAGCGGACATGCAGCTTTTAGCTTCTTTCTCAACTTAAGATACTCGTTTTTTGCTGCATTTGCTTTCATTAAGTTAGGCTCAACCTGTTTGTGGAGAATCTCAGACCGGTAAGTAAAATACTCGCAGAGAACATCCCATGTTTTGCGGCCATCAGGCAAAATTGTATCAAGTCCATTTTTGCGCAATTTTAGAACATCGAGTAAACTCTCCACCTGTTCCCGCTGTGGAATAAATACCTGTCCCTTTTTAGTATATCCACATCCTTGTCCAATTAAACGAATCCAAGCCCAAAACTGTTTTGGAAGATTGACGAATCTCTTGTCAGGTGTCATGATGAGGAAGATATTCCTTGAGCAATGAACTTGGATCTATTTGGAGAGCTCGACAGATGCTGACAATTTCTACAAATGTAAGAAGTCGTTCTCCAGATTCATATTTACTTATGAAAGATTGGGGCACTCCCAGCAACTTGGCTAGCTCGTCCTGCCGGAGATTTTTGGCCAGGCGTTTTTTTCGAAGTAATCGCCGAAGATGCTCTTCATTAGCGGCGTACCTGTCTCTTTTCATTTATTCTAATATAGGATAAATTTGACATTTATCCCAAAATAGGATATTATAGATTAAGATGAAAGTGAAAGAAGATACGCTTGATCTGTTCTATGGGACAGAGTTCCGGCATGTCGTTCCTTTTAGAACTCAGCTCTTAAAATGGATTGGCAACAAGCAACGGTTTGCGCATAAAATAGCTTCGTTCTTTCCAATAGATATTGGCATATACTACGAACCCTTTTTAGGCAGCGGGGCAGTGCTTGCGGCCCTTCAACCCCCGTTGGCATTTGGGTCAGACATATTTGGTCCACTGATTGAGATATGGAAAACTCTGAGCAACAATCCAGAAATTCTAGTACAGTGGTATTCTCGACGTTACGACGAGTATCACAAGTACGGCAAATCTATTGGATATGAGCGAATCAAGGCTAGATACAATGCGAAACCTAATGCCGCTGACCTTCTTTTTCTTTGTCGCAGTTGCTATGGGGGTGTAGTGCGTTTTCGAAAAAGTGACGGATATATTTCGACGCCTTGCGGGGTTCACGATCCAATTAAACCGGCTTCATTTGCAGTGCGCGTCCAAACATGGCACCGGCGGACGGCTGGAGCAAGATTTGAACAGTTGGATTTTGAGGAATCAATGTCATTAGCCAGAGAGCGCGATCTAGTTTATTGTGATCCGCCCTATGTATATAGCCAGTCGATCTTATACGGAGGGCAAAAGTTTTCATTGCGCCGACTGATGACTGCGATAGGAAACTGTAAAGATCGTGGCGCGCGTGTTGCTCTAAGCATAGATGGCACGAAGAAATCTGGGCGAATTGACTGTAATTTAAAATTTCCAGAAGGCCTATTCGAGCGTCAGGTGTTTGTCAACTGCGGCCGTAGCATGCTTCGTCGGTTCCAAAAATCGGGAGAATCACTGGAAGATGAAGTGGTTCATGATCGCCTTCTTCTTACATATTAATAGAAAATGCAAGTAAACCCCAGGCTTTAGCCTGGGGATGAATGGCATCCCGGAACGGAGCCAGCTCCGGCTGGCGGAGTGGAGGAAAAATCAGGCATAATCTGGCTATGGCCAGATATGCGAAGGGATTCCATACCAAACATCGGCTTCAGTATCACCTGGTATGGATTCCGAAATATCGGAGGCTCGTTCTGCAAGGCAAAATAGCCATCCGCCTCAGGAATCTGATGTACGTGGCGTGTAAAATGAACGGGTGGTGGATCAGTGAGGAAGAGTTTTATTTGATGCTTAAGGCGATCGTAATCGACGACACGCGGCCATTTAGTGAAAAGCTAAGGGATTAGGAAGATTTCTATAGCTACCAACGACCCCTTTCCGCACTGGCCGGGATGACGCCGTATGATCTCTTCCGGGAAAAAACTGGGCTTCAGATATAATCGATCATGAGCATACCTACACAGCAACATATCGTTCTTAATATGAAGTCGGGCAAGCGAAATCGATAACGAGTTCACGATTCATCGAACACAATGTGTCCGACCTCACGTCTGGGTCCAGGAAAATAAACGAATGCTCGGGCTTGCAGATTAGCATCGATAAGTTTAACGATAACCGATACCGCGAAGCGAGCGCCTACGGCAGGATCATCCACAATTTCAAACAGTGTCGTATTGTCGATTGCGCTCGGGACAAGTTCGAAGGATGGATGAGAATGCCACTCACCTAGATAGTTAAAGCGACTGTAATTGTGCTTTGTCCGACGAAAAAATCTTTCGAGCCGCCCCAGCCCCTTAGCCAAGCCTCGTACAAAACTTGCGATTGAACCCGTGCCGGCGACTGTGGCCTCCACAACAAGGAACTCTTCATCAGAAACATGTTCGCCAAATAGCATTCCTCCGGTTTCACGCACACCGGCCCGCTGGCAAGCCTCAGCAATGAGTATGGCAGATTCATTAGCTAGATGAATCGTGATCATGGGCATGATTCGAAAATAACTCTTCTGCCTGCTTAGCGACCTCTGTTTCTGGTTCAGACTCGGGATGCCAGCAACGATTGCATGACCAATCGTCGCTGCGAACGTTAATGGGTACGATTTGCATTGGAGAATCGAAGACCCAGCCTCGCCGCAGCCCCAGAACTAAAACTGCGGGAAGCAAGGATTCCCGGCGAAAGACGAGATCATAAATGCGGTTTACCAGTGCGGAAGCAATGAAGCTAACATCGGCATCCGTAGCGATAAAAGGAGCGTCTTCGCCCGCACCATATGCCGCATCGGGTCGACCGAGAGGAGCTGTCGGCCAGGAGGCCAACTCCGCAAGATATCCCGCTCGGACACAACGGGGACATGGCCCCTGTCCGGGATGTGCAGAAGCAATAAAACCCCCAAGTCCACCTTCAAACACCTCGCCCCAAATAAGCGTACGTTGATGATCGGAAGCAAGCGCTGCCAGTAGTCCGAACACTTCATGGTTGGCGGTAGCGTCGACGAGAACGTTGCAGGTTCCTAATTCTTCTAACACTTTCGCGTGCAATTCGGGGTTTATGGCCGTTCCTAAATTTAGCGCAAATTTCCTTACCTCCGGTGCGGATATCGACACATCGCGAAGGCCCTGTTCGACTGCCTCAACTTTCATTATGCCGATGTCCGCAATCGTGCCCGAATGCCGGCATACATTCTCTAATAGCATAACATCGCCGTCCACAAGCACAAAGTGGCGCAGGCCAGAGCGGGCTAGAGAGGACGCAACCTTGCTTCCCAGCGAGCCCAGGCCGATAATGGCGACCTTAAGCTCGTTTAGAAGCTTCTGCAGATCTTCCGGCGTCCGGGTCTTAGTTGGCGCTTCAAGCGGCATATTCTCCAACTTTAGGACGCCCTTTGGCATTTGAAGATAGCCATGCGTCTCCCCATTGGGCCACTGTAATAGGATGACGAGGAATTTGTTTTCTAGTGAGACTTGGCCGAATTCGGCAACAAAACTAAGGAATTCTTGGCTTTGTTTTGGTACGGTTTGAGGGGCTCCTTCACTCATCCGCACAATCAGCCCAGGTAGCCTATCTCCATAATCGAGCAATGCTGTGGGCAAAACAAGCGGTGAATCCTTGGGGAAAGCTACCGGAAGCACACGTAGCCGCTGCCTCACTGAAACAATAACTTCGAACTCGGTGCCGCTGATAGCAGCACGCAATCGATCTTCGAACTCCCTGGGTCGCAGAAGAACGCCGTCCGAAGATGCAATTCGCTCCCCTAGATCCACGACATGGCGTGATGGGATGTTGATGGGTTCGGCCTTGTTTATTAACTCATATGCTACCAGCTTCCAAGCACTCAGAATCATATCGGCAACAGTGTAGCCTGGATGCCAATTATCGGGCCCGATTTCGAGGCATAAAATGCCCGAGCTCGGGAACTGGTGAGTACTAATGCGCATATCATTTGGAACCGGACGCACAGACGGACAGCATTCAGGATAATAGGGTGGGAATCTAACCTCTAATTCGAGTATTTTAGAAGCGACGCGTATCTTCACTAATACGATCGGCTCTTCTTCTGAGTTACGAACCCATCGATGGGAAAGCGCTATCGGATTATCACCCACTTGAAGCTTTAAGAGTGCCTGCTCTTCTTCGAGCAATCTTGAAGGGAGTCGTCGCCACCAGGGAGTCATTTTGAGGCAAAACCTGCGGGCTTGTTAGGACGGACCGGGATCGGCGGGAATGAGGCTTTAGCTGTCGGGGCAGCGGGGAACTTTTCGCCAAAGAGTTTACGCCATAGCCCTGCGCTCTTTTTAAGGTCTTCTTCGTCGAATGCTTCCCGGGCGATTGTCAAGGCGGCGGCGATTTTCTCCAAAAAAATCCTGAAGTCTTCGGCGGTTAGGCGGTGCGCGACGTTGTTTGTGGGAACGCCAGGGTCCGGGAGGTGCGGAATAATGCCAAACGAGGCGCTGGAAGTATACTTTGTTTGGAGGTTCTCGAGTAGTTGAACAAAACCATCGGCATTATCACGTTTAGATTTATCAACACACTCGCCGGCAAACCGTTCGAGCAAATACCCTTTCGGGTATTTCGGCACTTCATAAGTCTCCTTGCGCCACCATTTAAACATTTTTACGAGGGGCACAAAGTAGCCGCCACAGGCAGCATTAAGGTCGGATGTCCACTCTATCTGAGCCTTCGGGTGAGTTCCGACCCAGCGGCCAAGATTGCGGTCAGGAATGAGCAACGGATAATTTGTCCAATCACTTGTTTCATTGATAGCGTCAGCTTTCCTTACCGATTCAATTTGCCAAGAATTCTCAGATAAGTATCGCGACGCAGCGATTACTACATCCATGGTCACATAGCTCAAACTTATACAAAAAGAACGGTCTTTAGGGCTGACTTTTTCATAGTATTTTCGGAGGCACTTACCCAGCATATCATTTGCTTTGGTAGGTGTTATTTTGTCCGGATTAAGGGACGTGACTACGACTATGTCTACATCCTTTCCCGGATGAATCGCGGTATTTCGCTTATAGGAGCCCTGAAGGAACGTGTTGATATGGATAGGCTCAAACTCCTCATCTGCAGCGAGGCGTTTACGGAGAGTCGTATGACCATCCTGTTGGTCCTGTTTGTATGAAGGACTTGGCTCGATTTCAGCCAGGAAATCTTTAAAATATGAGGGAAGATTCATGGTTGTTCACTCCTATTTGATTGACATTCCTACATAATATCGGCGATTTGCGTCACCGAAGCCGAACTCATAGACGGTAGTGGGGCCCAGTGCTTCGGCCTCTTGTCCGAGTAGAAACATGATGCTAGCCGGGCAAGCTGGGAACACATGGATAATGCTGGGGAGGTACGCCGACACGTAACGCCCAATATTGTGTGCCAATTCATCGGCAAGCCATCGCGCGTGTCCACCATCTTGTATTGATGCGGCGCCGAGTTTTGACAATTCAAAATGGAGGATTGAACCAACCGACGGAAGTGATGCACCAATATGTCTCTTAGCGTCCGTAATAGCCGAATGCGTTATGGAGATAACCAAAGCGAGATCCCGACCCTTACCTAGCTTCTCAAGTGAAGACTTCCATATGCCTGCTCCTCTTGGAAGATATGGCTTCGAAACATCCCACTGCTCAATTCCTTTTCCTTTGATCCGTTGAGGCAGTATAACTGAGATTCCTGACTTGGAATTGAGAAGATGCCCAATGAACCAAGCTATAGAAAGATGGACATCAAGCGCTACCCGCACCGGTTGGTTAAGTTTTTCTAATTCAGGTAGTGCCTTTTTGAGGCGTAGGGTTACTTCTCCAGACCACGAGTCTTCGGCAATCGGCAAACGATTGTCGAATAAATCGGTTAGATCAACAGCGCATGCACCGTCAAAAACGGGAACGTGGGCGAACCGCTTGAACGACCTTACCGCAAAAGTTGAATTGAATAGCGGAACCTTTGCTTGGATTAGGCCCATTTCGCCTACAAGTTTAAGCAGCGTTTCGGGCGTGTGTTCAACTCGCCCGTTCTCGATCAGGCGTTCCCCTAAATCATCGTATGGGCTCCAGTCACGGGTGAGGTCAATGGGCACTAGCCCCGCCAACAGGCAGCGATCGTTTAGCCATTCTTCGGCCTCGCTCTGGGATACCGCGGATGTAGAAAAACGAAGCGATTGCACGAATTCTTTAAAGTCATCTCCCCCGAGGCTACTCACTGTCATCCAATTCGCTCGAATCCTCCCAATCTCAGTGCTTGGCTTAGCCATGAAAAACTTCTCGTCAAGTTGCCCCCCATCTTGGATAAGCGGCGCAAGAGGACATTTTGGGTCCCAAGCCCAATTCGTCACAAGGTTAAGGCGTGAAGCGGGGCAAATAGATCTTATTTCCTTCCATGCCTCACTGAAGCGTTTAAGCAAAGGTTGCTTCGTTCCTGTCCACCTTGGGTCAAGCACGGAGTCATGATTAACCGATCCCCTTTGCGAGACGTGATATTTAACCTGATAGAAATCGGCGTTGAACCGCGTCCCCCCATCACAAATTCCGGGCGATGTGTAGTTGACAACGATGTCATCGACAGCATGGATGTCTCGATGTTCAACAATGACTTTTTCTACGTTGCTTTTATAGAGCATAGGGAGGGCCTGTCGCCAAAAAAACCGCACCTGATAGCGAATACCTGCTGAAATAGCGCCGATCGGAGAGCGCGATTTATTCCGCATATTCATCATGTGATGCTTACCCAGAAACTCACTAACACGCCGCAATAGTCGAAAACAACATTTGCATTGCGCTTGAATTCCCCTAGTAACACTTGATCGCCCCAAGAAATACGCTTAGTTTTCTGTCGTGTCTTTACTAGATTGTATTATATTCTCAGCGTGAACTCAAGATAATCGAGTTATGCAAAATCTCCCTTGAAAGCAAATCCTGTCAGGACGCGCGCGACATGGAGACGATGTTTTATCTGGCATTCATCGCTCGGGTATCTTCCCCATATCCCGGCGCGCCTTGACAAGGCGTGAAGCCGGGAGCTATAGTCCGTTCGTTCCGAACCGAAGAGGAGAATTCTTCATGCCGCGCTTGCCGATCCGGCAGCACTTTCAATCCTTGCTCCGCGCCTGTCTTCCATGGACCCTTGCCTTCGTTGTTTTCGTCGCCGGCCTGACGGCATGCAAACCGGCGGCCTCCGGCCTCGATGCAGGCTTCCTCCGTCCGCCGGATTCGGCCAAACCGCGCGTTTATTGGTGGTGGCTGTTCAACCGCGTCGACAAGGCCGCGATCACCCGCGATCTCGAGGAGTTCAAGGCCAAGGGCATCAGCGGCGTCAATCTGATCTGTACGGGCGGATACGCGGGCCTGGCGCCCCTTCCGGGCGTGAAATTCCTCGGCCCGGAATGGCGCGAGCTCTTCCGCCACGCTGTCAAGGAAGCGGCCCGGCTGAAGATCGAGATGGGCCTCAACCTGGCCGGAGGCTGGGTCATGATCGGCCCCTGGGTCACCCCGGACAACGCCATGAAGAAAGTCGTACAGTCCGAACTCAAAGTGCGGGGTCCGGGAAGATTCCGCGGCGCGCTGCCCGCGCCCCCGGCCGTCGACGGCTACTACAAGGACGTCTGGGTCCAGGCTTTCCCGGAAGAACCGGACAAGGAAGTCGATCCGCGAACGATCGTCGACGTAACCGACCGGTTGAATGCGGACGGCCGTTTCGACTGGGACGTCCCGGCCGGCGATTGGATCATTTTACGGACCGGATATACGCTGACCGGAAGCCGCTGGGATCCTTACCCGAAGGGCGACACTTTCGCCGAGGGGGCCGGCTATCAAATCGATTACCTGGATCCCGCGGCGCTCGATGACCATTTCCGTCATCTCGGCCAAACGATCCTGGACGAGGCCGCCAAGGCGGGAGGGCGGTTGGACTACCTCTGGTCGGACAGCTGGGAATGCGGCAAGCTGACCTGGACCCGGGATTTTCCGGCCCAATTCCTCCGTTTCCGCGGCTATGACCTGAAACCGTATCTACCGGCGCTCGCCGGCCGCATCGTCGTCGACGCCGAAGTCACGGCACGGTTCAAGGAGGATTTCGACCGCACTATCGAGGATTGTCTGGCGGAAAATTTCTATGGCCATTTCGCCGAGCTCTGCCACCAGCGGGGAATCCGCATGGGCAGCGAGGCGGCCGGCCCGGGCAATATCCCGCCCATGGATTCGCTGAAAAACGAGGGCCGCTGCGATCTGCCGGCCGGCGAATTCTGGGTCAACGGCCATTTCAATTTCCCCGGCGGTTACAACGCGGATCCTTATATGCGGCTCAATCTCAAGCAGACCGCCTCGGCCGCCCATATTTACGGCAAGCCCCAGGCCATGGCCGAGTCGTTCACCCAGCAGGAGCGCGATCGAACACACTGGTCGCTGGCAGCGTCCGACCTCAAGCCCTACGTCGACACCGCCTTCGGCGAAGGGATCAACGCCATCATGCTGCACCAGGCCACCTGCCAGCCGCCCTCGGACGGCAAGCCCGGCTATGAATTCTGCGCCGGCCAACATTGGAACGCCAACAGCACTTGGTGGGAGCAATCGCCGGCCTTCTTCGCCTACCTCGCGCGCTGCCAGTATATGCTCCAACAGGGAGTCTTCGCCGGCGATGTCTGTTATTACCTCGGCGACCGGCCTCCGGTCATCGCCCCGCCCAAAGCCGAGGACCCGGCGCTCGGCCCCGGCTATGATTTCGACTATGCCAACACCGAAGCCCTCCTGACCCGCATGTCGGTCGAAGGCGGCCGGATCGTTCTTCCCGACGGCCTGAGCTACCGGCTCCTCGTCCTGCAGAATTGCACGACCACTTCCCCTGAAACGGCCAAGATGATCGGCAACGCGCTTTCCCTGTCTGTATCGCCCGTTCCCTCCAGGGCGATGCCACTAGAAGCGGTCCGTAAGATCCGCGATCTCGTCCGCGCCGGCGCGACGGTGGTCGGGCCCAAACCGGAGAAGGCATCCGGACTGAAGGATTATCCGCGCTGCGACGACGAAGTCCGCGCTATCGCCGAAGAGGTCTGGGGGGACTGCGACGGAAAAACACGCACCGAACATCGCTTCGGCCAAGGCCGGGTGATCTGGGGCAGGACTCCACGCGAGATCCTGGCGGGGGACAGCGTGCCGCCGGATTTCGAAGCGTCCCCCGACGGCGGCAAACCGGCCGGTTTGGACTTCATCCATCGCACGGCTGCGGGAACGGAGATCTATTTCGTTTCCAACCGGAAAGGCTATCCCCTCTCCTCGGACTGCGCCTTCCGCGTCACAGGGAAACGGCCGGAGATCTGGGACCCGGTCCCAGGGGAAATCCGCGATGCCGCCGCTTTCCGGCAAGTCGGCGGCCGGACAATCGTCCCCCTGGACTTCGCGCCGATGCAATCGTTTTTTGTCGTTTTCCGAAAACCGATCGCCGCTGAGGTATCGGGAACGGCGCCGCGCAATTTCCCCCGGCTCGTATCCGTCCAGGAAATTGCAGGCGGCTGGAAGGTCGGGTTTGACCCGCGATGGGGCGGGCCGGAATCGGCCGAATTCTCTGCGCTTGTCAGCTGGACGCGGCGTCCGGAAGACGGCATCAAATATTATTCCGGCAAGGCGACCTATCGCAAAACGTTCGACCTGGAGCCGTCAGCGCCGGCCCTTTCTCGAAAGCGCGTGTTCCTCGACCTCGGCGCGGTCAAGGCAGTCGCCGAAGTCAGGCTGAACGGCCGATCGCTGGGAGTCCTGTGGACGGCGCCCTGGCGCGTCGACATCACCAACGCCGTCCGCCCGGCGGGCAATGCGCTGGAGATCGATGTCATCAACCTGTGGGCCAACCGCGTCATCGGCGATCTCAACCTCCCCAAGGAAAAGCGCGTCACCGTGACCCACGACGCTTTCCGATTCGACATGATCACCAAAACGACCTCGCTTCTGGACTCGGGCCTGCTCGGTCCGGTGTCCATACTGCGGGAGGCCGGAGAAAACGAAACCTTTCCCGCTTTGGACGAATCCCGGCATTTCAAGCCCCGGGGGCTCGACCGCAGTCCCGGTGTTACGCCACAA
>Ga0315280_10006941_pt1 | contig 15435 bp, 17 predicted proteins | sample YL17G06_40_MG_FD_203697 | JGI IMG/M metagenome (GOLD analysis project Ga0315280, IMG submission 203697) | Sediment microbial communities from Yellowstone Lake, YNP, Wyoming, USA - YL17G06_40 | ecosystem: Environmental > Aquatic > Freshwater > Lake > Sediment | place: USA: Wyoming | collected... | reverse complement strand
CCGAGCACGTGTTCCGCGAGTTCCGCCGCTACGCTCCCTGGCGCGGCGGCCGCTTCCTGCCGTCGTGCATCATGTTCGTGACGTATGGGTACGAGGGGGCGCCCATCGGCGCCACACCCGACGGCCGCCTGTCGGGCGACCCGGTCGTGGACTCCATCGGCGCCATCGCCGGCCGAGACCAGAACGGCCCGACCGCCCTCCTGAAGTCGGTCACCCGCATCGACCACTCCCTCGCGCCCGGCACGCTCATCCTCAACCTCCGCCTCGCGCCGGCCATGGTGAAGACGCCCGCTACGCGGGAGAAGGTCGTCCAGCTCATCCGCACGTTCTTTCGGCTCGGGGGGATGCAGATACAGATCAACGTGGTGGACCAGCAGACCCTCATCGCCGCCCGCCAGAACCCCGAGGCCTACCGCGACCTCATCGTCCGCGTCGGCGGCTACAGCGAGTACTTCACCCACCTCGACCCGGTCCTACAGGAGACCATCATCGAGAGGATTGCGCACGAGGGGTAGGCGGGAGGGGTGGGGCCGTCCTGCGTCCCGATGGCTGCGAAGAAGCTGTGTGCGGGGCGGTGGCGATGCCGCGCGGGAGCGACGGCGGTGGTTCGATGGCTGCGGTGCAAGCTGCGGTGGCTGCGGCGACTGCTGCGCGACAGGGCGGCCCTGGCCCAGGCCGGCGACTCTGCGCTGCGGCCCCATCAGATCAGCCCGGTCACCCCTCCCTGGTATTCGGGGTACAGGCCCTCGATCCGCTCCCGCTCTTCCTTTGAGGGCTGGCCCTTCCCCGGTGTGATCTCCAAGCGGTCGATGCGCGGCCAGACGGTGACCTCGTTCGTGATGCCGCACCTCGCCGCGAGACTCTTCGGCAGCGTCACCCGACCATCCCGCGACACCTCCACCCGCGCCACGTCCGCCGCCAGCCGACGGAGCAGCTTCTCCCGCTCCTCCCCCGGGTTTCGCGCTCGCCGTATCTCCTCCCGCAGAATCTCCCGCCACCTCGCCAACGGTATCGCCGACAGCCATTTCTGCTGGCCGCGCTGCAGGAGGAGGATCATCAGCACCGTCCCGATCGCCTCGGCGATGGCATTGGTGAGCTTCAGCCGCAGGTTCGGCTCTTCGAGCGTCCGCACGAACGGGTCTCCGACCAGCTCGAAGGTCGGCTCATCCGGCAGGCCACTGCTCCCGACAGGTGCTCTGGGTGTTGGTGTGTCCGGCAAGTCGGTCGTGCCCCTGTGACCCACTTCCGGGCCATATCAGTTCCCCCGTCGAGCTATCCTATACCATATTGGCTCCCACGATGTCAAGGGGATTCGCGCTGACGGGTGCAACCTGGCTGAGTAGGTGGGTTCCTGGGGCCGGTGTCGACGTGTCATTGGGTGGCGGACGCCCTCGTCCGCAGCGGCGCCCGCCGCTGTCGCCCTCCTGGGAGCGCCGGTTTCCAGCCGGCCGTTCGGTATGCAGTCGGCCTTCTCCACGAACCAGCACCCTCCTGATTCGTGCCCCATTTGCAGGGATGCGACGGAAGGACGCCGAAAACGTGACAGCCGCGGGAGCCGGCGACCAGAGGGAGCCCATTCCGGTGCCATCCGAGCACCTGACCGGAGTGCGCAGAAGCCGTTGTGCAACAGGATGTCATACGAGACGCCGAGGGTGAGAGATGAGGATGCGTCTTGGGTCTACGCTGACTGAGTCGCTCGTCGCAGTCGCGGTCGTTGCCATCCTCGCCACGACCCTATTCCTCTCTTACGGACTGGCCGGGAACGGCGATCCGACCGGGGAGCTGGACGCTCTCGCGGCGGAACTGGCTCGGGCTGACCCCCCGGAAGCCGGGCCGATTCAGCGGACGCGCCCGGCGACAATGGTGACGGTTGACTGCCAACGTCTGACGCACGCCCAGAAAGTGGCGATGATGTTTCTGCAGGGGCTCGCGAATAGGCGGGGCCCGCGGCTGTTTCTCGGGGGCCTGGAGCCGCTAAACGTCGGCGCCGATCGGTGGTGGGTACAGCATCTGGAGCGAGAGTACGGGGTTGGGTGACGCGTCCTTCACTGGAAGGGTGCTCTGGAACGGTTCGGGCCGGAGCTTGGTGGGCTGGTTGTGTGGGATGCGAAGCTACCGGCGAGCCAGAACATCGCAGGCATGTTAGGGGCGGTGTTCTCGTGGCTTCCGTGCGCTCCGGACGATCTGACGGCGGTCAGACAGGCCACGGGGCTAAGCGTGGTGTGCGATTTGCAGGGGCTGTGGGGCGACCCAGTTGAGGCTCAGCGGTGGGCCCTTCAGCACGTCACGCCGAAGCTGAGCACGGAAGAGATCGGCTGCATCGCCACACGTGAGCCGGAGGTTCGGCTGTGCCGCGACTGGCTGATCATGCGCGCGGCGGCCATGGTCGACCTGTCGAGTCGGGTGGAGGTCGAGCGAACGCTCAAGGATGGCTACTATGCGCGTCTGATGCCGCTGTCGATCGTCTGGGGTTGGCTAACGGCGGACGTTGACAACCATGTGGAGCATGCCTCCCGGCGCGGGTTGCGGGTGATCTGCTCGACGAACTCGCCCAACCTGTCGTTCCTGGCCCAGATCAGTCCGAAGCGAACGGCGTGGAGGCAGCCGCACAGTGAGTCGCTCGGGGAGGTCGGTAGGAAGGCGTACGTGTCCTTCGTCTTGTCGGCAGGCGATACGGCATCGGTGATGCTGACCAGGGAGTGGGGTCGATGGGACGACGCAGCGCGTGGGAACGTGCCGTTCGCATGGGAGATGCAGCCACTGCTGGCGCGCGTGGCGCCGGTCGTCCTTGAGTCGTACTATGATTCTGCCTCGCCGCTCGATCGCTTCATCTGCGGGCCGTCGGGGGCCGGCTACGCCCAACTGCTGCTGCTGCCGAACCGCAGGGCATTCATGGAGGACACAGCGGCGTTGTGCGCAGTGTGCGATCTGGACATCGTCGGGCTGCACACGGGGTTCTCCCCCGACATGGCCCGCGATTGGGCCACATACTTCCCGAGGGCGAAGGGCTTCATCTACGGATGGGCCGGACGACCCGAAGTGCCTCCTCGGGCAGTGGACGGGAAGCCCCACGTCTACTATGCACTCATGCCAGAGCGGCCGGACGGAGAGAAGACGAGGGAGTACTACGAGGCCGTCGCGTCGGAGATTCGCGCCTACGTGCGGTCTCGCGGTCTTCCGTGTGTGGTGCTCGTGCACATGTTCCCCGACGTGTCGGGACCCGATGATGTGCCGCGGATCGTCGAGTGCCTGGGGGACATCCCGGTCGAAATCGTCCCCGTCGACACGGCGATGGAGATACTGGGCCGCATCACCGAAGAAGAACCGCACAGCGGCCACTGGCCCCCGGGAGGCTACTAGAAGAGCCGTACATGCGAACTGCGGACTACGTCGGCGTCTCCCCTTGCAGCGTCACCCGATGCCCCCTGTTGTCGGCGATGCGGTTGGCCAGGATCGACACGTTGTCGGCGGGCCCCTTGGCGCAGATTCCCCCGCCGCCCTTGTTGCTGACCCGGCGGTGTCCGGTGACCTGGTTGGCCGTGATCCCAATGTCTGTGGCGCCTGGCCGTGGCTCAGGCATCCCTGACCGCGGCCCTGGGAGCGCGGACGCGTTCGCGCTCCCAGGGCACGTCGACACCACCCCGACAGACCCTTGGCTCGCCTCGCCGGCGCGCGACTTCCCCCGCCGCGCCCGCTAGGACGTCGGACCCACGTACGAAACTGAATCCAGCCTGCGCTGATCGACGATCCGGAGGTCCGCGACCACGGGGAGGTGATCCGACGGCGGGCACGACACGGGTCGGCAGTCGAGGGCCCGCACGCCCTTGCCCACCCACACGTAGTCGATCCGCCACAGGGGGAACTCTCGAGGGAAGGTCCACCCGAAACCGTTACCGGTGGCGTAGAAAGAGTCTGTGAGCCGACTCGCGACCCGCGCGTACAGCCTGCCCCGCGGGGGCGTGTTGAAGTCGCCGGCAACCACGTTGGGGCCTGGCTGCTCGCCCAGCCACTGCTCAACGAGGTCGAGCCCCTCGCTTCGGAACTGGATCGCCTGCAATACGTGCCGACGCGTGCTCCTCGACCACAGCTCCGACGCGGGCAGTGGCCGGTACGAGAACAGGTGCACGTTCAACACCGATAGCTCGCCCATGCTCGTCTCGACCCGCACCTCCAGGGGCACGCGCAGGTCTCGGTGGCGCGGCGGATGCTGCACGGGACCCGAATGCACCACCTTGAGGCGGGACAGCGTCACCAACTCGCTGAGTCTGGCCGACTCCGCTCCCGGCAGAGCGTCGAGGAACCGCTTGTCGTAGGCTTCCTGCAGGCAGACGATGTCGGGCTTCAGGGCCTCCAGTTGGGCCTTGATGGCCGGCAGGCCCGCCACGCGGTTGTGCAGATTCCAGGTCACGATGCGCACAGACTGCATCGTGCGCATCAGGCCCTCGTGCCGGTTGATGCTCGGCCGGGCGACGGTGCCGAGCGCTACGGCAAGCGCCACGAGTGCCGTGACGAGCGCTTGCCGCTCCCGGGCGATCCAGCCCAGCGCACCGGCCAGCGCCGGGAGTGCCAGGGAGGCGAGGGGCGGGGTGTAGGTGATGAGGGCCGTCACCCAGGTCGTCTCACCCCAGACCGTCTCTGTGACCCAGGCCACCGCGACGGCGAGCAATGCGAGACGCGCTGCCAGACGCGCAATCGCTGCCAGGCAGCCGCCACGACCCTTTCGCTTCGCCTCAGCCGGCATGAGTTACGCTCTCGACTCCGCCGAGGGGTGTCAAGATGCAACAGGTTTCGGCGAGTGGCCGGGGAGAGCCTGCCTCCCTGAGATCGCACCTCCCAGGCAGCCAGAACCCGTGCCCCTGGTGGGCGAGTGCCGCCTCGGCGTCTTGACGCCTCCCGGCGTCGAGCGTATACTGACGCGCGTCACAACACCGAACCTGCCCGTGCTCGGGCGGCGGGGTGACTTGTTGCCCGCGTGGTTCCTGTGTGGGGGGAGAACATGCTGATCGCCGCGCAGATCATTGCCGGCCTCGCCGGGATCGGCCTGATCCTTGCGGTGCTGTTCCAGACGACGACTGCCGAGGGATTCTCCGCCTCCCTCGGTGGTCAGGAGACCGCCCGGTTCCAGAAGGGTAGCCGGGACGAATTGCTCGAGAAGGTCGCCAAGATCGGGGCTATCGTCTGGCTCGTCGCCTGCTTCCTCACCGCCATTCTCTGGTACCACCAGGCGCGCTAGACCCCTTCTGCCCTGCCGGTGGGCCGGTCGCGTTGCCGCGGCCGAGTGCCGTCGGTCCTCCGGTCCTCAGTCCGCGGTCTTCAGTCCGAGGGCCCCCCGCAGCCACGCCATGGTGGCCGTGATGGCCGGGGTGGGGTCGACCAGTCCCACCATGCTCCAGATCGGCTCCTGCCGCACGGCTACCGCCTCTCCCTGCACGTAGAGCGACGCGAGTTCCTCGAGTGGTGCGGCGATCTTGGGCCGGGGTGACAAGTTCAGGATCAGCGTCGGTCCCGGGTAGGCCTTCGGCTCTGCCAGTAGGTTCACTGCGGCGATCTGCTCCTGCATCACCGGCAACACCAGGTAGCCGTCGAAGTCGACCACGCCCGCCTCGTTCCCCGTCTCCTCTAGCCCCTCCGTGCTCCCTCCCTCGTGGACCGTCAACTTCCTCCTCAGCGCCGATCGTCGCATGGTCAGCGACAGATACCGATCCCCCTCCACCACCGGCTCCCACAGGGCGAGACACGCGAGCGTGATCTCCGCCTCGGCCAGTTCGGCGGCCAGCGCCGCCCCCAGCCGCAACCCCAGCAACCCCATCCGCTCGCCGCCCAGGTTCGCGGGCGCGAACGCCAAGGCCGCCCGCAGATCCCGCCGCCAGTCATCCAGGGTCGCGTCCTCGAACTCGCCCTCCGAGTCGCCACAGCCACGGAAGTCGAACCGCAGGACAGCCACCCCCGCCTCGCACGCCGCGCGCGCCATCTCGACGAACGGCCGGTGCGCGCACTTCTTCTCCTCGGCGAAGGCGTGCACGAAGACGAGTCCCGCTACCGGCTCGCCCGCGGGCCGGTGCACCACGCCCCGTAGCAGCGCGCCGCTCGATGGGAACTCGACGGATGACTCCGCGACCGTGTCCATCGCGTCCTCACGCCCCGCCCTGCTTGCGCTTCACGAGCTCCGCAATCGAGGCCACGGTGGAGAACGTCTCCACATCGAAGTCCTCATCCTCGAACGAAAGCCCGTAGTCGTCCTCCAGAGCCACTACGATCTCGAACAGATTCACCGAGTCGACGCTGTACGTCTCCATCAGGTTCTCGTCGTCCTTGATCCTCGCCGGCTCCACGTCCAGGAAGAGGCACTGAACGACGACCTTCTTGATGTGGTCTCTGAGTGCTGCATCATCCGACATGACGTCTGACCTCCAGGCATTCGCGCATGAGGGGGTCGGTCCTCCGACCAGGGTCATGACCTATACTCCCTGGCCGCCGCCATGAGCCAGTCCACCTTCTGAGGCGGCGTGTTGAGCGTCAACGGACTGCCGATGCTCGTGACGAAGGCCTCTGGCCCGGCTGCATCGATCTGCCGTCGCACATCCCCTTGGAGCGTCTCTCGACCCCCATCTCGCACGCGCACAACGTCGAGATTCCCGAACAGGCACCGCCCGGGTCCTACCATCGTCCTCACCTGGCCGATATCCACCCGCCACCCCTTCTTGCTCTCCTCGAATGCCAGGGCATCTGCCCCGAGCCCGCCCAACTCGGCGAGTCGGTCCTCGATCGCGCCGCAGAAGTAGAGGACGGTCTTGAACCCCAGCCTCCCCAATCCGCGACAGAGCTCCCGCTCGAAGGGCCACGCAAAGGTGCGGTAGTGCTCCGGGCTGATCAGGTCTGCCCCGCAAGCCCACTCCTCCACAAACACCACTTGCACGCCCGCGTTCCGTACCGCCCTCGCCCAGGCCAGAGCCGCCTCGAGCTGCCTTTCGACGATCGCGACGAGCACCTCCGGCTGCTCTCGCATCGCGAGCATCAGCCCCTGGAATCCGAGGTGCGCGTAGCCCGCGGTGTACGGCGAGCCCGTGAGCCAGCAGAGCGCGTAGGTGTCCCCCACCTCCGCCAGGAGACGGCGCGCCAGCTCAAGGTAGCCGGCCTCCTCGATGTCCCGCGGCTCCGGCACGGGCATCCGAGCCCGCGCCTCCTCGACCGACCGCGGCGGATCGCTTGCCTCCCACTGAGGGCTCACCGCGTCGGAGAACGGCACGTCAAGTCGACGCCGCATGCCAGCCGCGTTCGTCCAGTAGCACGCACCCTCATCCTCCAGCGCGACCAGGGGGCCCTCGAGTGACTCGCGCGATCCCACGATCGGCAGACTGAGCCAGTCGGGCGCCTCGGCGAACACCTCGTAGCCTCCGTACCACACCTCTCGTTGGACGGTGAGCTCCTCCTCGAACGTCACGGCCACTGCCCCGCCTGCCAACTCCGCCCGCCGACGCCACTCCTCAGCGTACGTCTCGTGCCTGACCTTCGCCAGATACAGGCTCAGGTAGAGCGGTGCGACCGGCAGGACGGCCGGTCGCCCGCCGCCCAAAGCGGACAGCAGCCGCGCCTTGGGGGCGACGGCTGCGTCTGTCGGTATCAGTCGCCGTTGGGTCGTGCCGCCACTCAGCCCGTCAGAGTGTCGAGGCGCTTGGACACCTCCCCGAGGAACCGGTCGATGTGCTCCTTCACGTGCGCCTTCGGATCGATGGACACATCCCGGATCAGCGGAGTCAGGTCCATCGCGTAGATCAGCGACGTCGTCACATCCGTGCCGTGGGACGCATGGTATGTCGCATTGGCCCGACGGCGCCCGACGGTGGCCAGGTCGTACCTCTTGCCGCCGCACACCTGCGAATCGTAGATGCCAAGCAGCGCCGCCGCCAGGTTCTCGTGCGAGCCCACATCGAAGGGCACCTTGTCTTCATCCAGCATCCAATCGAGATCGCGCCACACCTCGCACCCATACAGCGCCTGCGGCCGGCTGTCTTCCGGCAGCTCTCGGAGGGCCTGGATCGCGCGCAGCGCCACCGCCACATGGGTGTCGTGCTTGTCGGCCAGATTGTGCGTGTAGATGACCCCCGGCTTCGCCGCGCCGATCAGTGCCTTGAGGTCCGCCACGACGCCGCCCTGCTTGGGGTCCTTCACTCCGGAGCTCGGGTAGTCGAGCAGCGCCTGCAGGCTGTACTCACCGACCACCGCTGCCTTCCTCTGCTCTTGCCGGCGCACGACTTGCATCATCTCGTCGGTGTAGTCTGCGTACAGGTCATCGCGGGGGCTTCCCCCGCCGTTCGTGACCGTCACGCCTGCAAACCACCTCTCTTCCACATGGAAGCACTTCAGGATGCCATCGAAGGCCATGATCTCCAAGTCATCCTGATGCGCGCCGATCCCCATGTGCGTCGTGCGGGCCAGCGCCTCCTCGACCGGCTTCCCGTCGGGCACGAAGATCTCAGCTGTCACGTTGGTGAGTTCCACGTGAGACACCCCTTCTGAGGCTACCTGATCTCCGGCAAGCTTGCCGCGGCCACGGCCTGCCCGACCCGCTTGGCCCTCTCGTCGGGGATGTGCAGCCGGATGGCCGCGGCGAGTTCGGGGAACTCCTCGGCAAGGACCAGCCTGGACTTCTCAAGGATGATCTCGCCACCCTGGCCCGAAGTGACCCGGCCGAGGATCAGCACGTGGCGGATGTCGTAGTAGTCGGCGTAGTAGGCGATGCCGTACCCCATGTATACGCCGATGGTTTCGAGGACACGCCTCGCCCGCTCGTCACCGGCCTGCATCAGGTCCTGCACGACGACGAGCTGCTCGGCGCGTGGCTGATCCGGGTCAAGCTCGATGCCGGCCTTGGGCGCCAGCCGAGCGACGGCCTCTTGCGAGAAGTACTGCACGCCGCAGCCGTGGTCGCCCGACCACTCGTCCACCGGCCCCTGCGGGTTGAAGTCCACTGGGACGAACGCCAGCTCGTTCAGCCAGCCGGTGATGTTCCCGTCCGTGGTCACATAGCCGCCCGCCTCGCTCGACCCGAGCGCGATGCCCAGCACCCCGTTGACCTCCAGGTTCATTGAACCCGCCAGCGCCGTCACATCGCCATCGTTCGCCACCTCGAGCGGGATGTCGCCCCAGTCCTGCTTGATGCGCAGGAACAGGTCCTTGACCTCGGCATCGAACCGGTCCTTGGGTATGCCCCGGAAGAGCGACGCGACCATCACGCGATTGTCGATGTAGATGCCCGCCGAGCTGACGCCGATCGCGTCCACCCGCGGCATGTGCTCCGCCGCAGCCTTGAGTGCGGACATGATCTCGTTGTAGTGGTACGCGGGGTCCCTCTGGACCTTCGGGTTCCAGATGACCTCCTCTTCCCACACCGACTCTCCATCGATCACCGCCGAGACCTTGCGGTCGCTCGCCCCGGCATCAAACCCAATGCGGCAGCCATCGAGGTGTCGTCCCACCGACACGGTCTGCTCACGTGCGTCCGGTACCTCATCCGGCTCCATGACCTCCACGGCGAACTTGTGCTCGTATACGCCGCCCATGAAGTCCTCATCGAAGCCCCGGATCCCGCCTGGCGAGTACGCGTGCCGGATGTACTCCCCCACTTGCCTGGGGCCGCCCACGTAGACCTTCCAGCCCCCGCGCGCCCAGAGCAGCGTCTTCACCAGTCGCTCGGCGTACGCCAGGTTCGCCTCTGCGCCCTCGGCCTCCGGGTCGAGCACATGGGTCTGGTAGACGGAGACGAGCCCACCTCCCCGCTCCAGCCCCACCACCAGCGGCACGCTCTTCCCCGAGGCGCGCGCAGCGTTCACGAAGGCGTGGTTGGCCAGCACTCCCGGACGGAAGTCGTCGTCTACTGGCGGCTTGATCTTCGGTGCGACGAGAGGCATCTCCGGCAACATCTCACTTCGTCTCCCTGCTGATGGATCAGCATGACCCGACCATCGTCGGCCGACACGGCCTCACTTACCGGCCTGCTCTTCCCAGTCGTACTCGGGCTCATACCCAATGACCCGCGTCGCCCGCGTGTAGTCGTGCAGGCACCGGTTCGGTTCCTCAGCGAAGTACTCCGGACGAGGGAGGCGCACCGTCGGGGGCAGATGCGCCCAGATGAGCTCCAGCGTGGGGTGCACCATGAACGTCCGTCGGGCGGAGATGAACAGCGTCTCGTGAGTGATGTTCGGGGCCAGGAGCGACTTCTCCACCGCCTGCGCCACGTCGCGCACGTCCACATACCCCCAGAGCTGCCCGACGAACCGGATCGGGTCGCGCTGTAGCTCTGCGATGCTGCGGTAGTGGTCGTCGTTCCACACCCAGCAGTACCGCAGGCATACCGTCTCGATCTTCGCGCGACGCGTGTACCGGCGGCAGATCTCCTCGTTGATGAGCTTGCTCAGTCCGTAAGCGTCGGCCGGGCGCAGGGGGTGCCTCTCGTCGCAGGGGAGGTACTCCGGCACGATCCTGCCCTCCCCGAACACGAACCCGAGGGTCGCATCTGAGCTGGCCGCCACCAACCGTCGCACTCGCGCCGCCGCCGCCGCGGCGACCACGCGCTCCGTGCCCATCACGTTGACTTCCATGATGCGGTCGTCGGGATCGCGCCCCGGGGCGGGGATGGCGGCTAGGTGGACGACCGCCTCGAACCGCGCGAAGGCGCGCGTCAACGCGTCCAGATCGAGGATGTCGCCCTGGCAGAACCCGACATCAGCCTGCGGCGCGGTCCTGTCGTAGACCGTGACCTCGTGAGCGCCAGACAAGCGACTCACGACGGTGCGGCCCACGTAGCCCGCGCCCCCGGTCACCATCACTCTCATGCGGGCCCCTCCCTGGCCAGCGCCGCGTCAGCCGCGTCGCCGGCAGCCCGTGAGTGTCGGGCCAAGAGCCTGCCCAGAAAATGGGCGGCCGGAATGCCCATTTTCATGGTTTCAGAGTGCCGCGAAGCGGCATGACGACTATCCTGGAACCGGAACGTCCGCAGCCCTGGAGGGCTGCGCCACGGGTCCCAGAATAGGCTCTAAGCCTCCGTCGTCTCCCCAGCCGTCGCGGCCGCTTCGCCCGCCGCCGGCTCGGAGCACGCCGCGCCGACTCGGGCCTCCTCGATCCTCCGCTTCGCCTCGGCCACCAGTTCCCGCGCCTTACTGCCCACAACCTCCTGGGCCTTCTCTGCAGCCGTGCCCGCGCGAGCCTTCACCTCGGCCCGGAAGTCCGTCCCCGCCTTCGGCGCCAGGGCCAGCGCAACTCCGGCCCCGATCAGGGCGCCCACCAGGGCCGCCGCCACCATGCGGAACAGCTCACCAGCCACCGACTCGGCATTCTGTTGATCCGACATCTTGTTTACCCCCTCATGGGCTCCGCCATTCGTTGGCACTCAACAGAGATAACGCTGTTGCAGGACCCACGGTGCGCTCATCAGGCCTGGCCCCGGTCCTGCGGCACCCTCAACCGCGCGAATCGGCGCTTCCCCACTCGCAGCACATCGCCGTCAGTCACAGTGACCCGGGCAATGTGGTCGGCGATCGTGACCCCGTTCAGGCTCACCCCGCCCTGCTCGATCAGCCGCCGCGCCTCGCTGTTGCTCGCCGCGAACCCGCACTGTCGCACGAGAGCGACCCCGTCCAGGTGAGCCGCCGCCAGCGCGACCTCCGGCATGTCGCTCGGCAGTTCCCTCGCCGCGAACACCCGCTCGAACTCCGCCTCCGCTTCCGTCGCAGCCTCCGCCGACTGATACTGCGCCACCACCTCTCGCGCCAGACGAGCCTTCGCTTCCTTGGGGTGCGCCCGGCCTGCGTCGAGGTCTGCCTCGAGCTGCTCGACCTCGGCGTGGGACCATTCGAGCAGCGCCTCGTGGTAGTGGCAGATCGTGCCGAAACGGCTGATCACCTTGCCCTGCCCGTCGCTGATGCCGTCGGGGATCGACATCAGTTTCCCGTACATCTCCCGCGGGGGCTCGGTGATGCCCACCGCATTCCCGAGCGACTTGCTCATCTTCTCGTAGCCATCGAGGCCGACGAGCAGCGGGAAGGTCATCACGACCTGCGGCTCCGCCCCATAGGCCCGCTGGATGTCGCGCCCGACGAGCAGGTTGAAGGTCTGGTCGGTCCCGCCGACCTCGACATCCGCCTGCACCGCGACCGAGTCGTACCCCTGGACCAGCGGGTAGAGCAGTTCGCGGAGCGAGATCGACGACTCCTGCGCCAAGCGCTTCGAGAAGTCGTCGCGCTCGAGCATCCGGGCGAGCGTGTAGTGCGAGGCCAGCTCCATCAGCCCGCCCGCGCCCATCTCCATGAACCACTCGCTGTTGAAGCGCAGCTCGCACTTCGAGACATCGAGGATCAGGCCGACCTGATCCACGTAGGTCCCGGCGTTGCGCTTGATCTCCTCCTCACTCAGCATGGGGCGGGCCTTCGACTTGCCCGATGGGTCGCCGATGCGGGCGGTGAAGTCGCCCACGATGAAGATGATCCGGTGGCCGGCGTCCTGCAGGCGCCTGAGCCGGCGGAGCACCGTCCCGTGCCCGACGTGCAGATCGGGCGCGCTTGGGTCGCACCCCAGCTTCACCCGCAGGGGGCGCCCGCTGGCCAGCTTGGCGCGAAGCTCCTCTTCGGACTCCACCTGCACCGCCCCCTCGGTGAACGCGCGAAGCTGCTCGTCCACCATCGCGGCGCCGGTGGTGCCCGTCACGGTGGCCTCCGTCATCCTACCCTCCGCCCTTGGCGATGACGGGCAGCTCGATGGTGATCTTCTCCCCACAATGAGGGCAGATGATCGTGATCGTGATGACGGCCGCGTTGCCGCCCGCCGTTCCGCCACCGGGCGTCGGGGTCTCACCGGTGGTGGTCGGGCCGGGCGTGACGCCACCAGGGGCCGTGCCGCCTGTAGTGGGCCCCTCACCGGGAGTCGTCCCGCCGGGGGCGGTTCCGCCAGGAGCGGTGCCCTCTCCGCCCGGCGTCGTGCCGCCGCCCGCAGGCCCTTCGCCGCCGGCCATCACGGCGCTTCCGAGCTCGATCTTGACCAGGAGCTGCGAGGGGTCGAAGTCGGCGCTGAGCGTCGGGAAGGCGTTGGCCACCGCGATCGTACCGTCGGCCTGGAGCACCTCGGCGGTGCTCTCGTGCAGCATCCAGTCCACGCCCCCTGTCACCTTCGTGCCGTCCTTGCGGGTGATCGTCAGGGAGGCGATCTGCCACTTCTTCGCCCCCTCCTGGCCCAACTGCTGCCAGTCAGCCTCCACGGTGGCGATGTCGCCAACGGGCACCTTCACCACGTCCCCGTTCACCTTCACTGCCATGTACTCGCTGTTCATCGCTCGGTTGGGGCCGATGCCAGCGCCAGGGACCACGCCGAACTCAGCGGCTCGGATGACCCCCTCGTATGCTTGGCCTCCTTTGAGGTAGACCTTCCCCCGTATCTCCTTCGCTGCGTCCTGGGCCGTCACGCCGGTCACGAACAGGACGAGCACGGCGATGGCGATCACAGCTGTGCGCTTCATCGTCTTCACCCTCCATGATGCACGGTATCGGGTCGGCGCACCCATCGGCCGGTGCGCGGTCGTCTAGCCTCGGGCTCCTACTGACTCCACAAACGCTTCGAGCCGCACCCTTGTTCGCGCGTCCACCGGGCCCGGTCGGTCCCCCTCCAGCGTCAGCACAGGTACGGCAAGGCCCCGTTTGATGAGCAGATCCTCGATCTGCCGGAAGCAGAACGACTGCGCATAGTGGATCAGCCCCTGCACGCCCCGTTGGCGGATCTCGGTCGCGAGGTCATCGATCCGGCCGAAGATGTCGTACGGGTACGTGTACCGCTGGTAGCAAGTGACCAGGTCGACGTCACGGGCCCAGGGCAGCGAGAACTGCCGCGGCACCTCGTCGAAGACGACCCGTGCTCCCAGCTCATCCTCGAGGACCGCGAAGAAGTCCGCGTAGATCGGCGGCACGCCGGCGAGCCCCAAACGGACCGCGCCGCCGCCGCTCGGGTCCCGCCGGCGGGCTTCAGCGACGAACGCCGTGGCCCGCCTCAGGAAGGCTTCCGGCTCGCCCCCGAAGTCGCTACAGGTGACCTGCCACTCGTGCACCTCGCGCCCGCGCACTCGACCCTCTCGCCAGCCTAGTTCGTCAATCTCGGCAATGGTCCTCCGTAGCGGGTGGAGATCCTCGTAGACGCGGTTCACCTCGGGCCAGGTGGCGCCAAAGCGCGCCATCAGCCGCTCGATCTGCAGCTCCAGCAGCGCCCGGTCGCGGTCGAACGGGTACGCGAAGGGAATCACGGTCACGCCCTGGGCCTGCAGGGTCTCAGCCATCGCGTGGGTCTGGCTGCAGTCTCCCTGGGTGACGGCCACGATCTCGCGAATGCCGCGTTCGAGCACCACCGCGTAGATGCCCTTGATCCACCCGCACACCGTGGCTGGGTAGCCGTCGCGTTCCGCCCGCGCAACCAGAGCCGATGGGTCCTCGGCGGTGATGAAGGCGTTGTTCAGGTCGAACGGCACGCGTCCGGCCGCGAACAGGACTTCGGCCGGGATGGTCGTTGTGATGCCCACGACCGACGCCGGGTCGCTCATCAGAGCTGCCCCATCAGCAGATGGCACTGAGGGATGATCCGCGTGTCTCTGAGGTGCTGGGCAGCCGCCGCCTGCAGCGCCAGTGTGTGCGCCGCAGTCGGGGTGGAGGTGACCTCCCGCCTCGGCGTCACCGGCTGCAGCACCAGCGTAAGCTCCCGCGACTCCTCCGCCAAAGCTGCCGCGACGGCCCCCACCTCCTCAGCCGTCACCTCCGAGGTCACGACCACCTTGACGAACACCCTCTTCTGCCGCGCGACCCGTAGGAACTCGGCGCTCCTCCTGAGCCATTCCACGCCCAGAGCTCCGGGCCCGGCGGGCTGGCTGGAGGGCAGCTTCACATCCATCGCGACGATGTCGATGCGGCCGATGGCCTCCCGCAGCTCCTCGACGCGGCGCCCGTTCGTCTCCAGGTAGGTGTCGATCCCCGCCTCCTGGCACCGGCGCGCGACCTCGGCGACGAAGGCGGAGTGCAGCAGGGGCTCACCCCCGGTGAACGAGACCGAATGGTGCAGCCCGGGGGGCTGATCGAGCTCGCGGACGGCCGCCCACGTCTCGTCCGCCGTCAGCGGGTTCGCCCGCTCGTGCCATACCCGCGAGCCTGCGGGCGACTCGACCCGGCACGGGCCGGTCTCGGCCCGACTGGCCGGCGTGTCGCAGTAGCGGCACTCCAGGTCGCAGCCGTACGTCCGCACGAACACCTGCCGCACGCCGACGAACGGGCCCTCGCCCTGCACGGACGAGAAGATCTCGGCAACCGGCGCCCTCACGGGACGCTCCTGACCGTGCACCGCGCCCGCTCCATCGACTCGACCTCCGCCACATAGGCCGCCATCAGCCGCTCGGCGAATCCGCGTGCTTCGATC
>Ga0315280_10006940_pt1 | contig 15435 bp, 16 predicted proteins | sample YL17G06_40_MG_FD_203697 | JGI IMG/M metagenome (GOLD analysis project Ga0315280, IMG submission 203697) | Sediment microbial communities from Yellowstone Lake, YNP, Wyoming, USA - YL17G06_40 | ecosystem: Environmental > Aquatic > Freshwater > Lake > Sediment | place: USA: Wyoming | collected... | reverse complement strand
CAGTCGAGGCCGCGAGCGGCGCGATGCTGCCCACGCCGCCCAAAGCGCGCGTGCTGGATCTTCGTCAGCTTGACCCCTCAGAATTCACGGTGGGGAAAGTCAGCGCGGCCTGCGGCCGTGCCGCGCTTGAGTACGTGCGAGCCGCAACCCGCCTCTGCCTGGAAGGCCAGGCGGCCGCCATGGTCACGGCGCCGGTGAGCAAGGAGGCTGTGACTCTCTCAGGTGAAGCCTTCACGGGACATACGGAATTCATCGCCAAACTCTGCCGGGCGCGAGAGTCGCGCATGTTGCTGGTGAGCGACCGCCTGCGCGTCGTCCACGTCTCCACCCACGTCTCGTTGCGAAGGGCCTGCGACCTCGACGCTCACAAGGTCCTGCGCACCATCGAGCTGGGCCACGGAGCCATGCAATCGCTCGGCTATGACCGCCCGCGCATCGCCGTATGCGGCCTGAACCCGCACGCCGGCGAGAACCGGTTGTTTGGAGATGAAGACCTGGAGTTTGTTCTGCCTGCGGTGAAATCTGCGCAAGCGGCCGGCATTGCCTGCGAGGGGCCATTCCCTGCCGACACGATCTTTCTAAAGGCGCTGCGTGGGGAGTACGACCTGATTGTGGCGATGTATCACGACCAGGGACACATTGCGATGAAGTTGCTGGATTTTGAACACACCGTGAACGTGTCTCTGGGATTGCCCATCATCCGCACCTCCGTGGACCACGGCACGGCGTTTGACATTGCCGGAAAGAACCAGGCGGACCCTCGCAGCATGAAGGCCGCTCTGAAACTCGCGGCGCGCATGGCGGCTCATCGTTTACCCCATGCAACGCAACCAACCCAGCAAGAGGGTATGAGGTGAGAACTCCACGCAGGCTGGGTTCTAGCTTGAAAGTTCACTTAATCCTTTCGCAGGCGGAGCAAAAATGGACTCTTCTTTGACGCGTGGCCACCCACTCACTAATGTTGTCTCAGCGAGCATGTCAACCGACGCGCACGTGCCTCTCTGCGGCTTTCGACTTCTGGAGAGGACCGGCGCGAGTGTCCCTCCGCTCAGCGACCTCGCGGGCGAAGTCCAAGGCGCCCTTTCGGCGCTCGGCCTGTCCGGGGATGAACTTCGTGGGCGGCGCATCGCCGTGGCCGTGGGGAGCCGCGGCATCGCCAGTCTGCGGGAAATCGTGCAGGCGATCTGCGCCTGGCTCAAGGACCGAGGCGCACAGCCATTTGTCTTCCCTGCCATGGGCAGCCACGGCGGCGCGACTGCCGAAGGACAGCGCAAGGTCTTGGAAGAGTACGGCATCACGCCGGACGCCCTGGGAGTCGAAGTTCGCTCCTCCATGGAGACCGTTTCTCTCGGCACAACTCCTGAGGGCTTCCGGGTTTTCATGGACGGGAACGCCTGGGAAGCTGATGGCGTGGTCGTGGTCAACCGCGTAAAGCCCCACACGGACTTCACGGGAAAAATCGAAAGCGGCGTGCTCAAGATGATGGCCATCGGCATAGGCAAGGCCGAGGGTGCGCTCGAATGCCACCGCTGGAGCTGGAAATTCGGCTTCGAAAAGGCGATCCGCGCCATGTCCACCAAAGTCCTGGCCAGCGGCAAGATTCTCTGCGGCGTGGTGGTGGTCGAGAACGAGCTCCACCAGCTCGCGGCGGTGCGCGCCGCCCGCGCAGAAGGCATCGTGACGATGGAAGAGGAAGCGATGAAGATGGCGCGCCCCCTCGTCGCGCGCATCCCCTTCTCCAAACTTCACCTGCTGATTGTGGATGAGCTTGGAAAGAACATCAGCGGCACCGGCATGGATACCAAGGTCATTGGGCGCGGCGTGGAGCTTCAGCCGGGAGAGGCTCCGGAGATTCGCCTGATCTACGTCCGCGACCTGACTCCGGAAAGCGGTGGCAACGCCCTGGGCGTCGGCCTCGCCGAGGTGATGCACGAGCGTTTGTTTCGCAAGATTGATCTCCGGAAGATGTATGCCAACGCCCGCACCTCGCTGAATCCTCCCATGCCGCGCCTGCCCATTTATCTGCCTTCCGACCGCGAAGCCCTGGATTTTGCCTTGGGCGCCCTGGGCAGCCCGGAACCCGATGAGCAGCGCGCCGTCTGGATTCGCAATACCCTGAACCTGGACCGCCTGGCCATCTCGGAGCGCCTGGCGCGCGAGGCGGCAGAGTTGAAAGGTTGGCGACTCAGCCCGCAAGCTTCCCTGCCCCGCTTTGACGCCGAAGGAAACGTTGCTTCGCCGCTCTAGCCAGCCGCCAGCGCGCGGCCAGAGCACCTCAGGTTCGAGGTCCGAAACCTGACACCTGATACCTGTCTTTTCGGTGTACACTCACAGCCAGGTGGGATTCCCGATTACATCCGCATGACGCACACATGCTGAAAAGCAGCGTGTATGCGCTACCCGGCGAATTGACCAAAAGCCTTTCAATCTTGTTCTGCCTTCTTCCCTTTCTCGCTAATTCGTTTCGTAAGATAAGTTGTTACATTTGTGGCTTTCCATATGAGTGCTGGATGATTTGCTATTCGATTGGAAATCGCTGGCTGGTCCGGGAAAAGCAACTCTGGACGGTACTCGCCACGTGCCATGGCATCGAGATAGGGTTCGGCATCCTTATGGTTTAATGTTTCTTCCAACAAGGGCTTCACAACGCTCATCATCTCTACCACTGTGGGCCGGTCTTCAGAACTGAGCATCGGGTAAAGCAGTTTGCGAATTGCCTCCTCCGAGAAAGCCGCATCATATCGTCCGGGCTTGTAATCCCGTAAATCGCGGTCCAGTGTGCTGGCGAAAAGCAATGTGATTCTCTTCAAAAGAAGCGAGTCATGGGGAGTTTTTGATTTGAGGAAACGATACAGGTCGTACAAGTCCCGCGGATGTGCACGCTCGATCATTGCTTTCAGTTTTCCTGCCATTAGCTCTTCGACTTTCAAGACCGGGAATTCACAATCTGCCTCGCCAGCGATCTGCATAGCCCTCCGGTTTGTCGGCGGAAGAACGCATACCCTCATCAGAAAGTTGACCTCAACTTCCATCCTGTCGTCTCGATTCATGAGATTTCGATAACTCAGGTAAAGTTGGAGCGAGGCATGATCGTTGGTCCCTTCTTGAATTCTGTAGCGCAGTCCGCTGGCCATCTGTCTGACAGCCTTTTCAAGATCGGGCCGCTCTTTAAGCATTAGTTCTCTATCTGATTGCGCAACATAGTTTAGATCGATGTCAACTGACAGACGTGGCAGGCCGGCAAGAAACAAGTTGATCGCCGTGCCACCTTTCAACACAAGCCGGTCTTTCAAGAATGGGTGGCGGTAGAACTCTTGAAGGGCTTCCTTGAGCCTAAGAACCTTCTCCAGTGTGACGGAATCGAACCCTTTGGCGCGGGCGGTTTCCGCGATATGGTTTACATCGATCCTCATGTTCTCGGACCTTTCTTTATGGAGTCCGCCATGTCAGGGGAGACCATCAGGTTCCATAGGGGTACCCATTTACAGCCGGGCTCTTTCTTCTCCAGGTAAACGACCCCCCGCGGTTTCCTTCGCAGGAATTCATCTCGCCACCTCCCGCTGAAAAAGAGGCGTTCGACATGGCGGTCCAGCAAGTATCCGACACGAGCGTACAGCCAGGGATGCTTCAAGAGCTTGAGGTATTCGAGTGCCTTCTCGAAATCGAACGAAGGGAACATAGATAGCGATTGATCAAGTTCTTTAACGCCTCCGCTATATTCGAGGTGGAGAAGGCAGTCAACAAGAGTGCGTTCGCGTCCAGTTACCCGTATGTTGTCTCCCGCAGCTTCTACTTGAATATCCGTGCGTCTGGCTTTGACTAGACGGCGGGGCGGTGCAACGCAATGGTAGGTCTCGCGGTCGTACACCACATCGCGACGCGGGCGGGCAGAGAGGTAGTAGGTCGTTCGAAAAGTCTGGTTTGCCAAGCCTGCGTACTCAAGCGCCGAGTGGAAGGCTATAACGGCGTCCCGACGAAGCCTGGATGGCAGGGCAAGGCGGTTGACTGGGACGCGGCTGAGCACACCTCTGTACACCCCCGGGCACACAGTGAGTATTCGTCCCTGTCGTTTCAGCCTGTAAAGCACAGTGCTCAGCGACATGGAGGTAGCCTTGGGACCGTAAAGTTCCCGAAGGTCGCCCAACGTGAACAGTGGCGTGGTTTCAGCGTACTTAACTAGGGAAGGTTTGGGTTTCATGAGTTTCTCATTTAAATTCATTTCTCATCACTTTTAGTGCTACAAAGTTAATGTGCGTGAGAATATTCTGTCTTAATTCTCTCATTTAGATTCACAATATAGCACTAAAAATGCCGACAAGTAAATTTAAATGAGAATCGCAAATAGGAGGACTTCGAGCAAATTGAAAAGCTGACGCACAATCTGTAGACTACTGAGCTTGAGATAATATAGTGACGAGATTTAGTGTCAGGGCGCGACTTCCCGCCGCGGCGGGTGCTACCTCCTATTGGCTGTTGCTGGCCGAAGGGGTCGCCGCGGCGACACGCGACGGGTGTCGGGACGATTGTTGGGACTGGGCCGGTTTGGCCCTTGTAGCGGCGAGTTTATCTCGGTCGCTGCGGCGACCGGCGTAACCTATCCCAGCGCAGTTGGGAAGCCGCCTCTACATCAAACTGGCGCACTGCCCGATTGTGAGAAGGATTGCGGCGCTGCGGGCCCTGACCACCAAGACGCCGTGATCTGCTTTCCTCTAGCCCCCAGCACCTAACACCTAAACCCCGTTCTTCGTGCTGGAACGTTCCAAAACGAGGCTGTGGAGTGTACACTCACAGCTACCGGGGAATGCAATATGGAAATCCCGGATGATTCCGCTCGCCGAGGAAGCCGGACCCGGTCGTCCTTCGCTGAGGGAGGCTTGACATGAAGAAAGTTCCTGCTCGGATGCTGCTCGTCGCCGCGGCGCTCGCCGCCCTCTTGAACCTTGCAGCCCAATCCTTGCCGGCGCCTGAGGAAGCAAAGCCCACAGTGGACCTTGCGATCTACCGGCAAGTGACCCACGTGGGGTGGGTCGTGAAAGATCTGGACGGGGTGGTGGCTTACTGGGAGAAGCTGGGACTGAGAAATATCCACCGCAATGGCGTCCAGGAATTCCCGGATGTCACCTATGGCGGGAAGAAAACGCCGCTGAGCCTGAAGATGGCGTTTGCAAATCTTGGCAATGTCCAGATCGAGTGGATCCAGCCCGTCAAGGGTAAGAGCGTGTACGATGAGTTCCTCCGCCCGCACGGAGACGGCATCCACCACCTGGCTTATTCGGTCGCCAGCCCCGCGCAATTGGATCAGCAGGCGGCGTACTTCAAAGCGAGAGGCGTGGAGGTCATCCAATCCGGGAGCTGGCAGGGGGCCAAGGGCCTCGGAAGGTTCGTCTATCTGGATACGGCTCCGAAAGGCGGTGGGATAACATTTGAGCTGGTGTACGACCCGGACGCGCCCATGGCGGCAACTGCCGCCAAATCGGACAACGAATATCCCTTCAACAACACTGTTCAGTACGCCCTCGTCGTGCGCGACGTGAAGAAAGTCGGCGCCTATTACCAAAGCCTGGGTTTTGGCGGGATGCCTGTGGATCACAACATCAGCATCGACCGCGTTTATCGCGGCAAACCGGCAAAGTTTGAGATGTACCTCGGCTGGTGGCACTGGGGCGATGTGACCTTCGAGTGGATCCAGTCGCTCGTCGGCCCGAGCGTCTATGACGAGGCCCTCAAGGCCCACGGCGAAGGCTTCCACCACCTCGCCTTTGAGGTCAAGGACATGGACGAGGCCGTCAAGCTTCTGGCGGCCAAAGGCGCTCCGGCGTCTCAAACCGGGGGTTGGGACTCACCCGGCGGCAAGGGCCGGTTTGCTTACCTCGATTCCGATCCTTACGGCGGCGTCACCATCGAATTGCTCTGGAACGCACCTTCGAAATAGTAGTGCGCCGAGCCGTAGGAGCATTCGCCAAGGCGGGCGCCACGCCCCTACTGTTCTCCCAATCCGGTTGGAAGGGCGGGGTCCGCCGCGTCGGATTCGCCGTGGCGACCGGACCCCGCCCCTCAAGGAGCGCACGCCCGGTTTTTCAACATTCTGCTACACGCTTGACTCACCTCGCAGGTCGGGCGAGAATGGTCATGTGGGGCTTGTTTCTTTGCGGCCGGTTTGGGGGCGAACCATGAATGTCGTACCCACGACGACGCGCGTCATGCTGGCGGTGATGCTCGCCGTGCTTATCTCGGCGGCTGCCGCACCGCAAGAGAAGGTCGATAATCCCCCCACCACCAACTCAAGACCCAAGAGCGAAAAGAAACCTACCCTGGTGGATGCCATTCGCGTCAGCACGGCTGAGGCGACAAAATCCGCGGTGAAGGAGAAATCCAAGCAATCCGCGCAGCCCGAGACGATGGAGGAGTCGAATGACCCCGCCGTGCTGGAGTTCCGCCCCACCGCCAATACGGAGGAAGGCACGGTGGTTGCGCCTTCCGGAGACTCCAAGAAGTTAAAGAACGTCCACGGCAAGGCCTACGGCGCGGTCGACGCCGGCAACTCCGGGAATCGGCGAAGCGGCGCGGCCGTTGGCGCCAGCTCCAAAAGCGGGAAGTCCTCCGTCTATGTCGAAACCGACCGCTCGCGCACCACTCCACCCCGCTAAGCGATGAGCCACCCTCGACACCCGAACTTATCCCCTGGCAAAGCATCCGCGCTACTCGCCCTGGCGTTTCTCCCCTTGCTCCTGGCGGTTCCAGCGTTGGAGGCAGGCGGCTCCCCTCAAAGTTCCGCCACCACGCTCGAGTGTGACGCAATTTCCAGCCAGATCCTGGGCCGCGCAGTGGAGTACTGCGTGGCGCTGCCCGCCGATTACGCCGCCTCCGCGCCCGCGCGCTACCCGGCGCTCTATTTCCTGCATGGCCTGTTTGAAAGCGCGCGGAGCTGGAGCGACCGCGGCGGCAAGCAAACTCTCGACGACCTTTCCAGCCGCGGCGAGGTGGGCAAGTTCCTGGTGATCCTTCCCGACGGCGGGAAAACTTTCTACCTCAACTCGCTGGATGGCCGCGACCGTTATGAAGACTTCTTCCTCCAGGAATTGGCGCCGGCCATCGACGCGAAGTACCGGACACTGGCTTCCCCCGCCGCGCGCGGCATCAGCGGGACTTCCATGGGCGGCTACGGCGCGCTGCACCTCGCCATGCGTCATCCGGACGTCTTCGGTTCGGCGAGCGCCCACAGCGCGGCGCTGCTGGCAAAGTTTCCCCATCCCCTTCCCAGCGAAGGTCGTTGGGCTTTCTACGCCAGGGTGCTGGCCGGGCCATTCGGCTCGCCGCTCAATGAATCCTATTGGCAAGCGAACAGTCCCCTGACCTTCGCCGCCCACCCGGAGCGCTTTGCCGGGCTAAAACTCTATTTCGACTGTGGCGACCATGACCGGTACGGTTTCGCGGAGGGCGCGCAACTACTGGACCGGGAACTCACCGCCCAAGGATTTCCCCACGAGTTCGCTTTGCGTCCCGGCGATCACGGCTGGAGTTACCTCAACCAATACATGAAGTATTCCCTCCAGTTCCATTGGCGCCTGTTTGAGCAGGCCGAGGGGAAGCTCGCCGCCGCAAAGATGAAGGGGGGCACACGCTGATTCGTCGGAACCTGCGCGCGGGAGGACTGGCGGCGACTGCCGCGCTTCTTACGGCTCTGCTTGGCTTGGCCCAATCGGATGCCGAGACGCGTGTCCTCAATTACATTCGCGAGCACCTTCAGCCCGGCCAACCTCTCCTCGTGACCGAACTCTATAGCAAGGTTTTCACCCAGCCGGACGAACGAAAGGCGCTCGACAAACTCTACAAAGCCTTCTTTCGCATCCCGCTCTTCGTGGCCCAGTACCAGGAGAAGTTCGGCAGGCCGCCCAGCCGCAAGGTGATCTCCGAACAGTTTGATTTGAAGACTCCCGAGGCCGCCGAGGTGTTGCTGCGTGTGATGGAATCTGACCCGCGTGTCCCGCCTTTCCTCACTCGCGACCCCGCCAGCGGCGAGATTACCCGCGTGGATACTGAACTCATCAAGAGCAACGAGCACTTTGGCCAGGCGCTTGCCCAACAACTCGCGGGATGGGAAGGCCGACCCGCGCCGGAGTTCAAACTCTTACGCCTGGAAGGCGGCGAGATCGACTCCGGCGCCTTGCGCGGTGGAGTCGCCTTGCTGTACGTTTGGTTCACCGGTTGCCCGCCCTGCATGAAGGAAACCCCGGAACTGGTGAAGCTTTACCGCGAGTTCTCCGGCCACGGCCTGGGGATTGTGAGCGCCAATGCCGACCGCCTCCTGGGTCTCGCCTATGACGATGCTGTCCGCCACCGTTACATCGCCGAACAGAAGATTCCGTTTCCAGTTGGGCAGTGGACGAAGGAAGCGGACCAGGCCTTTGGCAGCATTTCCATCTTCCCCACGTTGTTCCTGATCGACCGAAAAGGTATCATCATCCAGCATTGGATTGGCTTTGTAGGACGGGAAGAGTTGCGGCGCGCCGTCGAGAAAGCGCTTGAGAACCGGCCGTCCGCTTCATAAGCGAGTTAGAATTCCAAGGGGAGTCGCTCCGCGCAAAAACATCGATTCGAAGGAGAAGACCATCATGAGGAAGTTCAACCGGTATGCAATCTGCCTTGCCACCAGCGCCCTGCTGGTGTTCACCGCGCTCGTAAGCCTGGCCCAGGCCGCCGAGCGCGGCGCTGCCAAGGCCACCATCGGCGCCGCGAGTGTTTCTATCGACTACGGCCGGCCGTCCTTGCAGGGCCGAGACCCGCTGAAAATGCTCCAGCCCGGCCAGGTCTGGCGCATTGGCGCAGACGCTCCGACCACCATCGAGTCGAATGTGGACCTGGATTTTGGCGGGACCCGCGTGGCGAAAGGCAAACACATCCTGCTGGCAAAGCTCGTCGAGCCCGGCAAGTGGACGCTGGTTGTGTCCGGCAAGTCGGCCTTCCAGTACGAACCCGGCGCCAGGATCGCGGAAGTCCCGATCGAACTCTCCGCAGGAACCGACTCGGTCGAGCTCGTCACCATTCAAGTCTCGAACAAGGACGGCAAGGGAGTCATGGAGATCGCCTGGGGGAAGATGCGGCTGACGGCTTCCTTCGCTGTGGCGAAGTAGGTCGCGCCTCCACTTCGCACCTTGTGCCGCGCGCGCCCGAGGGGCCTTCCATGCCACCACCCATCAGCGTTCTCGCGCTTTTCGCCCATCCCGACGACGCGGAATTCTTCTGCGCGGGGACGTTGGCCCGCCTCGCGGAGCGAGCCGCCAGGATCCACATCGCCACCATGACGCCGGGAGATTGCGGCAGCACCATCCTGTCGTCCGCCAAAATCTCCCGCGTCCGTCGCCAGGAGGCGGCGCGCGCTGCCGCCCTGCTTGGCGCCTCGTACTTGTGCCTGGAAGAAAGGGACCTCTCGGTTTTTTATGACCGGCGAACGCTCCGCAAAGTGCTGGAACTCGTCAGGCGCCTGGACCCCACGCTGGTTTTCACACATTCCCCGGCGGACTACATGGTGGACCACGAGACCACCAGCCGGCTTTGCCAGACGGCGTGCTTTGGCGCGTGTGCCCCCAACTATCGCACTGGAGCCCGCCACGCCGCCAAACCCACCCGCGCGATTCCGCCCCTCTATTACGCGCAGCCGCTTGCGGACCGGGACATCCTGGGAATAGAAGTCTACCCCAGCATATTCGTGGACATCGAAGCCACGCACGACCGAAAGGCGAAGATGCTCGCCTGCCACGAAAGCCAGCAGGCATGGCTCCGCACGCAGCAGGGAGTGCAACGCCCGGTGAACCTCATGCAACAGATGGCCGAGCGGGCGGGAGAACTCTCCGGGCTACGCTGGGCGGAAGGTTTTCGCCAACACCTGGGCCAGGGGTTCCCTCAAGAGAACGTTCTCGCGGGGCTGTTGGGCGAGCTGGTCCGAACGGCCGAAGTTCGTGGTCCGGCTGGCAAAGACCAGGGAATGCTTCCGCCGCCTGGCCTGCGTCAATAAAACCCGCTGCCCTTTCTTCCGATCCCGAATCCTAAACGCCGGACAATGGAGAGCCCGATGGATTCAGAAATCCCTCTCGAACACCTGGAAGCAAAGATCCGTGACGTCTCCCTGGACCTCGACCGCGAGGCCATGCGGCAAGCCGGCTACCGGGTGGTGGACTACCTTGTCGCGCGCATTTCCGGTCTTCGCCAGAGTTCCCTGGGACAGGAGTTGAGCCGTGAGGAGGCGGAGAAACTGTTGCGCGAGCCCTTGCCCGAGGAACCGCGCAGCTTCGAGCAGGTCTTCGAGGAATTTGCGAGCAAGGTGGCGCCCAACGCCATCCACCTTGACCATCCCCGCTTCTTCGCCTTCATCCCCAGCGCCCCCAACTTTGTGAGCATCCTGGCTGATGCCCTGGCGGCAGGAACCAATGTTTTTGCGGGCACCTGGCTGGAATCCTCCGGACCGAGCCAGGTGGAACTCCTGGTCATCGACTGGTTCAAGCAAATGCTCGGGCTGCCCGCCCAGGCTGCCGGACTGCTGGTGAGCGGAGGCTCCGTCGCCAACCTGACGGCCCTGGCGGTGGCTCGGCAGGTTCTGCTGGACGAGAAAACAGAGGGCGCCCGGGTGTACGCCTCCGACCAGACCCACGCCTGCGTTGACCGCGCGCTGCGTATTCTGGGGATCCCTGCGAGTCAATTGTGCCGCCTCCCCACGGATGCCGGCTACCGGCTGGACACCCGGAAGCTGACCGAGCAAATCCGCCACGACCGGCAAGCCGGCCTGCGACCCTTCGCCGTGGTGGCCAACGCCGGGACCACCAACACCGGCGCCGTCGATCCCCTGGCGGAGGTCGCCCGCATCGCGCGCGAAGAGTCCCTCTGGTTCCATGTGGACGCCGCCTACGGAGGCTTCGCGGCGTTGACGGAGCGCGGCAGCAAGCTGCTCGAAGGCATCGAGCACGCCGATTCCGTGGTGCTGGACCCCCACAAATGGCTTTATTGCCCCTTCGAGGCCGGCTGTGTCATCGTGCGCGACGGCCGCCAGATGCGCGCGACGTTCCGCATTTTGCCCGAGTACATGCGCGACGTGGCGCGCGAAGAACGCGAAGTGAATTTCTGCGACTACGGTTTGCAATTGACCCGGAGTTTCCGCGCCCTGAAGATCTGGATGGCGCTCAAGACCTACGGCGCGCAACGCTTCCGCGAAGTGATTGACCAGTGTCTGGACCTCACCCAGTACGCCGCCCGGCTTTTCGAGAAGTCGCCGCGCCTGGCCATTGTCACTCCCCCTTCCCTGGGCGTCTTCACCTTCCGCTATGTGGCCGAAAAGCTCTCATCTGCCAGCGCGGATGCCGAGACATTCCTGAATCGCCTGAACGAAGACCTGATGGCGCGGATCATTTCCAGCCGCCAGCTCATGCTCTCTTCCACCCGGCTCGAGTCGCGTTACGTCCTGCGGTTCTGCGTCCTCAACCACCGCTCCCGCAAAGAAGACGTGCGCGAGGCCCTGAGGCTCATCGAGCAATTCGGGCGCGAGGCGGAAGAAAGCGTCTCGTAATCGGCCTCAACGTTCTCTCGAGGCAAGCGGGTAGCGGTGTGCAAGACCCACTCGCACCGACCAGAAATCGCCGACTTGCTTGAGGTGAAGGGAGGGATGTTGGGGGTCAGATTTCAGAAGTTGAAAGTTCTTGTCCGCCAGATCACGGACAGTCTGAGGAAGGCGCTGGGATAGTTTCCGAGTCGGCGACCATTCGTCCAGAGTGGATTCAACGCGTAAGGAAGCGATAGCAACGAGTCCAGTTGGCTGATTGCATCGGTAGCACGTCGGGCGCAATCCTCCTTGGCCAAAAGCTGTCCTTCCAGCCTCATTGCCCGGTCCTTTGGGCAAACTGGAGAGTGCCTTAGCGGGACCCACAGTTCGAAGACCGACACTGGAAGTCCTGAGGTTAGGACGCCTATGCGCTATGTCTCGAGGCCGCGAGAAGTGAACGGATGCTTTCGTACCGCAATCGAGTTTTTGGTATGGACACCCCCCAGCTCGGCGTTGAAAAACGCGTGTCGAGGCGCGACCCAATTACCGGCGCCTAAAGTCTTCTCCCGAATGGCCGAATTCGGACAGCGACTCATCACGCGTGCTGGCCGGGCCGGCAGGATTGTAGTAAAAATGACCGCCGCCGAAGCCTTTCGAGCCGAGGTAAAGAAATCCGCCCAGACCCGGATGCCGTGGGATTGCGGCAATCTGATAGTTCGTTCCCGAGATCGTGAGCGTGTAACGATAACTCGGGTCCTGGTTCGGATTCCGCGCCAGCCCGATCATTTGCCCGTTGTTCCCCGCGACTCCGGAGATGAGTTCTTCGAGCGTGCACAGTCTATTGAGCTGATGCGAGCACTCGTCGTATTCCAGGCGCCGGATGCTTTGCGCGAAGAGGAAAGCCACCTGCTCTTCCGGTTTGAATTCGAGCTTCGTACCCTGGTATGCGGCCTCAACCTGTGTTCCGCTGGGAAGGCTGATCGCTGTAGGGGCCGCCTCCGCTGGGGGATTCTGCCGGCCTCCGGCATTAGGTCCGGTCGCGCCCGGCGGGATGCCACCGCCGCAATTGATGTCGAGGTGAGCGTCGGTCCACTTCGCATTCTCTTGATGGCCCCTGGGTTCCATTCCGGCTAGAAACCGGACAGTCCGAACTTGGGGCGTACGACGGACCTGCCCCTCACTGGTTACCGTCTCTGTCCCAGCGGCACTAAAATTCACGGTTCCCTCGCGGTTTCCGCCCACCGCCCCGGCTTGGAACTGATAATAGGCTGTTCCTGGTCCGTCGGTGGTGATCGTGCCCACCAGTTGAACCTTCGCAGGGCACGGGCCCGAGTATTCAGCAGGGACAACCTCAAGACGCACTGCAGTAACCCTCGCATTGGCCGTGCCCGCCGTGGCCGGTTGGTTCGCTGGGGTCGTTGTCTGGCTTCCCGCCGAAGCCCCGCCCGCACACTTAAAATCCTCGGGTACAACGTTGGATACGGTCACTGGCCCGTGTTTGCCATCCGGCCCCTGCATGGCGGCCTCAAGCCTGAACTGGCCTCTGACGTCGCGAGTGAACTTGGCTCCCTTGCCAACGCCCACCCACTCAGAAGAACCGAGGTCCGCCGTCCCTTCTGGCCCATAGTCAAAGGTCACCCCTGCCGGGCCCTCGAAGCGGTACCACACGGTTCCCGATCCATTGGTCGCGATGGTCCCGCTCAGGCTGAGCTGACAAGGCCCGGACTCATCGATGGAAACCTGAAGCTTCACCGAAGTCACCGCTGCGGTCTGTGCAGCCGGCGGTGGCGCGGCAGACTGCGCCCGCAACCGCACGAGCTGAAAACCAAGCACCGACGTCATTCCCAAAAAAAGAAACACCATGCGCCGAGTCATACTCACCTCCGAGACACTCCAATGTATGAAGACAATCAGCCCAACCGCAGCTACTAGCACGCACGCTGGGAAAGGATGGCCGCTGGATCCAAGCGCCAGCACAGATGCAGTCACGAACACGGAAAGCAACCTCTTGGCAACGACAATACGCTGAGCGCCTTCTCATGTCCATGCTTTTGCGTCGCCAATAGCGTCCGGATTTCGTTGGCTGGGAGCGCGGGCGTCTCGCCCGCTCCTTATCCGGAATTTCCATTATGACTTCGCGGTCGACCGGCAACATACCCCTAACGGCTTCTCAATGCAATGGCCAGTCGGGTTTTCAGCGTTCGGTGCCTCCAGCGCCCAGGGAAGCGGCCAGTTTTGCCACTCCTGACAATGCCAAAGCCCGAAACTGCCGTTTCTTCGGCCTATTCCTCCGACACTTTTCCTTCCCCGGTCTCCCTCCTCGCCGAAATCGGCGCCAGTCTGCGGCCCGCCTATTCCGCTGGAGATGATAGCGCCGCAATCCTGCCCAGCATGGCTCCAAAGAGCCGCCGCGTCAGATGACCCTCGGCCAGCAGCAGCCAATAGTACCGGGCGTGCTTGATCAAGCGACCACCAGTTTTCACCAGGCGCTGCTGCAAGCTGGTGAGAGACCAGTTGTCGATTCTCTTCGGCAGCACCAGACGCCGCCACAGGTTCCCAAGATTGTAGGCGATCACACTCAACCACAGCCGCACTTCGTTCGACCGGAAACGACGGCAACTGAGGCGCGTCATCTTGACGGCCTGTTTTGCCCTCCTTGATCACCTTGACGATTGTGCCTGGATGACGGCGCACTCGGAAGAAATCTTGCCACTTTCTGAGCAGCGGGGCGCCACTGGGCCGGATAACGCCCAAACCGGCGAGTTCCATTCGGACGGTTTGCCGACTTCACGGCCAAGTGACCGCCGACGTCAGCGGAGGAGCCGCAAGGCGCTGGGATAGTTTCCGAGTCCGCGACGCTACGCCCGGAATCGTGTGAGCAGTTGGCAACCGGCCCAGATCGAATGGCGGTCTGGCCCTATCGACGGGAGGCGCGTTCATCCCCCGCGTTTATCCCCCTCGTTTATCCAACGTCGGGCAGTACCGGGCAGATAGATCAGCACTGCGCTGCCAGGACTCCAGCGGGGCGGTGTGGGACACCCGAGCAGCTTAGTGCCGTTTGCCGATCGGCGCATACATCAAAGACAATGTATGCGCCACCCGCGAAACGGCGGCCGATTTCTTAAGGCCACTTCTGCGCGCCGTGCAGGATGCGTACAACGTGGATGACCTCGCCGGTGATTTGGTAGACCACGATATACGGAAGCGACGAAAGTACGAGTTCGCGCGTCCCCTCTTTCCTACCCGCACGCCCGCGATATGGAAACGTCAGCAACGCGGCGGGGGCGTTGTAAATTCCACGCACCAGTTCGCCTGCCCGCTCCGGCGCGTTCTGAAATAGATAATCCGTGATGTGTTCCAGGTCAGCGGCAGCTTCCTCTGCCCAGCGAAGCTCCATTTTTATGCGCGGGACTGCTTTTCGGTCAGCGACTTTTCGAGGCGCGCCCCCACTTCCTCATGGGTCAGCACTTCGCCCCGGGCGATTTGCGCCAAGCCTTTTTCTACCTCATTGACGAACCACTCGTCGTAGTTTACGAAACGCTCGATGGCTTCTCGTGCCAGCGCTTCGGCGTCACATCCGCGCTCCGCAGCAAGGCGTGCGAGCTTGGATTGCACATCGGGGCTAAGAGGTACTTCCATGCTTGAAGTCTAGGCCGTGCCTGACCGGTTGTCAACCGCCCGCCTCGACCCCATCGCCGCCCTGCGGTATGAGTAGGGTAGCGCGGACCTGATTTTTAGGTCCGCGGTTCTTTCAGCAAAAAAAAGCCGCAGACCTGTAGAGCAGAGGCTGTCTCAAAACTAGGAGTATGGAAGGCGGAGTGCTAAGCGAATAGGCATGAGCCAAGAGATACGCGCCAACTATGATCAGATCGATTTGTTACCGCAGTGCTTGGAAGACTGGGTGCCGA
>Ga0315280_10006938_pt1 | contig 15436 bp, 26 predicted proteins | sample YL17G06_40_MG_FD_203697 | JGI IMG/M metagenome (GOLD analysis project Ga0315280, IMG submission 203697) | Sediment microbial communities from Yellowstone Lake, YNP, Wyoming, USA - YL17G06_40 | ecosystem: Environmental > Aquatic > Freshwater > Lake > Sediment | place: USA: Wyoming | collected... | reverse complement strand
CGGGGCGGGGGGAATGCTTTAATTACTCAAGACAAACACGACAAGACTAAAAGCCATAAACGGAACAATAACAAACATTACCAAGAAGATTAAAAAAGGTAAAAAAAGCCTCCAAAGCATATCTGAAATCTTAAGACACAGACCATAGGACGTATTCTACAACTCGAAAAGAGAGGTGAATCAGTAACACAAAGTTCAACCAATCTCATATCTCAAGACACGACTAAAAAAGAGAAAACTATATAAGACTGAAGGACTATATGATAGTCCGCCGGAAAAAAAAAGAAGGAGGATTGAGAGATATGCCGGAAATAAAAATAGAAATAGCCGAAGAAGTGCCAAAACCAGTAGAAGGCAAAATATACATAATACAGGAGGTCGAATTCTTCACCAGCACAGTACGTAGCTACAAAGGACTGCGCGTAACAATGGTCGGAGAAGCCAACGAAACCGTTGTTGAAACCCTTTGGACCCGAGAAATAGCAGGAGTACGCAGCAAAGTAGGAGCCTTCATACACGCCCTCGGCAAAGAAACAGACGCATGGAAAGGCAAACACATACGACTGGTAGAATGGCACGCAAACAACAGAAAAATAGAAGTGGTGCAATAAAATGGCAAACAGACCAGAAGGACAAGAGATGGCCAAAATCATATACGACGCAATAGAAAAAACAGCAAAAGAAAACGGACATGACTACTTCAAAAAATACTGCGAAGCCAAAGGAATACTAATCATTATCTTCGGCGAACCCGGACACACATCACTACACGCAATTGGAGAAATCTGCTGGGCAGACGCTATCGACCACATAGAAAAAGAAATGTTGGTAGATAAGCTAGGAATACCAAAAGAGTTGGTAGGACTTGCCGAGTAAAAGACAATTCAAAGGCACATCAACCAAACGCAAATTCTACGACCGCAAAGTACAGGACACAGGATACACCTGTGTCCTCTCCATGGGCAAAATAATACCAAAAGGATGGACATACGTCCGCATGACAAAACTCCACGAAACAGACACCTCCATAACCATAAGAATAGACAAACTATTAGGAGCTGAAAAACTTGCATGCTATCCGCAAACTTGTAAAACAGGTGGACGCAACACATAAGGGGTTAGGACAAATGGCAGCAGTCAACCTAATCTGCGCAAAAGCAAAAAAATGCGTCCTAAACATCTCACCAGCCGACTGCGGAAAATCCACAACAACAGACCTAATAGCAAACATAATGGGAACAGACGCACTAAAATACACCTCACTAACCTTGGCAGGACTAAAACAAATAAGCAACGAACTAAACCAATTCAACGGACACATTGTCATAGACGACCTTGGAGGAGAAAAAAGCGAATGGTCACGAGTAAGCACAGTAACAGTATTGGCAAACTTAGTTTACGGACATTACGTAAAGAAAATAGTACAAGCATACGTACTAGAAATAACAAACTTCTACGGCTCCGCAGCACTCAACATCCAACCAGTCCTAATGCAATCAATAGTAGGCGACAACGACTGGATAGCAGTAATAAGAAGCAAAGTACTAAGATACTACCACCTCATAAGACCAGTAAAACCAGTACAAACCCACCCATCAGGTAAAATAGACTGGGGAATACCAATACAAGAAGTAGCAGAACCAAGACACCACGGCAAACTATGGTACCAACTAGTCGCAATGGGACTAACACAATGGGGATACGGACGCGTAGTAGAACACATGCCAATGCTACTAAGAGCATGCGCAGCCTTAGACGGACGCACAACTGTTAAACCAGAAGATTACAGCCTACTCATAAAACTACTAAAACCCATGCAACTAGAACGCTACCTAGTAGAATCATACAGCTTCGAGTTCGGACGCACATTCAACAACGCACTATACTGCCTAATGGTAGAACTAGCATCACACGGAGAACCATCAATAGAAACCATCTGCGAAGACTACAAAGTAAGCCCATCAACCGTACTACGCATAGCACAAGAACAAGCAACATGGGTATGGATAAAAGCAAACAGCCCAAAAAAACTCATGCCAACAGAAATAATGAGAAACATATTCAAAACTGTGGGGGTGAACCAAAAATGGTAGAGAAGAAGAAACGCAGGGTTCATTCTGTATGTGCTCAATGTGTCAACTCATGCAAGATGTACGTTGATGAGATAGGTGATTGGAGTTGGTGTATGCCACCAGAAGAGTTCTGCGAGATGTACAAAACTAAAGGTGAGGACATTAATAAGGAGTGATAATGATGAGTGCACTTGAACTATACGCAAAAATAGCAAACGAAGCAAAAGGAATGTTCCACATCGGAGCAATCCGAAACCTAAGAATGTACATCAACACAACAAAACAAGACCAACTACGACTAGAAATAGAACGCATAACAGACACAGACCTTTTGAGGACCCTTATAGAAGCAGGCTTAAATGCCTATCTTCAAAAGATAGTAACGCATAGATATGATGAGATACAAAAAAGCAAAGCAGGAGGGATGTAAACCATGAAAATGAAAGTATTTTTGGGACGATGGTACGACGCCATAGATAATTTCAACAAGTGGGCAAAGGGCAAGCAGTTAAATAGGGACGTGATAATACAAACTCATATACTACCGTATGCCGAAGTACCATTCACAGACATACTTTACATAGTTGTGATACACCCAGAAGACCCATTTTGGGACAAAACACAAGGCGAACCCATTCCAGGAGTACAGCTTAAAGCTGCTACAAGCCCTAGGGTGGAACGTAAAGAGGAAGTACCAGTAACTGCAAGGTGGTAAACAATGATAATCAAAGTTAAAATTGGACACTGGCGCTTCACCTTCACCTTCTTCATGGCAACACGCACAAGAGGAGTAAACTCAACACTACCAGACGGCAAACACATACTAATGTGGGACTTCGACGACGTACCAGACTACGACGTTGACGATGCTTTACGATTTGTACAAAACTGGCTAAGATTACCACCAATATATGTATTGTGGAGTGGTAAAGGAAACCATTTCATAGCGTACTGCTTTAAACGATGTACATGGGAATATGCAATAGCGATAATAGCATTAACGCCACACGTTGACTACAACTTCTTCCGCTTCGGAGTACTACGCAAACACTGGACACTACGAATAGACAAAAAAGAAGGACGCAAACCAAAGCTACTATACGTTATTCCCTCAAAAGTACCAGAGGACGCTTACATAGACGAAATGGAAAGCTTCGTAGAATACGAAACAATGACAGACAACAGTCCAAGAAAGGTGATAAGTTATGGCATACCGAAATTTCCATAAGAAATTTCGAGGTGTTCCATAGTGAGAGAAGGTAAGACACCAGAAGAAGACATATTAGGATTACTGGACAGGTTAGAGAGCGACTACACACAGGCAAGGACACTTGAGGAATGCAGAAACATGCTTAAAGCAGAACTTGGATACGACCGACCAGTACTTGCAGAAGCAATATGGAGCGCTCTACCAACCAAAACAACACAAGCAGAAATGGGAATACGAGGAGTAAACGTCAAATACCCATGGGGTTGGGAACACCGTTACGGAATACAAGGAATACCTGGCTTATGGGGTTGGGCAGCAGTAAGTGAACTAATGGAAGCGGAGGCAGGCGAATGGTAAAAAGCAAATACAAACGAGAACAACAAGTAAAAGACGACCTCAAACAATCTGTTTTAAACCCTGAAAACCTTGAAAAAGTAGATTTACGCAAAAAAACAATAGTTACAGTTGCAGCAATATACACTGGATTATACAGATGCCCATTCTGCCTACACGAAGCCAAAATAAACGCTTTCCTAATATCCACGGGCAAAGGATACCACAGAGGACTAGGCAAATGTCCAGAATGCGGAAACCAAATGCAACTAAAAACATTAACATCCAAAATGACGCCAGAACAATTCGCAGAATTTGTCTACGGGTACCGAGCAAGTGGATACTGGCAAAAATGCAAATTCAGCACATTCAACCAAAGACTAAAAGAACTGGGAATAAACTTTAGATTCTGGAAACGCTACAAAGAACTAAAAGGCGAAGAACCAACAGAAGGATACGAGGATTGGCTTATGCGAAAACAACAAGAAGAATATGAAGCAGAGGAGTTGCCAGACGAATAACAAGGGAGGTGAGGTAATGCCAAATTTAGAAGTCCACTTGATATGCGATTCGGATACTGCAGTGCAGTACATCCTTGACAAAGTACTTGAAGTTACAAGAAATGAAAAGCAAGTTACAGTTACCATTGTAAAGGTCATGAGGTAGAGAATATGATACTTGACGCTACAACTGGAAACAGAACAATGTGGCAATGGAAAGACTGCCCAAACATAATACACATAGACATAGACAAAGAACTGCAAATAAAACCAGACATGCTAGCAGACAACACCAACACCCCCTTTTTATCTAACACGTTTGACACAATATTTTACGACCCACCACACAACTGGGGAGGAGCAATCCATTATTTCAGCTTCCGCAACGCTGCAGAAAGAGCAAAAGTATTCCCACACGTTCATGGAGTACCAACATATTACGGCTGGGACAAGTACAAAAGTAAAGACGCCCTGCTAAACCACTTAAATAAAGCTTCCAGAGAGTTTTACAGAATACTAAAAGACGATGGCTTACTATGGATAAAATGGAATGAAATGAGCATACCGCTACGAACAATAGAAGTGATATTTCGACAGTGGATAATGCTAATGAAACTATACGTAAACGACCCAACACACACAGCAGGAGAACACCAAACCTACTGGATACTCTTAACTAAAGAAAAAGGGGAATATGTACAGCGTACTTTACTTTAGTTAAGGCCTGCTGAAATAGTCTGCGACTATTTCGGTGTGCCCGTAGATGCCTTAGCGATAACTGTCCGCATTCTGCCTTCAAGTTCATTAAGCTTCAAAGCCAACTCTGCAATCTTAGCTTCATTAACTCCTAGTTTTCTCTCCTTATCCAATTCAGCCTTAACAGCTTTCATTTCCATCTCAATCTTCAAAGCCTCATTTGGAATCTCCATTACCTTCTCACCTCTAGCCTTCTTATACGCTTGAGTTATCTGTTTCATTTGAAGATAACTGTCTGGGTCACCTGCGGCAACAACTTTGTTTATTAATAGCAAATAATTAGCCTCATCCTCGCTGTAACCTAAGTCCATTAGTAGTTCTACTCCTTGTGCAAACGTTAACACTTCCATCTTAACGCCTTTGATAATCTCTGCCTTAGTAAGGTCTTTTTCTGGAACAGTCCTGTTTGGACCTTCATATTTTACAATGGTCATAGTCAACTCGCTAGCCTTGTCTTCACTTAGACCAGTTGCTAACAATTCATTGTACACGTCATCACTTGTTATCCATCCTTTGCTATACCAACTCCTAACATAGGGAAGCAAAACTGAAACAACAGTTCCGAAACTTAAGTCAATACTGTCCTCTTCACTGTAATTTAAAGCTTTGTAATGGTCATATACGTCTGCAGCATTGTAAACTCCGTAAGCATAAAGTTCCTCAACGTCACCTTTAGTCATAAGCCTAGGCTCAACAACTACTTCTTCCACTTGAGTGTAAATCTCCACCAAAAGCATAGCATCTTCCATTTTATATCCTTGCTCAACGAACACTGCAAGCATAAAATCTGTGTCTATCAAACCCTTAAGATACAGTTGCCTCATCTGCGACGCAGTTAACATTCTTGGTGTTGGTTCTGGTGGCGGTTTCTGTTCCTCTGCAATATCATGCTTTGCTTTTTCAACAGCTAAGTTTATCCTCTCATCAGTCCACAATAGTTCCTTTAAAGCATTTCGCAGCCAAGTTTCATCTCTAAGGACCAGCTTGAAAGCTGTTATTGCCTCACTACTGCTTGGTATGCGCTGCTCTGGCATAGCAGGTTCTTTAGTAACTCTATCCTTGTAAAGGTCTGCTCTCTCAAGCCAAAGTGGAATAGCCTCTGGAGCGGTGCCAATATCTAACAGGTAACCTTCAAGTTGCTCCCTAGTTATGCCGCCACGTCCATAAGAGTACATGTATTCTGTGCGCACAGCATTCCTTTCAGCTTCAGTCCTGTAGGCTACGAGTGAAGTAGCGGCTTTCTCTGCATCCTCTGGGCTAAGCCCACCCCAACGTCTATAACGTTTAATATCTTCAAGTGTATAAACTCCAACGTCATATCCGTAGCCCAGTTCTCTGATGCTTGGCACTCCGTAAGCAACATTAATAATGTCCTCTCTAATGCCTGGGTGAAAATCTGAAACCTTCAGTTCTTCAAGCAGTTGTTCTTTAGTCCAGTAGCCACGGTAATAGTTGTCATAAGCCTGTGCTAGTGGTATCCTAACCCAGTGCATTGTCCAGTAGCGGTCACTCCAATCCTTAGTGAACCCTCGCATAGCCATATATTTAGCAAAGATTTCTGGCGCCGGTGTCACATACTTAGGGTCAAAAGCCTCACGGACAACCATTGTAACTAAGTCACCGCTAGGCGGAATGTTCTCCGTTAAAGATATTGTCTTATCAGCTACTTCACCTTTGAAACCTTGCCTTACCAAATATGTTTTAAGAGTGTCCCTGTCGATAATGTTGCGCCAGTAAAGTTCAAAAGCAGTGCCAACATTTGGATATGTTTGCTGCGATTCTTTCCATACATCTGCCCAGTCTTTCTTTATGCCAAACCAATCAAATACATGACTTAACACTTGGTCTGAAATTAAACCTTTAGCAGCGAAATCTGCAAACCTATACGGTTCTGGTCTCTGCTCATAAAGTTGAGTAATAGCTTCCGCAGTAGCCCGTGGAATCTTATTCAGAACCATCCAGTCCGCAGCGCCTTTATCTGTTAATATCCCACGTCTGCGCAGTTCAAGTATTGTGCCAATGTCTGGCATACGTATTCCAGTAGCGCCAATAATAGTGCTCCTCTCTGGCGTGTAACCGTGATACATCATTTGACCTTTAAATGTTGCTTCATCTATGAAGCCCATGTTGAAAGCGTCAATCAATGTCCGCTCATCAATTATTGTTGGTTGATGAACCGCAGCTGCGTAGTAACCAACCCCTTTAATTAAACTTGCGTCCAAGTAAGCCATACGTAAAGCAACAGCAGCTTCTGTTGAAGCCCTAACAACAGGAGCATTAGGCAACATCATAGCAGGAGTTTCAAGTTGTCCAAACCCAGCTGCTTCAATAGCAGTAACGATAGCAGTTAAGGCTCCATACGCAATGTTTGTTCCAGATTCAAAATCTAACCCAGCTTTTGCAGCCCCTTCTGGAGATAATGGGCTATGAGGAGCAAGTAAATCATTCCATTTACTCGCTAAATCGGTACTCGCATCATTAAGAGCCATTTCTGGTGTTTTAGGTTCTAAGCCTGCTACAAGTTCAACCCAGCCTGGATAATTAAATAATGTTGCAGTTTCAGTTGTCGGTGTTTCTGTGCCTTTTTTTATACCTTCAAAATATCGGTCTCTTGAAAGTGAATCTGGACACATGTTACCTCGCCTTCGTTATTAAACCCTTCTCTGTCATGTACTTCATGAATGCCTCTTCTAAATCATTAAGTCTTGCCAGTTCAGTCCCTATTAACCATAGTCCAGTGTTTACTTCTTCCAGTTGACTTGAAAGCGTCTCCAATTTTTCAACAGCTTCGCCAATTACACCTTTTCTTTTTTTGCTCATTTTCTTTTCTCCTTTAATTTCTGGTTTAATTTTGTATATATATTATATTATATATATACAGTTGAACTATTCGCACTTTGCCTCCTCAAAAGAAAAAGGGGGTACTGAAGTTTAGATAGCAGAGTTACTTAGACGTCGTCTCTGCTTTTTCTGTCTTACCCTTTGCTTCTCCTTCTGTCATGTCACTGTATAGTCCGATGCCTGTTGCAGAGGTTAATCCTATTGCAAATCCGACTGTTGGAGCGGTAGTGGGCATCCCTGTAACCACCGCGGTGGCTAAACTTGCGCTAATCCAAAGAGCGAATCCTATTGCCAATCCTATGAAGAAGCAAGGCACTAGTCGTTTTCCAAACATTCCATTTTTCGCCTCCTCTCATCCTCGTAGTAGGGTGAGTATGAACTGAACTGTAACTATCACGGTTGTCATGGCTGCTCCGCTAATGTAAATTGCCTTCTTTAACCCTTCTATTCTCTCAACTAACGTTTGCATTCTTGCTATGCACAGTTTCTCTGAAACTGGGTCATCATCTTTACTCATTCTAGTACACCTTTAACCATTTGGTCGGTTATTTTCTCTTTTATTAGTGCCTCAATTACTTTCCTACATTTTGGGCACATTTTAGCGTATATTTCTTTTACGCTTAGTTGTACTTGTATTCCTGCTTGAGCCATACAATCACCTCCATTATCTTATCTTTTCCACAATTAACCAAACGTAACCGCTTCTACCTTCACTTGCATTCTCGTTGTGATAGCCTATTTCTATTTTCCGCTGGAATTTCAACGGCAGGTCAACAACCAGTACATATCTCGGTGTAGTTGTATCCCAACTGGCTAAGTAGATGTCCTTTACTGCGTTGGCAAAAAGTTGTCTGTAGACTGCGAAGTCCCATCCTGCTATTGTTGGCGGTGATTCACCGTCGACGCGTAATCGTGGTGCTAAGTCGTCTCTTGCACCGTTGTCATCTGCTTCCCACATAGCGTATAGAAGAGTGCCTGTACCTTCAATAGCTGTGGCATACTTATCCTCTGATGCGGCTAACTCTAATAGCGTATAGTTTTGTTTTGATAGGAGATTTGGTATTTCTACGGTGTTTATTGTTCCGCTTACTGGAATGTCGCCTACAGTTTCACCGATTAAATCTACTGTTAGCCACCAACGCTGAATTTCTCTATACCACGTTGCACCTGAATCACCAGAACCGTAATCATCTGGGCTATCAGAATCATACGCAACTTGAATGTCAGCACTGCTCATTAGAATACTTACATGCATACTGTCATAGTTCCACGCTCTATTGATTGCTATTTCTCTCCATGCCGCTGCGCCGCCTGCTGGAACAGTTACGGTTGCGCTGAATATTGCACCCATACCAACATTAGGTGCGAAACTAAGTGTAATAGTGCCGCCTGATACGCCAATATCTTTGCAGTAGATTGAAGCTTTCCATATAAAGCCCCTGCATCCACGCGGAAAGAATTTGCTTCGGCGATTAACACCTGTTATGCTTAGCCAACTGGTTGGTGTTGCTCCGTTGTTGCTTAGGGTTGAGCGTCTTTCTGTGTATGCTCCAACGGTTAGTTTGTCTATGATTATGTTTGTTCCGCCAGTTGTTTGAATGTTTATGGCTACGCTGCTTGTCACAGATACGTTTATTGTTGTTGAGCCTGTTATGTTCACGTTGAATGTGACGCCTGCAGTTATGCTTGAAATATTCACGTTTAATGTTGTTGAACCAGTTATATTCACGTTTATTGTTGTTGAACCAGTTATGTTTACGTTTAACGTGACACCACTAGCCGCTATGTTTACGTTTAAGTTAAATGCACTTTGACTTGAAATGTTTATGTTTAATGTGACTGCGCTTGCCGCTATGTTTACATTTAAGTTGAATGCACTTTGACTTGAAATATTCACGTTTATTGTTGTTGAACCAGTTATGTTTACGTTTATTGTTGCTGCGCTTGCTGCAATATTCACGTTTAAGTTGAATGCTGATTGACTTGAAATATTAATGTTTAAAGTGATGGCGGAGGCAGCTAAGTTTACGTTTAAATTGAATGCTGATTGGCTTGATATGTTTATGTTTAATGTTGTAAGAGTTTGCGCTTTAATATCTATTCCAATATTTCCTATTGTTTGTGCTTTGATGTCTATTGGAATGTTACCGGTGATGTTTAAAGAGTTGATTGCGATGTTTATGGTTCCTAAGGTTTGTGCTTTGATGTCTACTCCTATGTTTCCGACTGTTTGTGCTTTGACGTCTACTCCTATGTTTCCAACTGTTTGTGCTTTGATGTCTATTGGAATGTTGCCTGTTACATCAGTTGCAAGAATTGTTATTCCAACTTTAGCGGTTGCAGCTTTAATGTCTATTCCAATGTTGCCAACTGTTTGTGCTTTAATGTCTACTCCTATGTTTCCTATTGTTTGTGCTTTAATGTCTACTGGAATGTTGCCTGTTATATCTGTTGAAGTAATTGTTATTGCAACTTTTGCAGTTGCAGCTTTAATGTCAACTCCAATATTGCCTACTGTTTGAGATGCTATGTCTACTGCAATTGTGCCAATAGACCAAGCTACAACTTCAATAGGTAAGCTTTCAATAATTACGCTTTCAATGCTTATTGGTAAAGTGTAGTCTGGTCTATCGCTCATTAACTAGTCCTCCCCAGCAAGTAGTTCAGCTATGCTGATAACTGCTTCTTCAGCTTCTGATAAGACTTCTTTAGGTTCAATTTCAAACGCAACGTGGATTTTATGCGGGTAAACTCCTTCATTGTAGCCGCGTAAGTAAAGTTTCCTTGTTCCTGGCAGGAGTTCATATTTGTCTTTTATTTCAACTGTGTAATCGTTGAAGCTGTAGTATTCTTCTGGGTTTGTTGGGAAAATTTGGTGTAGTCCTACGTCAATGTGGACGTGTACTAGTCCATGGCAACCAGGTTTGAAGTTGATTAGGACGTTGGTTAGTGTGCCTGATGGGCATGGCATTTCCAGTTCTTCTTGTTTGTCTTTTGTGCCTCCTGGTTGGAATGTGTGTTCGTAGCTGTAGTGTGGCAATTAGTGTCACCTGTGGGTTGTTGGTTATAGTTGGGTTTTGATGTCTGCTTGGGTTATGACGCCTTTCTTTATCAAAGCCTTAATCAACGCTAACAGTATTTCTGGTTCAGTAATCAAAGTTCCATCATCAAGTTCAACGCAAGACAAACTTTCGCTGTCTTTTCCATACTTGTAAAACTTCATTTCTCATTAAGCCTCCACAACGTAGCCGAGACAGTACAATTCAAAATCATCGTTAGCAACACTTTGATAATATTGAAGTCGTTGCGTTCCATTAGCGATAACAACGTTTACAGGACCAAGACTGCTTGCAGCCCCCGTAGCATTTCTGTTACCTTCATTTGGAAGATAAAGCAGACTACCCGTTCCACTTATCCTACTATTGTTCAGTATCACCGCAATGATTTTTCTGGTTTCACCCGCAATCGCCCCTGTCCCCGCACTGTTCGCCAAAGTCAAGTAATGCTTATTCGTGTCCGCCTCTGTGATGTCCGCTATTTTACCGTTGTAAGGAACGAAAATCTGTTGCCCGCTCAAGCCTGAAAGGCTGATTTCGTCTGCTCCGCCGTCTTGGTGGCTTGTTTTATGGGCTAGTGGAGTTTGGGCGTCGCCAAGGAGACCGCTTAGGTTTGAAACGCTGATTTCGTCAACTCCACCGTCTTGGTGCCATGTTTTGTGGAGTTGTCTCCAAAGTCGTGGCATGGTTAGTTTCCTGTCACTAGGACTCTTACGTCTTGTGTTCCTGTGGATGCAACTATCCAGTATGGTCCTGTGTAGTCATCGTCGTCGAATTGTGCTCCAGCTGCTATAGGTATGCCGTCACCATAGGATAGGTTTTGTGCTGTTAAAAGTTCAACTGTTGATGTGCCGTTGTTGTAGATTAGTAGACCGGTTCGTTTTGGGTCTGATGCGCATAGTTGTATTACTTTAGTTGTTACGTTTAGTTTGAACACTCTTGCTTTTGTTCCTCTTAAATTTTCTTGTTCACTCATTTTTCTCACCTTTATGGTTTACGTTTACATAAAAAAAAAGGGTGGTTGAGGGCTAAGGGTTTTGTTTATGCGTATTCAGATGGTCCTTGTCCGATTGGTTTTTCGAGGATGATTCTGTGTGTGTTGTCGTCTTTGTAGCCGTACCATTCTATTTCTATTGGTTTGTAGCGGTCTAGGTCTAGGTATTCATCTTCGATGTCGTCTAGGTAGAATGGTATTGCGAATGTGTGGAATAGTCCGATTCCTTTGGTTATAAGTTGGACAAATGTTGCTCCGCCTACGAATGCTGCTTTCTGGTATCTTGCTTGTGAATCCTCAAGTGAGTAGACTGTTACGTCTGCGCCGTTTTCTTTGACGTGTCCAACAGCTACGTTCATGATGTATGCCCACATTAGGTCTGTGTATCTGGTTGTTGATGGGTATGCTTTTAGGCATGCTTCGCCTATTCCTAGTCCTTGTGCTAAGTGTTCATCTCTCATTAGGTCTTTTGGTCTGTGGTCTCTTATTGTTAGTGACCTGTCTTTAAACCAGAGTTTCCAGTTGTAGTTGTCGCTTACTGGGTCTTGTGCTACTGCTGCTGTGGTTGCTGTTAGGTCTGGGTCTAACTGAATCATTAGTTCTCTTAGGCGTCCAGTTGTTGGCAACTTCGGTCTAACGTAGTCGCCGTCTGCGTCTGGTTTTGCTTTTTCATATTCCCATTGTTTGAGGAATTTTGCGTATGCTTCTACGCTGTCTTCTATGGTTATTAGTCTTGTTTCCATTGAGAGTGATGTGAAGTAGCTGGAACTCATGTCGTTTGTTACTTGTAGTTCTACTTTGTCCCATTTGCTTAGGTCAAGTGCGTAGTGTCCGTCTTTGTATTTGCGTCCGAAGAAGATGGGTATGTTTTGCCATTGTGTCTTAGCACCGTATTCATTATGCGTGAATGGTGGTAGGGCTTTCATTTTTCTGTATGCTTTGGCTATTGCTTCTTCTCCTGTTAGACTGTATAGTGTTTTGTCGTTGTTTCCTATGACTTCTATTTTTGTCATATGGTGCCAAATGTTGCATGGCGCATCGGATGCTACGTTTGAGTGGTTTACTGCTGATAATTGTAGGATTATTGAGTCGAGGAATCCTGATTCTGGCAGTTCAACTGTGTGTGTTGAGTTTAGTGTTGATGCTTTTGCTTTTTGGTATCTTTGTTCTTTGTAGTACATGCTTATTACTCCTTAGAGGCAAGACTAAGTCTTGCCTGCTGCTTTACGCCATTGTTCTACTACGGGGACAAGTCTTGTGTTGATGTTGCTTCTCCAATCAGTTGTTGCTGGTGGTAGTGCTGACACTTTTGCGGCTACTTGGTCGTACATTGGTCCCCAGTTTGCTACCCATTTGCCTAGTGCTCCTCTTATTCGTTCTCCAATGATGGGTACTCCTTTTGCTATTGCAGCGGTTTTCCAATCTTCGTTGCTTAGCTTGCTGATTTCTTTTTGCCTTGTCTTTTTAGCAACCGCGTCTTGTACGCCTGCAGCGTAGTTCTTCTCTGCTGCGTCACTTTTAGCTGGACCAAGCCAATCTGCTTTAGATACTCCTGATTCATATCTGGCTGGTATATATGCTACTGACGCCTCAAAATTTGCCCTCGCTTCCTCTTTTGTTTTTAATACCATTTTTCTTCCTCCAAATTCCGTCGGGATGGACTTAGTCCTTCTTCTATATATATATTATTATTATTATATTATTGTAGTTGATTTGTTGATGTCGATATTGGATATGAGCGTATCTGATGTCTTAAGACACTCTATCGGCTTCACTTTCATTTTCAGGTTCGGGTGTGCTTATTCCTTCTGCCTGTTCTTTGTTTATCCTTTCTTGCTCTGTCTTTTCTTCAGCCATTACTTCTGCTTCAAATGTTTCTTGGCTTTTTCGTTCTTTTATCCATTGTAAGTCCATTATTGAGCCTTGCCTTACTTTGACAACTTTCTTTTCAAAGTACGTTTTATCCTCTACAACGTCATAGACTTTGTCTGTTGTTCCTATTTCCAGTTCGTCTAACGTCCAGTGTGTGTCTATTAGCACTCCTAGGTATCGTTTGTAGTTTCGCATTGTTACGCCAATGTTTTGTCCTATACGCGCCAGATAATATTTTACTTCTGGTGGCACCCATCCCCATAAGTTGCGCCACATTTGGCACTCTTCTCTTAAGTCTTTTGTTTTCATTTTGTTCAGCTTTGGCATCGGTCCTTTTAGTAGATTTATTTCCGCTTCGCTCATTTGTATCGCCTTTTTCTGTTCCATTTTTTGCATTGTTCTGGATTTTCAATACACACTTTGTTGAAGTATTCTTCAGTTACATCTTGTTTGCATTCACATATTTTTGGGCATGCACTCATTTTTTTTCACCGGGATGTGATAGGTCTTTGAGAGATATAAATTTTTGGTTCAACTCTTAATTGAACTATTGATGAGAGGAGTCGGACTTTCACCTCCCTTTTCGAGTTGTAGAAAACGTCGCTTTATAGGACTGTCTTATTTTTCTTTGTTTTCCCGTTTTTTGTTCTGTCTTGTTCTAGCTGGTTTTTGAAAGAAGTTTGCTGGTGACAACGATGAGGAGAATAAAGAAAAGAAATTCGGGTTCAGATTTTTTAGATAATTGAAGATGATAAGGACAGTTAAACCGGTAAAGATTCTGATGATTTGAATCTTGATATTGATGATATGAAAAGATTTATATATGGCGATGATATTATGATTAAGATGATGATGAAAATGAAAGAAAAAATGAAAGAAAAGAAATTTGATAAGATTGATAAAATCGGTAGATTGAAGATTGATGAAATTGACGGTTTAATCGTCAATTTAATCGCCTGTTCTCATGGGCGGTTTAATCTTCAATTTCAATATCGGGGAAACGATGTGTTAATCTATTAGGGAAAAAAGGAGGTTGAAAAAAATGAATGATGAAGAATTTAATAAACTGATGGTTGAACTGCAGAAAAGAAGCGTCTATTTCATCTTTGGTTATCTTGAGAGTGCCATTATATTTGGGCTTGAAAACGACCCATTAATCCCATGCACAAAAGAACAGGCAGTTCAACTGTTAGAACTATTCAGGAAAGCAATTTGGGCCATAGCTTAGTCACTAGTAATTAAACTGGTGATGTTAAAGGAGGTGATAAAGGATGGTGAAAGTTAAGAGTTTAACGCCGGAGGAACTTGAGAAGTTAACTACGGAGCATCCCCAACGTGAAAAGGGCAAGTGGAAGGAGATAATCGAGAAGGTCAAGAAGACTGGCAAAGCGGTTGAATTGACGGACATCACTCGTGGTCAGGCGTGGGGTATAAGACGTCAGTGTAAGGAACTGGGCGTTAAATGCCGAGTGCTAAACGAAGGTGACATGGTCGTTATATCTCCGTAGTTAAACCGGTGGGTTCTACGGGGGTTTAGGCGCCCCCTTCTTTTTTTTATTGTTTTTTTTGTGGTTGTTGTGGTTGCGTTTTTTTTCTGGTGAACTCTGGTTGTGCGTTTTTTTTTCTGGGGCCAAAATTCAACCCATGGTTTGGTGGTGGTTTTGCAAATTTTTGGTTTTTGTTGGTTTAATGGTTTTTCGATTTTCGAAAGTTTTGGAAATTGAACTGTTTTGAAAACCGTTGGGTTTTGGGCAACCGTTCTGCCAACGGTCTCGTTGCGTCCGGCGTGCAACCCCCGCCCC
>Ga0315280_10006937_pt1 | contig 15444 bp, 16 predicted proteins | sample YL17G06_40_MG_FD_203697 | JGI IMG/M metagenome (GOLD analysis project Ga0315280, IMG submission 203697) | Sediment microbial communities from Yellowstone Lake, YNP, Wyoming, USA - YL17G06_40 | ecosystem: Environmental > Aquatic > Freshwater > Lake > Sediment | place: USA: Wyoming | collected... | reverse complement strand
AGAGGGGTGCCGTCACAGTAACCTGCCAGATTTTCGATAAAACACCATTAGTTGTGATTACAAGATCACCATTACCGACCGAGGATCTGCCAGATCGCATACACGAGGTCTGCATGGAAAAAATACTGAAAAATGGGTACTCTGATGGTGTTGTGGTGGATGCCCATAACGCGATGGACACGGCCTATACGGAGTTCAGCGAACAGGATGAGAGAGATCTCGTTGAAGCGATGGTGGAAGCGCTTCGGGAAGTGGGCAGAAAGGGAGAATCCAAGGTACTTGCCGGCTTTGCGAACACCAAGGTCGAACACTATTCGAAGGAGGAGGGCATAGGGGACGCGGGAATCATGGCCATGGTTACCGAGGTTGATGGTCAGAAGGTGGCTTATGTCGCCCTTGATGGTAATAACATGGTCGTCGGGCTCAGAGAGAAGATTCAATCGGTATTGAGGAAGGCTGGCTTTGACCCGGTAGAGGTTACCACGACGGATACGCACATTGTTGTGGCTCTGAAGGCAGGGGAGGGGTACGCTCCACTTGGTAAAGCCATACCAGAAGGGGTTTTAATCGAAAAGATCCTAGAAACCGTAAAGGAAGCAGACTCTAAAAAAGCCGAGTGTTTGGTGAAGTTTTCTAAAAGAAAGGTGGAGGATGTATACCTCCTTGGGGATAAAGGCATAGAGGACCTCTGGCATATTACCCATGAAACTATCAGGGCGGCGAAAAGGAAGATCATGGTGCTGATAGCGGCGTTAATCGTGGCCGGCATCGTGGTTTATGCCGTAGTAAGGTAATTATCACAGAGTTTGTCCATGCAGGGCGCAATATCACGATTTTCAGGTCAGATTATCGTTTTCATCGGATTACCATCAGCTCATGATCCGACAATATTGGTAATTTTATGGTCATGCCCCCATGGTACATCATCAACATAGCTTTGATGGAAAGTTCGTGCAGGAGTATCATCGTTTTGTACAAAATTACCATCGGATCGAGAGGTTTAGTTATACCATTTAAGGGTTTGTATGGCAAAACGATGGTGATTTACAACGGTAAACACGATTTGTAATCACAGTGTGATGCGTGACTCAGTCACAGTCTAGTGAAAAGCAGCTGCAACGGCGACTTGGCCCGTGGATGTGCCGCCGTCCCCGCATGGGATGGTCTTATAGAACAAGAATTGTTTGTTATTTCTTTCGACTGTTTCTTTAATATATTTGAATAATAGCGTATTAACCGCAGAACCACCGGTTAGACCAATGGTTGGAACCCCGTTTTCATCGCTTATCCTGCAAGCCAGCTCTGCCAGTGTGACGCCCAAAACGCGGTGAGCCTCAAATGTGATGTCCTCTCTCTTATTTTGGATGTTCTCGAGCAACGACAACATAAAATCTGAAGAATCGATGATGTATTTTCCATTTTTCTTCGAAAACGGAAGGCGAAGGACGACTCTGCCTGGCTTACCACGCCTTGCCACCCCCTCAAGACGCATGGGAGGCTCCCCTTCATATGTCGTCAGGGCACAAACATTCATCAAAGCGGCAATCGCGTCAAGAAGACGGCCCATGCTTGAGGTCTTTAAAGCGTCGTTAGTCCTTGATTGCTTCAATATCACATCTAATTCGTCCATTCCGTGTCGTAAATAACGGGAATAGGTCCCCTCAAAAAGGGCTGAGATTTCAGAATCGCTCATAACTGTTGATAGAATTGAAGCAAGAAACCTTGCCGGATAGTACGCACAGAGGTCTCCTCCTGGCATCGGCTGGTACCGGAGATGCGCGACTCTATCAAAATTGGAGTACCCACCAAGGAGTATCTCCCCTCCCCATGCCATACCGTCCGTCCCGTAGCCCACCCCGTCTATCGCGATGCAGACTATAGAAGCATCGCGGGGTAGTGAGTTGTCTGCCATGAGGGAAGCGAGGTGGGCGTGATGGTGCTGAACTGGGATCGTTTGGGCTTTATGGAGATCCGCGAGCTCCTTTGCATATCTCGTCGTCAGGAAAGACGGGTTTAGGTCATGGGCAATGCACGAAAAATTGGACATATTATAAATTTTGGTTATAAAGTTCAGAGCGCTTTTCAGATAATCCAACGTTTCTATCTCACTAATGTCTCCTATATGCTGCGTCGTAACGATGCGGTCCTGCAGGAAGACCGAGCCAGTTACATTAAACTCGCCGCCCACCGATATCAAACCGCTCTGGCCGACGCTCCAAGGCATTGCAAGGTAGGAGGGAGCATAGCCCCTAGACTTCCTCAGAAACATCGGCACCCCCTCTACTACCTTGATAACGGAGTCGTCACAGCGATTAACTATGGTTCTGTTATGCATTAGGAAGAAATCTGCAATATTTGCAAGTTCTTTCAAAGCCCGTTTGTTATCTGTTGATATCGGCTTGCCAGGGTAATTACCACTAGTCATGACTAAGGCATCATTTGCAAAGTTGTCAAGGAGAAGGAGATGAATGCCAGTGTAGGGGAGCATGGCGCCGATGGAGTCCAAACCGGGGGAGATAGAGTCTGCGAGGGAATATGGTGATGATTTCTGGAGTGTTACGATGGGACGGAAAACGCTCGTCAATAGATCCTCTTTATGGCGTGAAACCACTCCAAAGTTCTTTATTTTCTGGATGGAACGGGACATCACAGCGAACGGCTGGGCGGGACGCCTTCTCCTCTTCCTGAGCTCCATCACTGCAGATTCATTGCTGGCGTCCACGGCCACGTGAAAGCCGCCGATCCCCTTCACGGCGACTATATAACCTTCAGACAGGAGCTTCGCGGCTTCACTAAGTGGTTCACTTGTGAGCGGTTCGCCGGTTTTATCGACAAGCGTGTGTCTGGGACCACATAGCGGGCACGTGATACCCTGAGCGTCATAACGCCGGTCCTTCGGATTGTCGTACTCGGCCTGGCAATGAGGGCAAAACGGGAAGTCCACCATGGAGGTGTTCTCCCTGTCGTATGGGAGCTTGCGAATCATTGTGAACCGCGGTCCACACTGTGCACATGATGTGAAGGAGTAACTATGCCAGCGGCTCTTGCGGTAGATGTCTGTGATACACATGTCACAGATGCCGAGATCGGTAGGCATCACAGATCTTACAGTCAGACGCTTCTCGTCGCTCTCCGCTATCGTGAACTTGTCAAATTCCCCGGTCGGCGCTTCCCAAGCCACATCGAGGGCATCAACTCTGGCAACTGATGGCTTCTTCTCACGAATCTCGGCGATGAACTTCTTCAATTTTGCCTCGTCACCTTCCACCAAGATCTCAACGCCGGCGTCGCCCAAGTTCATAACGTAGCCTTTGAGACCATTAGCGACGGCTATCGTATAGATGAAAGGTCGAAAGCCTACACCCTGCACGAGACCCCGCGCGAAGATGTGAGCACGCTTCTGCATTTCCATCAGTCACCATAAGCTAAATATTATCCAGAATAATATAGATCAAGCGAGGCTCAATATAAATGGTTGGATTACCACCAACTCCTCAAGAATTAAGGGTCTTGCGGAAGAGGGCACACCTCACACAGAAGGAGTTGGCAGCCAAGGCCGGCATAAGCCAGGCATTGGTGGCAAGGATAGAGTCTGGAGACGTTGATCCCCGCGTATCGACTCTGAGGAAAATATTGAGAGTCCTGAATGAAGTCACCGAGACCAAGTTCACGATGAGGAACGTCATGCATCAGCCGGTCATCACGGTAGATACTGAGGAAACCATCGGTAAGGCAGTCGAAGTAATGTGGAAGAACGGAATCTCACAGCTCCCGGTTATGAAGGGAGACGATGTGGCCGGCAGCATAAAGGAAGAGACCATACTCAAGAAACTCAAGGATGAAAACTTTAAAGAATTATTAAATATGCCAATATCATATTTATTGGAAGATCCCTTCCCTACTGTGAGCATTGAGACGGACCTTGATGAAGTATCAAAGTTACTATCAATGGGAAGGCCTGCCGTCCTAGTGAATGAACATGGGCGCATGGTCGGAATTATCACGAAAATCGACATTATAGCCAAGCAAATAATGTGATTGTGAGTTTAGTGTGATTAATAGTCACAATCTGTGAGAGAATATTGTTATCCTAAATAAAGGTTAGTGATTTATAGTCACTCACAACCAAAAACCTTAAAACATCAAACATCATAATTAATATCAAAATAATGGAAAAGGTGCCAAAGTTGAGTCTTCAAGATAGGAGCGACCGGGTCGTTGAAGAGCTCAAGGTCGAATTGGCACTGGTAAGACGCGACTTGGTGGAAAGATTAAGGCGTATTGAAGAGTATATAACGTTTTTAGAGTCGGATGTAAGCCGGCTAAGGCTGGATCTCCAGAGAGTTCATGATAAACTGCAAGAAATCTCTGTTGAAAGAACAACAGGGTATGTTACCAAACCACCAATTACTCCAGAGATAATAAGAACTCCTGCAATAACACCAGAAGGACAGCCGTCTAGGATAGAGGTAGAGGCGCCAGCGCCGCAGATACCAATATCACAACCAATGCAACCGCAAGTTGCAAAGTCCTTAGAGAGGAAGGAAGGACTTAACCAGACAGAAGTGGCCATCATCAAGTATCTCATCGACAACCCAGGCACGAAGAGCGCCACACCCATTGCACAGACCGTCGGGAAAGCCAGGGAGCACGTTGCTAGGACCCTTAAGAAGCTTGCTGATGGGAAAAAGATCATCAGAGACGAGACAACTTGGCCTTACATGTACGTTGTCCCTGAAAATATAAAGAAAATTGTGCTAAGTCAGACGACTGGTGCAACTAAAACACCAGGGGCTCCATCGTAGATAGAGTACTGTGACTGGAAGCCTGTGACAAATTAAAAGAGTCACATTACTTCTTGCTAAGGTCCCTGATGATATTTTCCACGTTTTTGGCAGAGATCGTTGTTACGACGCGATATTGCCAACATGACCTGTTACCATTGCGCTCAAGATAACCATTGTTATAGAGTCTTGTGAGGTATGTGGATACCGTACTGGGCTTTATTGGTTCGTGATATTGTTCCATATACATCAATGAGAGGTCTTTGCTCGTGAACCATGATTTACTTAGTTGGGACTTTATCAAATCAAGGATCTTGGCCATAGCCGTCTTTGTGATGTGGCTAGCTGCCGGCGGATTATGATCATCATTGGTGTTGAAGAGGTCGATGATCTGATAGAGACGTTCCTTGGAGACCGACCCACTCAGGGCTACTGTGACCTGTTCTCCATTCCCATCACAGAACTCTATTTTCAGCTTCTTCATACGGATCACTGAGGGAGCGGTTTGTATCCTCTACTGTTTCACCAGTATATGAGCATATTGTGGCTTACATAACGTTGTTAAGAAAGCTAAATTTGATGATAATTATGGTTAAAAAAGGAAGATTTACACTTCTTTTGTTTTTCTAGGCTATTTATAGCAGTTTCACAGTGAATTACACGGCAAATCAAGTGATTCACGGTGTTGGAGTGGAAGTGAAGGGGTGAATTACGAAACCCTAAAAACAACATGCGCCATGATATAGTCACAGTGCCGCTATGACGGCCTTTACAGGACCTTTGATGTTAATTTATGATGATTCGCTGGTGAATGAACTAAGATAAAGTCACTATTACGAATGTAAAGGAAAAGCAGCTAGATTTTTTTAGATAAAAAGCTCTAACATTGATGATGTCAATGGATCATCAAAAACGATGGCGCACCATGAAAAATACCGTTGATGATAGTAAAGCTTATATATTGGATTTCATGGTGATTTTGTGAGCCCTAAATAGAGTATTGTTTAATGAACTATTTTGACGGTGTTTGATGGTGAGTTGTAACAGGGTACTTACATAAAGTAGGCTTTAAAGCGGGCTGCCTGGCTCCCAGAAACACGCGTTTCTGCTGGATTAATTGTAACATACCTATTACATAGAATTGAAGAGTGGGACCCCTAAAAAGCCCTCTGGCACGATGGATCCCGATTACCAGCTACCTGTGGACGAGTTAGGTTAATTTTAGGCCAACCATTAAATTACTATGAAAATTTCCAGTGGAGGTTAATTTTACATAATTATATAAAAAAATTATAAGAAGATTTAAATAAGGATACATTGGCGCCCTAGAAGGCCATGATAGCCCTCAGACCCCATCTTTTCGCTAGGAAGTACCTATCATTTAATGTTATTTACTTCCTATAAAGTAAATAGTGTAGTTGTCTAGTAGGATCAATTTCTATAAATAGGTTGCAGTCTAAAATGCTTGACAACTAACTCTTAAAAATCTAATGTCATGGGCTCCGGCTTGGAGAAATAACAATACCAGGTCCAAAAGAAGCCTTGGGGTCACCTTCTTATAATAGATCCTTCATAGTTCTTCTGATCTTTCATGTCCAAAGAGAGTCTTGAAGTAGTTCAGTTAATCGCGCAGTACATACCCAAAGAACAAAGGATCTCCCTTTTGAAGACCCTGCTTGAGGTATATGGGTCCATCTATAAAACTTCCAAGGTAACCAAGATCTCGCGGCCGGCTCTATATCGATACCTGGCATCCGACAAGAAGAGCTACCCGAACGACGACATTACCGCCAGGTTGCTTATGGCCCTGCTGGAGATCAAGAGGAGCTGGATTAAGGATCAGTTGAAGCAGCTCGCGAAGGATTTTAATGAATTAATAAATAAACTTTAAAACATTCAACCTTCCACTCTTCTAAAATTAAAATTATCGCATCTAGGGCTTAATTTTATATTTCAGTTTGAAGTCTAACGCAAAAACCACGCATTAAAAATAAAAAACCTCTGCTGACCATGACAGGGTCTGAGCCTATTGTGGCGTCCGGATAGCCCTTCCCGCTACTCCGCCAGATCCACCCTGAGCATATCGAACATGAGCACGCCCCCTATGAATACAAGGAAGGAGATCCACGCAGCGGCAAACGGAAACAGTGCCGGTACGGCGAAACTGAAGAGGCTGACGATTGAACCGAGCGCGATGGTCAGTGCTATTCTCGGGAACAATTGCCTCGGGTGCACGGATGCCGTAATCGCCATTAACAGCCTGAAGCCAAGCGATGTATACTGAATGCTGTACGAGGGGATGAGCCTGAAGATCCGCCATCCGTTCTCCGTCAGCATATACCTCGCCTTCTCGCTCGGGCCAGCGTCGCCCCGGGCGCGTCCATGAAGAGATCAAGGTATGTAACCGCCCTCCTCTCGCTCAAGCCGAAGAGCCTCGCCAACTCCCTCACAGGGAGTCCCTTGTTGCCTGCGAGGCCGAGCGCTATGATGGCATCGGTGGTGTAGAAAAGCAGCGGCACCTCCTCGATCATCTCAACGAGCCTGAACCCCTCCCTCCTGGCGGTGGGCGGAGGGGGCGCGCCCTTGGATTCGAACATCCCCTTCAGGTGCCCCACGTGATCCTTTCCCTGATCGGTGAGCACATACGTTATGGCTGCCGTGCCGCTTTCGCCGCTTCCCGGGACCTCCATTACTACCTCCTTCAGCCTGAGCTTCCTTAGCGCGTCAGTGACTGCCTTTCTCCGCCTGCCCAGCGCCTTGGATATCTCATCCACGCCTTGGGGGCCTCTCTCGTACAGGTGTATCAAAATCTCCAGCTGGAGCGTGCCCTTGGTTGCATCAACAATGCTCGTGACCTCTCTCAGGTAATCTGCCATCTGGGTCGCGGACAGCATCGAGGCGTCAGGAGAGACGTCGCGCTCCTCTAGGCGCACGGCGTCCTTTTTCCATCCCCCAGTCTTATCGTCCGTGGTCGTTCATTTTACCCCAAGGCTCAACAATCTGTAAGTGTAGTACAACTGCCCGCTTCCCAATGCACTATGAACCTGTTCAACTAAATGCAGTTAGCCATAGATAAAAATTGATCGCAGTTAGCCGTAGGTGGCATCTTTTTGTTTTGGAAGGATCCCCTCGGAAAGAGGGAGAAAAAAGCATCCCCGAGACAGACACTCAACCCCGCGCTAACCCTCATCAGACGTAGGTTACTCCTTGATCCATGCAATGGGCGCGCTAAAACCTCAAATTTATAGACCCTGTGAACCTTATTGTCAGTGGGCTGGGCGTAGAAGCATGAGGATGGGCGTAATCTTCCACAGGCCGGAGATAATAGACTCGGGCTGGGCGATGAAGATCCTGCAAATATTGGGCGGTTTTGGTACGGTCGATGCTAGGCTTAGTGGAACCATGGGCACCTTGGCCGTATTGGACAGCTGCATGGATCATAAGATCAAGTGCGACCTCAGGCCCACCATCGAGTTTTTGGCTGAGATGGTAAAGGAATGCGATTCCATAGTCATCGCGATGTTTTCTGATAATCCACTAAAGTCCCACGCATTCTGCTGGCACTTAGTCAAGAAATTGAACCGTCCAAACATCCCAATAGTCGAGGTCGAAGCCAAAAACGGGGTGGCGATCGATTGGTGTGCAAAAAGCGATCTGAGCGCCAAACTGGCAAAAAAATTGAGATTCAAGTTAACCCCACCCCCTGATTATGGGAAGACTGAGTGGATCAAAGATGGCATCAAATACAGGAAGATATTAGCCGCCGAGCCTGAGGACTTCGTCCTTGTCAACGGTACAGTTGTAGGGCGAGCCACTTCAGAGGAGGTGATACTCAGGGAGTCCGACGGAAAGATTGTTGGTGGGGATGGTGTCGAGTTTAAGGAACAGGGGCTTGATAAGCTGATCAGAAGAGGGAAGATCAACCTCTTCAGGGCCAAGGTCGACACCACAAACTCCCTAAGGAGGGCCGAATTTAAGCGTCGGTATCGTGTTCCCACCCCAAAGGGAGACCTCATCGCATTCATAGAGCATGATGTGGCGAGTCACTCCGGCGCGAAGGTCTACGGGGAGATAAGGAGAGGGATAATCGGCGCAGTAACCATAGGGGATGACACGACAGCCATCGCGGGGGAGATCTTTTCGAGGTACAGGATTCCGGTAATAGGGATAGTAGACGGGGACAAGGATGGCCTTTTAAAGGACACCGTGCTCGCTGTGGGCTCTATTATCCTGACGGTCAAAATGGACGACCACCTAGGCGAGGTGATCCGCGATAAACTTTTCAAAGGGAAAAGCCTGGTTAACCTCAAATTCCAAGAGGCCAAGGACAGGGTGGTGGACCTGGCAGTGGTGTCGAATCAGCTCATAAGAAGGGAGGATAGCTAAAGCTGCTTTTAGGTACTGAATAATGGTGTTTTTACTTTCTAAAAACAAGGCATCGTTCTCGTTAACCTAAGTTCTATTAAGATTTAATTTTACAGTTCAAAACATCTATCTCTCAGTGCCTACTCTTCTAGGCGCTCTTTTCCTCTGGCATCTTGGTCGTGCGGAAGAAGAACCAGAATAATGTTATGGAAATAACGTAAAGCACAGTTGCCAGGTAGAACGGCATGGCCAGCAGCCCTATCCCCATCATCCACGCGCCTATGGTGGTGCTCAACGAGTTCGGCAGCCTCCAGAGCGCAGAGCTTATGCCCGAGGCAGCGCCCCGCTCATCCGCGGCGACCAGCCCCATGATCATGGACTGCTGAAGCGGGCCGGCCATGTTCATCAAGAAGGTCCTTACGGTATAGAGGAAGCTCGCCGTCAGGTACTCAAGGGCGAGGGGCGTGGTAAACATGAAGATCGTCGAGACCGCCTGGGTCACGACGATGGCCTTCACCATCCCCAGCCTTCTAGCCAGTGCTGGAGCAGCCAGAGTCGCGACCCCGATCAGGATGCTGGATACCCCTAGGATGGGTCCGCTTATCGCGTCCGACACGCCGTATGCTAGATCTAGCCACCTCGTCATAAGGGGCACAAACATGCCCGCGCCGAAGGCAACGATGGCGCCAGCGAGCGCGTATTTCATCAGGACGTTCATGGACTTCCTCGGCATGAGATTCTTCATGCCTCTCTCCTTGCGCAGGGTCTTCGACTCACTGACTTTGAGCATCAGGAGCGTCGATGCCAGACTCAGGGTTGCGAGTATCAGGTAAAGGATGACGTGGGCCTCTCTATTACCAAAACCAAAGCCTTCGAAGACGATAACCAGCGGAATGGTGAAGCCGCCCACCCCAAACGCAATGCCTCCCATGAAACCTGATAGCGAAAAGACGGCCGTTCTCCTTTCATCTCCGGCCTTCTCAGCCATGAGGGCGCTACTTGAAGCCGAATAAGCAGCCTCGGAGACACCTTCGAGGACTGCACCGAGCATCAGAACTGCTGGATTCGTGGTTAGGGCAAAGATGGTTATCATCAGGCTCGCTACCACGTTCCCTATAATGAGGACCTTCCTTCTCCCGTAGCGGTCAGCCGCGATGCCGAGGGGGATGCTGGCCACGACCGTGGTTATCCCCATCAACATGATCACCGTGCCCATGAAGATATCTGAAAATCCCTGAACGGCGGTGAGGAAGTACGCGATGTCCGTATAGAACATCCCGAAGGCGAGGGCAGGCAAGATACTCGCGTAGATCAGGATCATTGCCTCGCGCGGTATCCCCCTGTAATCCTCGAACATCGTTGCTCAGCTCCCGCTATTTAGAGTAAGGTCTAATTCTCAAATGGTTATTAATCTTCCCTCTAGCCTTCTTCTACAGGGCCGTGGCTGCTCACTCTGCTACTACATTAGAGGAGTATCAGGAGGTCCTGTCAGACCCTGAGAACAAGTTCAAGACCTTCGAGATCAGGCTGCCTGTACCCTTCGCCATGGAAGCCGTACTGTCAAAATGAGCATGCAAGAGATGTTGTATGTCCCTACAGGCCTTTACTTCCTGCCGAACCTTCCAATCGCAAAAGCCAACGTACAGGACAGGACGTAGAAATAGATCAACTGGATCGCCCAGAAGAGCCAAAAGGGACCCCGCATGATGAAATCCGCCTCATAACCGAGTGCCGCGACGATGAGATTAGAGAGCATCCCCAGCGGGAACAGTGATATCACCCAGAGAACCCAGAATGGAAAAGGCGCGAGTATGTCAAAGAGGGGCGGCTTCGGTAGCCCCATGTCCTTGCCTGCAAACACCCAACTCTGGGTATAACCAGCAAAGGCTATGAACAGAAATACAGCAAGTATCACGACCCTCTTCCAATCGGGCGTAATGAACTGCTTTACCGTTTGACCCTTCATTGGAAGCTGCCCATTAAATATCGTATTCCGGTAATCTTTAAACCCTTCTTTGCAAGCGGAAGGTCTCTTCCCCGCCTAACTGATGAACTCGTCTTTAAACAAACGCAGGATAGATGGTAGCGGGGGGTGGATTTGAACCACCGATCTCGGGGTTTCCCAGCACGGGGCATATGAGCCCCGCGGGATAACCTGGCTACCCCACCCCGCTTTTTAATATGGCCCAAAAGACTGCCGTTGTTTTGATGGAAGGTTGACGCTCTTATAAATTTTTATGGGTTGGCAGATCGAAAATTTCTGCCGACAATTTATCTGATCCATTCGCTCCACGCAGGCTTGGCGGTTCCGTTGCTGTAGTAAAGCCCCATGCTCTTGAACGGCTCGATGGTATTCTGGTCGTACAAGAAGCTCCAGATGGAAAACTCTTTGTTCAGACTCCCCGTGAGGTTAAAGAACACCGCAACGAACTCCGCCTGCTCGGCACCACTACTCTCCCAGCCAGCAGGACTGGTGTCGGTGTGCCAGCCGATCTCAGTGAAGGCGATTGGTTTACTGGTGTGCAAACTGATCTCCGTGTAGTATCCTGCCGGGATCTCCGAAGGATCCCTGTATATCAGCCCCGGATATGTGGTGAAGGCGGCGATGTCGGACTTGGAGAACCTGTCGAGTAGCGCCCACTCAGCCTTGCTGGGGTCGTTGGTCCCGCCGAAGAGCCCGCCGCTCAGCCCCTTCATCTTCTCCAGCTGGAAGACGGTGAACACCTTCGTGCTCGGGGATCTGGCTTTCACGGCATCGTAGGTCTCGTTGAACAGCCGGATGAAGGCGTCAAAATCGGTAGGCGACTTCTCGTAAAGTACGTTAACCTCTATGCCGAGCCCGAGGTACTTCGGCTTGTACCTGTCGGCAAAGGTAGTGGCGCCTTCCTTGTAGTTCTGCATCGTCGTTTCATTGAGCGGCCTGAGCAACCTGCCGTCCGACTGCGTGAAGAACTGCGCCTCTACGATGGGGGTACAGTTGTAGGTGAGGGAAAGGGAAGTCACGACCGCTGGAGCCCCGCTCGTGGAGTTGGACACCTCGTTCCAGTCCCCCGCCCAGCTGACCAGGCCGCCCGCCTCCCTCGCCTTCAGGAAGAAGTCCTCGAAGTCTGCGGGCTGGAAGCTCTTAGGAGAGAGGGTCACGCCCTTAACCGCCCTTGAAGCATTGTCTGGCGGTGGCTGGACCGGCGGCGTGCCCGGTCTCCCTAGGGAATAGGCGCCAATAACGAGGACGACCGCAACGAGCAGGATCGCGACCAGAACAGGGGCCTTCTTCATATGGTGATCAAGTATTGTTTCCGCAGTATAAAATGCCGATCAAGCTGAAAGAACCTTAAATCCCGAATATCCTAATAGTAACTAGGGACTGGTAAGATGATTATCCTGCTCTCTGGCGACGGCAAGTACTCTGTGGAAGGGAAGGACCTGGACGCCGTCTTGGAGACCGGAAGGACGCTCTTCTCCTTGCTGAAAGAGGACAAGGATGAGGAGTTCTCGCGCACCCTCCGGGAGATCCACAGGTTTGTGAGGGGCAAGGGAACACCCGTCGAGATCTACCGGAGCGCGGACGTCATCATCCCGCCCCTCGATTGCGATCCGAAGGTCATGAAGTCGGTGCTGGGCATTCAGAAGAGCCCGTGAAAAACACCCACCACGCCATCCCAGGACGCCTTCTCCTGACCGTATCTCTGGAATGGCTTCGTTAGGTGCCTCATCGCCCTCGGCGGGGGGAGGTAAGCCCCCGTTTTTATCCTCCTGTCGATCTCCTCTAGCACCGATTCCTTCACCTTCAGACCGCACCTCTTACACTGGTAGCCCTTACCCCTCCCCTCGGACTTCATGCTCTTCCCGCACTTGGGGCAGACGGGGTTCCTGTAGGCTTCGGAAACGAGCGAGAGAACCTCAAGCCTCTCCAAGTTGAAGGTGAACCGACCATCGTTTAGAACACGGACGCCGCCGAACGCCTTTACGCGGTCGCCTGGCATGAGCTCTCTGACGGTGTATCTGAAGCCTCCCGAGGGCTCGTAGCCGGCAATATCGATCTCGCCCGTACTGTCCCTTATCGAGGCGATCACGTGCCCGCCCTTCAGGACCCTGGGCGCCTTGGAGATAACGCCCTTTAAAACAGCCGCTTGGTAGGGCTTCAGGTCCCTTATCAACAACGTACGGACGAGGTGGGCAGCCGTGCCCTGGTTGCTCCTGTAAATAATCCACCGCTCGGCGCCCCTGAACTTGATCTTCTTTAGGGCTTCCATCACGACTGCAGGGTACTCGCCCCTCACGCCGAAGAGGATGGGATCGGGACCGTGCGGGGTTACCAGAAGGCGGTTCTTCTCGTAGTCCACGTTGTTGAAGGTGAGCGGATTAGTTTCCTTATCAAACTTCAAGACACTATTATAGTCCACGTCACGCCTGCGCCCCCACAGTGCCTTTCTGCGGTAGACGACGAGCTCGAAGGTGTGATCATGCTCGAGTGTGCTACCTACCGCGGCGAGGGCGCCCACCAGACCCAGCCCGCCCCTGATGATCCGGTACTTGACGCCTGCCTTTTGGACGGTATGAAACGCATCGTCCAGCGTGAGCACGTTGTAGAGCGCCCGGCGCCCGAACTCCTTGACGTGTGAAGGGACCTCCCCCTCGAGCAGGGCGATCCCCGGCTGGTTCTTCGGATCCTTTCGGTCCCGGTACTGCTCCGCCAGCTCGAACGCCGTGCCCAAAATATCATCGGGGGAGCGGTCGGAGATGAACCTGAGGCAGATGGCCGCATTTCCGCGAGACTTCCACGGGATGTTGGGGTTGAGCCTGATGAGGTTGGGATAGTCCACGAACCTGCTGCCGTCCTTTGTAAGGTCTGAGATCATCAAAGCCCCGATGTAGGTCGTGCAACCCAGCTTGAGCGAGTCCGTGTCGTCCATCCCGAGGTGATAGAGAGGCATAAACCATAACCTTAACTATGACCATAACTTCTGCTTCTGCCTTTACTTCTCTTAATCTTCTGCCACCTAAAAGGTATCTGCCACTATGAGCGTCGTCGTGGACTGGACCTCGTTTATCCGCCGGATCTTCCAGATTATGTCCTCCTTCAGCTTGTCCGGCTGGTCCCCTATCTCCACCTTTGCGATGATGTCGTGCATCCCATATAAGGTGTGAACCTCCATAATGCCCTTGAGCTTCCGGAGCTCCCTCAGCACCTTATCCTCGGAGCCCCTTGCCGTGTTTATCAGGACGTAGGCTAGAGGCATTTTGCTCCACCCCAGAGAATCAATAATATATGCGACTTAAGTAGATTGCCATTCGGGGATTGAAGACGAGCAAGCCGGCAAAACCATCGATTTACATCTACCACATGCAGGAGTGTGACCCCAAGAAGTGCACGGCGCTCAAGCTGGGCAGGCTGGGGCTCGCTAGGGTGGTCTATAACATCAATGCGCTGCCTAGGGGCTCGCTACTGCTCTACCCCTTTGCCGAGGAGATCCTTTCTCCGGCCGACCGGTCTGTCGTGGAGGGGAGGGGCGTATCAGCGGTGGACTGCTCATGGAACCGGATTGAAAAGTTGCCATCAACGGGGCGCTTCGTCGCGAGGCATCTTCCGTTCCTTCTGGCGGCAAATCCCATACATTACTCGATACCTTACAAGCTTAGCACCCTCGAGGCCGTCGCCGCAACCCTGCACATTACAGGCTTCGAGGAGGAGGCCGGCTCATTACTCTCGAAGATGAAGTGGGGCCCGACATTTCTTACACTGAACAAAGAGCCACTCTCGCTTTACTCAACCGCTAAAGACGGTGATGCAATAAAGAAAATAGAGGAAGATTACAAGAAAGGATATAACATCTAATTAAAAGGGCGTGTTGGTCGTAACCCACCTTCTGTTCTAGGCGGCATTCAACTATGCAGACTACCCGGACTTCCTGTCGGCATAATCTTCTCAATAAAAGAATGCCAGAGTTCCCAGATGGCTGAAAAGAGCACTTCAGTACTGTAAAGAGGAAGAGGTTCTCCCTCATCAAGCCTAAGGATATTGCGTGACCGGTCCGAGAATGAGGCTTGCTATGCCCCTGAAATCCAAAATATTGTCCACAACATGGAGTCCGACCATCTGTGCCGGCACGAACTCTTGGGTAAAGGTTATTCCCCCCTCCGCCGGCAAAGCTGGAAATGCGTCTACACCAAATGGTGGCAACACCGTGGTGCCCATCAGAACCTTACCACTGAATGGGGCAACTGGGAATTGCCCGAACCCTGGCGCCGTGAACAACAGTATGCTGTAGTGAAGGTTAGTGAGCGAATAGCACAT
>Ga0315280_10006936_pt1 | contig 15445 bp, 10 predicted proteins | sample YL17G06_40_MG_FD_203697 | JGI IMG/M metagenome (GOLD analysis project Ga0315280, IMG submission 203697) | Sediment microbial communities from Yellowstone Lake, YNP, Wyoming, USA - YL17G06_40 | ecosystem: Environmental > Aquatic > Freshwater > Lake > Sediment | place: USA: Wyoming | collected... | reverse complement strand
AGTCGCCATCATGGCCTGCACAGGGGCCGAATAGATGTGTGGTGGAACCTGGCCACCGGCACTTAACCTGCCAGGCACAGAAGCTTTCTACCTTGACAACGCCGATGACCTTATAGATGCGCCACCCAGCCCATCTCTATTCGAGGTGGATTACGGCGATTTCCGGGTGGTTGCCGGTTCGCATCGTCGGGCCCCACGTCCCGGCGCCGCTGGAGGTGTAAATAGCGTAGGATCCCTCCACGTGCAGTCCGTTGTAGTACTTCTGGTATATCAGTCGCGAGATGAACTGTATCGGGAAAATCTGGCCTTTGTGGGTGTGCCCGGAGAGCTGCAAATTAATCCCTGCCGCCGTCGCCTGCTCTATCTGGGTCGGGCTATGGTACAGGAGAACGGACGGCATCCGCGGATTGAAATCAGCGAGTTTTCTTGTCACCTCCGCAATGTCTTTTGAAAATCTGCGCTCCGGATAGCCGATGCCTATAATCTGCAGACCGTTGATCACGACCATCTCGTCGTTCAGGATTCTTGCCCTAGTTTTCTTTAGAGCCGCATAAGCCCGGTCAGTGCCCAGATAGGTTTCGTGGTTTCCCGTCACATAGTAGATTCCCAAGGGGGCCCTGATGCCGTTGAGCGGGCCGACAAGATCATCCAGACGCCCGTCTATGCCGTCAAAGAGATCCCCCGTGATAAAGACGATGGACGGGTCTTGGGCGTTTATCTTTTCAACGAGGCCCTGCAGGAATCGCGAGCCTAAGACGCGCCCCAAATGCACGTCGGAAAGCTGCACAATCTTTCTTCCTCGCCAGTCGGGCGGGAGATTTCTGATTCTCACGACAACGTTTTCCGTCCTCGGATGATACGCGTTCCACACGCCGTAGCCGGAATACAGGCACGCCAGCGCCACGGCCGCCCCGCCAAATAGGGCAGGGCTCGGCGAATGAGCGACGAGTTTCGTGACTCCCCATGCGGCCCAGGCGAGTGCGAAGAAAGTCATCAGCGTCAAGCCGACGCCGAGCCAAAGTCCGGAGGAGAAGTAGAGCGCTCTGGAGAGAGGATTCTGTGTCCACCGCGCCAGGATCGAGGACGCGATGAAGCTCGTGGGGAGGAGAAAGAGAAGAAGTGCCAGCACCACCCTGCGCCCACTGCCGATGACGCCGAAGAAATGCACGATCGAGTAGTAGATGAAGTAATGGCCGAGATACAGAACTGAGAACGCCACTGCGAAAAACAGAATAAACAAAGATAAACCCCGTGACATAAGATGGAAATCCCTGCCAATGCAGTCGGGCTATTCTACACTGCCATTCCTCAAATGCAAGAATTGGCAACCGCTGGGTGGCGCGTACATGGCCGTATTTGCCATGTATGCGATGAAACCACTTCCGCCAACTGCCGGCAACGCGGCATTCCATCTCAGCAAGGCGCATACATCGCGAACCGCGTGCGATGAATGCCCAGGTAGCGGCCTGTCCCGGCCTTGCCAGGAAGACATCGGTTTGAAGCTATGAAATAATTCACGAACGGCGGCTTTTACACAGTGTAACGCGTCGAATAATCGTACCGGAAATGTTGCCCGGTTTAATTATTTCAGAGTTTCTCTTTGATGTGTGCCATCCATCGGGTCTCGGCTTCTGAGTTTCTGCCTCCCCCAAGCACGAGTCCCGATATTTTCTTTTGACTTCTGACTCCTGACTTCTGGCTTCTGCTCTCTGTCTCCTGCCTCCCGCTGCCGCGCGGTCCACCGGGACGGGAAGCCAAGCGGGAACCTTCCAAAACAAGGCTGTGGGGTGTACACTCCCAAGCACCGGAGATTCCAAATTGGAAATCCCGGATGAAATCCCAGATGGTCGCCAAATTTGGATTACCGATGTGAAAACCGGAGACAAGCATAGTAGAAGACGCCCAGCCTGCTCTGTTCAAGCTTGGGCCGAACGCAGGCAAGTCGTCAGGAGGTGGGCACTCCGTGGGTGAGAGGCAGAATCCGCTGCTTGTGTCTACCCCGGCAACCGCTCGCGCTAGTCCGTTAGCGCACGAATCGCTACTGCAACCGGCTGTTGAACATCGCTGCGTGGCGCTCGACGCTTACCGGGGCCTCGTAATGATCCTCCTGATTTCAGGAGGCTTCGGACTGGCAGCCTTAATCCCTCACCCCAGTTATGTTCGTGTTCCTTCCTGGTTCAATCACGCGCCCTGGGAGGGAGTGTTGCTATGGGACCTTACCTTGCCCGCCTTCCTGTTCATGGTCGGTGTGGCCATGCCTTTCGCGCTGGCCCAGCGCAAGGAACGTGGAGCCAGTTCTCAGCAGATTTGGTGGCACGTTGCGTCGCGTTCGTTGAAGTTGATTTTGCTCGGCCAGATCCTGGAATGGATGGCCAAAGGCGAGCTGCACTTTCAGCTTTACACTGCGCTGTGCCAGATCGCCTTTGCATACTTCCTTGCGTTCTTGATCGTGCAGTTCAGGTTCCGCTGGCAAGCGGTGACCGCCGGTCTGATCTTGGCCGGCTACTGGGGGTTGTTTATCTCGTTTCCGGGCCTCGACGGAGCATTCTCGCAAACGCAAAACATTGGAGCCGTCATCGATCGAGCCATCTTGGGCCACAACTACCCAGACTACAACGTCACGATCAGTTTCATCGGCAGCACCGTAACCACCCTGTTCGGCGCGTGGACCGGTGCTCTGCTCCGGACCCAGAGAACGCCCGCTGAAAAGGCGAGGATTCTGGCCGTCGCCGCCGGCGCTGGGCTTGTCAGCGGCAAAGCGCTTTCGCTGGTTAATCCCATGATCAAACGGTTGTGGACCACCTCATTCACCCTCTACAGCGCGGGTTGGGTCCTGTTGATCATGCTCGCCTTCATCCTGCTGATTGACGTACGGGGATACAAGAGGTGGGCCTTTCCGTTTGTTGTGGTTGGGATGAACTCCATCTTGGTCTACGCGATCGGGGAAGGGCTAGGAGGGTGGATCGACAGGTCACTGGGAGTATTGACCGGAGAGTTCAAGTTTGGAAGTGCCCTCGTCCCCGTGGCAGGCTCGTGCGCGTTCTTGTTCTTTCTCTGGTTTCTGTGCTATGGGTTGTACCGGCGCAAGATTTGCGTCAAGCTTTAAACCTGCAAACGCGGGACGAAGCTGGCCTATCAATTCGCAACGCCCGCGCCAGAAAAATGCCCTACGAATCCAGGAGTAAACAACCGGCAAATCGGCACCGGCCTCACCCTTCAGACTTCTGAATGGATACACGAGCCTTGACACCTCACCCTTTATCTAATGCCCACTCAATCTGCGCCAGAATACCGCCCAGGATTCTGGCATCGTAGTTGGTCAGCTCGAGGTCGAGCAGCAGGCGGCGCAGCTTGATGAGCGTGGCGTTGCGGCTTTTGGGTTTCAGGTAACCCACTTGGTCCAGTACCCGCGTGGCACGTTCAAAAAGGTGGTCAAGTGACTGGAGATTAGCAGGGTCAGACCGGTGGATGGTCAGGCGAGGAGGCCGAGGTGGCACTGCGCCGGCCCGCGCCAGCTCATAGGCGCACACGGCGACGGCCTGCCCCAGATTCATGGAAGGACAATCAGCGAGCGTGGGGATTCGAACGAGGGCATGACAGTAACTCAGGTGCTCGTTCGAAAGACCGGTTTTCTCCGAGCCAAAGAGGATCGCTGCTCGGCCCTGAGCTTTGCGCCTTCGGAGCCAGGCGGGCAGTTCAGGGAGCGGGACGAGGTCGCGGTCAAGATTCCTTCGCGCGCCCGCTGTAGTACCCACGACTAGCGTGGCGTCTCCGACGGCCGCCAGGAGGCTGGGCACCGCCCGCGCGGATTTGAAAACCTCCTCCGCCCCCACCGCCGAGCGGGCTTCCTGCCATACAGGAGCGTACGGCGCGACCACCGCCACGTCCCGGAAGCCGAAGTTCGCCATGGCGCGCACCGCGGCACCAATGTTTAAGGGATTCCGCGGCCGTACAAGCACGAAACGCCACTCCAACTTGAGGGCCTTCATCGCCTGGGATTGTATCAGGAAGGCCCACCGCATCACGCGGGCGCGCAGCTGCGATACTCGGGCTTGCTGTGAAACAGAGTGGAGTTCGGCCCGCCGCCCTTTAGGACGTTGTGACAACTCCTGGGAGATGACTCGGCTGTGTCGTCGCAGTCACCGGTTTCCCACGCGCGGGCTATTGCGGATTCTTGGGCGGAGCGGTGGGCGGCGCGCTGGGCTCGTCGGTCGGTGTAGCCGACAGGATGCGCACTTTCGACTTAAATTGCTTGTAATCCGTGTAGCGGAGGATTTGTCTGATGCGCACGGGACCTGATGAGAAGTAAAGCGTGTCGTCGGCCATCGTGAAGGTAGGGAACCAATACTTCCCGTCGATTTGCTCGCGGTAAGTCTTGAACCGCGGGAAAAGGTTTTCGCCCTTCTTGGTCTTCAGTTCCGGGACGCTCTTCCCTTCCGACAACACAATTTGCAGATCTCGGTCATCTACCCAGACGACTCCCTGGAAATATTGCCGTCCCTTTTTCAACTCTTTCGGCCGGATAGAAAAGACGTATGTCGTCAGCTCGCCCCCTGGCACCACCACGTGCCCCAGATACTTGATATCGTATTCCGGCACCTCGTCGGTTGTAAGCACAAAAGGCTGGATGTTGCGCATAGCATCCAGGTCTTCCTTGGTCACTCCAATGCGCTTAAGGGTGTCCACGGGGGCGTAAGTGACGCGCTCGATGCGCTTGCCGTTGTCGTCGTAGAGGATGTCCCATTCCTGTTCGAAAACACCCACCACATCGTCGTCCGGGCCCAATTCCTGCACCTTGTTGATCTGGTGATACGTATAGTTGTTGCGCGCTTCCCGGAAGAGCTTCTCCCTGCCGGCGAACTCCTGGATGATTCGCTGGACCTGGTCGGGGCTGGGGTCAGTGAGGGCTGTGGCACCCGCCGGCCTGGCGGGAGCTGACGCCGGCTGTGTGCCGGCCGCCGTGCCTGCCGAAACGGTCGTCGCTGTCGGTGGAGCTTGGGCAACGCTAGGCTTTGACTCCGCTGTGCCCGTGGGCGTCGTACCTGCGGAATTGCTACCGGCCGCCTGACCCCGCCCTCCCGCTTCTTCGGCCACCGGGGCTGCGAGGAGCTTCATGACCCTCTCCTCGAAAGATGCCATGTCCACGGGAGCGCCTTCCATCTCGTCACGGATACGGCCGTCTCGGCCGATCAGATAGATCGTGGGGATGCCCGATATTGGTCCGTACATACGTCGGGTCGCCGAGTCACACATGGCTACCGGATAATTCATGTTGTGCTGCTGGTAGAATTTCTGCACTGGCTTGGGGCTGTCGTCCACGGAGATGCCGATGACTTGGAACCCACGGTCGCGGTACCGGTCCTGAAATTCGATGAACGACGGAATCACCCTACGGCACTGGGGACACCACGTGGCCCAGAAATTGAGCAACACCGCTTTACCCCTATAGTCGGCCAGGTCCAGCTTCTGCCCGTTGAGATCCCGCAGGGAGAAGGCCGGGGCAAGGGGATACTCGTCCTCGCTCGGCCTGCTGGATATGCCGGCTAAGGTCTCGGCAACCTTTTGCTCGATCGAGGCGGGCGCCGAAGGAGCAGCCTGCCGGCCCGTCGATGCCGTTTGCCCTGAAGCCGCCTGTGGTGTGGCCGAAGGCGCGCTCGGTGGGACGGCCCCGGCCTTTGCGCCCGCCTTTTGCAGCGCTTCGATCAGCTCATCGCTTGCGCCGCGGTCGTGGAACTTCTTCGCGAGGTCCGGATTCATCTGGAAATTGACCCCGCGTTGCTCGACGAGTGCGATGATCTTCTCGTTTGAGGCGCCGCCAAGCAGGAGCAACGTGATGTCGTCGGTTGCCAACGGCTGCTCCGCCACTGCCGGCACAACGGCAACCAACGAGGCAAAAAACAGTAGGACCATTCCCTGAGCGATTCTCTTTGCCATGACGTGACCAAGATTCATCCTGCCACCCTGCCCAACCAGCCTACCCCTGCGCGAGCAGGGGCTCAATCAAATAGAATCCGTCTCTGCCGCAAAAGTTGTATATCAGTGACTCAGGTATAGGAACTTGCCCCAGGAACACCTGGAGGTCTTGGCGGCCCCGCGGCGGCACGCTCCACAGGGTAGGTAAGAGCCTGCCGAGCCTCAAACGCGCCGAGTCACGGCCAGACTTCCTCATGTCCTCGCTCGTTCAACAGCCGCGCCAGCCGGAGGCGCGCCCCGCGAGCAGCCCCTTCATAGGAATCGGGTGAAGCACTCCCTTGGGTCGGTCCTGAAGTTGGCGGAAAGGACCGCTCAGCGTGCCCGCCGGCGGTTCTTCAAGCGCATCTGACGGAGTTTGCGAGGGTTGCGCTTAGGTTTCGAAATCGCGAAAGTCACGGTCCCCACCCGACGGACTTTCCACTCCTGCGCCGGGCTTGTCTTGCTTCCTGTATCCATACGTTTTTGGCAGATCCTCCCCAATCATTTCGATGCACCCGATTATACCGGATATTCCGTCGCGCCGACGACCTAGTAGGCAACCCCGACATCCTCCAATCGGAATCAGAAGGTGTTTGCCGGAACCCCTGGCTTCCAGGCCGTACCACTAGAAGCAGTTGCAAAACCGGGTTCCGACCATTGAAAACAAAGCGCTTAACAGGGCCCATCCGATGTTTTGCAATAGCTTCTAGCCAGTTCCGACGCTTCCCATCGCTGCCTCTGGTTAGATGAACAGAGAAACGTGGGGTTACCGAATCTTCGGGACCAGACGGAAACACGCGGAGCGTAGGAGAGTTCGCAGCTCCCCTGGCGAGCCGCAGGGATTAGGAGGGGAAGATTCCAGCTCCCAACATTGGACTTAGGAAGAGAAGAGCCCCCTGATCGGCGGGGCTCTTCTCCCACAAGCCTTGGCTTGGTTTACTCGGTAACCTCGACAGTCTGAGCCACGTTGCCTGAGCGTAACGGCTGGAATTTCACCGTGGCAGGCTTGCCCGCCTGACCTTCTAGGTCGGCCAGCTTGGCCTTTTTCCCGGCAACCTTGATCCGCGTGGCGCCGGTTACCTTAAAATTGAAGGGCGTTCCAGCGGAGGAAGTGAAAACCACCAGTTTCTTATCCGCGATGACCATCTGGATGGTTCCGGAGATTGTCTCTGACTTGACCGCTGGAGCCTTGGGTTGTTCGGCAGGCGCGGCCTCCTTCGTTGCCGGCGCCTCTTGAGCCATTACCCACGACGCCCCGATGAACGCCAACACCAGAAGAGCTGAGAGCAGGAGCAATGCTTTCTTCATCGAGATTCACCTCGCTTTCCGCAAAGATGATGCGGAACTTTGATTTCTGGCCAGCATAATAGTAATACGACCAGGGTCCGTTTGCCACACGTTTGAAATACCCTCCGAGGGAATGCCGAGACCCATTGTTTCCCCGACCCCGCTGCGTTAGTTTATAACAAAGAGCGGGCAAAGGGGCTGGTATATGCAACTGGAGATTTCCACCCAGGAATCTGAATTGCTTACAGAGGTCCTCTCCAACTGCGTGCAGAACTTGCGTTCGGAGATCCACCGAACCGTGAATCCGGCGTATAAGGCGTAGCTCAAGCAGCAAGAGGATCTGCGGCGGCGGATCATCGACAAACTACAGATCCCGAAATCCTCGGCGACGGCGGCCTGATCTTCCTGCTCGTACGCTGAGCAGGTCAGAAAAGGGGAGGCGTCCCGCCATGCCGGGACGACCCCCGGGGAGAGGAACGAGCCCTCCCGCTCCTTACTTTCCCTCTTTCTCGGCTGCCTTCTTATGCTGCGCACCTGCAGGGGCAACCGAGACGACGCTGATCATATCACCGCTCACGGTGCCCGTAACCTCGACGGGTTTCCCGCCCAGGCCTTTGAACTTCTCCTGGTCATCCAATTGGTAGACCTTGCCCTTTGAGACCAAAACGTACTTGGCGCCGCCCGAGACGCATTTCTCTACGCAAGCTTCTGCTTCCGCGCTGGCGGTCGCATGCTTCGCGCCGCAATGCTCATCGCTCACCGTCCCCACCCAGGATTTGTCAGCAGCCCAAGCCAGACAGCCAAACACCAGCAGGCTGAAGACCAGTATCGCAACTCTCTTTGTCATCGAAGCTCCTCCTTTTGATTGGCAAGACTCGGTTCAGGCCTCGTGGGATGGCAGCAAATCCTGGCACACGATGGAGTGGCCAGGTTTCTCCCCCGGAGGTACGTGAGGTCATGAAGCCTCTTCGCCTCGTTCCTAACGACACTTGTTAATACACAGCCCTGACGAGTTACATTGTACCCGCCCCATAAGTCGGAAAGCAAGGCTGCGTGCGGGAGGATTTCTGGTCCCTCGGGATCCCTCTTCAGCCGGCCCGCAGGCAGGCGAACGGGTCCATGCCTCTCGAATCCACCGTCAGTAGAACTTGCCGCGTGACGGATCCCCGCAGTGCCCGGTTCCGCAACGCCGTGCTATCATGGCCTTCCCGGTAGACGGGGCCCGGCTTTCTTCCGGCACTGGCCGATTAGGGAATCTCGGACCGTCCATGGACTCTGCGCGTCGCCGTTTCCTTAAATCCCTTGCCTCCGCAGGCCTTTGGCTCGCCACGCCGCAACGAATCAAAGGACAGGGCATGGCCTCCCGGGGTGTGCCCCCTGCGCCGCGCCCCAGGTTCTCTGGCAAACCCTTCCCCGTGACCTTTACAGATGTAGCCCCTCGCGCCGGCCTGACTCTCCCCACGGTGTATGGCGAGGAATACGTTAAGAAGTACATCGTGGAGGCGAATGGACCTGGCATCGCTTTCTTCGACTACGATAACGACGGGTGGTTGGATATTTTCTTGGTGAACGGCACACGGCACGAGGGTTTCCCCTCCGGCCAGGAACCCACCAACCACCTGTATCACAACAATCGCGACGGCACCTTCACCGACGTCACCGAAAAAGCCGGGCTGAACCACACCGGCTGGGGCTACGGCGTCTGTATTGGTGACTACGACAACGACGGCTACGACGACCTCTTTCTGACCTGCTTCGGCAAGAACGTTCTCTACCATAACAACGGCGACGGCACGTTCAGCGACGTCACCGAGAAAGCTGGGCTAAGCCAATCCGCCCCGCGCTATTCCACTGGTTGCACATTCGTCGATTATGACCGTGACGGCTACCTCGACCTTTTTGTGTCTCGGTACATTAATCTCGACCTGGCCAAGACACCGGTCGGAGGCGCCAACCGCTACTGCACCTACAAAGGCGTCTCCGTCAACTGCGGCCCACTGGGCCTGGCCAAGGAAACTTGCTCGCTTTACCACAACAATGGCGATGGGACGTTCACAGAGGTGACCGCGAAGGCCGGCCTCCCCAAAGCCGGCTCGCGTTACGGCTTGGCGGCCACCGCGTTTGACTACGACAACGACGGCTGGCCGGATCTGTTCGTGGCCTGCGACTCCACCCCCAACCTGCTCTTCCGCAATAACCGCGACGGGACATTCACCGACATCGCCATGGAGGCCGGTGTGGCCGTCAACGGCGACGGCCAAGAACAGGCCAACATGGGCGTGGCCGTGGCGGACTATGATGGCGACGGCTACCTCGATCTGTTTCTCCCCCATTTCAGCGACGACACGCCCATCCTCTATCGGAACGTGAAAGGAGACTTCTTCGACGATCTTACTTACGCCGCCGGCCTTGCCGTGAATACTCGCTACGTCTGCTGGGGCGTGGGCTTCGCGGACTTTGATAACGACGGCTGGCTCGACATCTTCCACGTGACCGGGACGGTTTATCCCGAAGTCGAGAAGGTTATCCCTGAGTATAGATTCAAGTCCCAGCGCGTGGTGTACCGAAACCTGGGGAACGGTAGCTTCGAGGAGGTCTCGGACTTGTGCGGGCCCCCGGTCCTGGAACTTCACTCCAGCCGCGGCTGCGCCTTCGGCGATTTCGACAACGACGGCAACATCGACGTGCTTATCATGAACATGAGCGAGCCACCTTCGCTCCTGCGCAACGAGAACCGGAGCGGCAACCATTGGCTGAGCGTGAAGGCCGTCGGGACGGTCTCAAACCGCTCGGCGATCGGCGCGCGTATCACTGTCCTGGCGGGCGGCCAGCGCCAAATCCGCGAAGTGATGAGCGGCTCAAGCTACATTTCCCAGAGCGACCTCCGCCAGCACTTCGGCTTGGGCCAAGCCCGAAAGGTGGACCAGATTGAGATCTCTTGGCCGAGCGGCAAGGTGGACCGGGTTACCCAAGTGGAGGTAGATCAGTTTGTGACGATTCAGGAAGGCAAGGGGGTCGTCAAAACCGACAGGTCCCGCAATAGCTGAGGGCTCGCGGATATCACGTAATAGTGAGGCGAGGGCTGCTGCCTAGCGGTCTGACCCCTTTTCGGGTGCGGTGGGTGCAGGCGCACACCCTGAGGTCTTCGGCGGCGCCAAAGTGCCCAAGGTCATAACGAGCCACTTCTCGACGCTCGCCTGGTCCTGGTAGACCTCGATCAGCAGGCGGTCGCGGAACTTGTTTCCCAACCCCGTTTGTACTGCCAGCACCGCAAACCCCCGCCGGTTACTCCACAGCAGTTTGCCCTGCGGGCCCCAGAGTTTCATCTCCACCGTGGCAGCAGGAACCTGGCCATCTTCCGGCAAATGCGCGAGAAGCGCCAGCGTCCTCACCGCCTTGGTAGCCATGGCCTGTTCGACCCCGTCCCACACCGCCACCTGTGCAATGAAGCGCGCCTGCACTTGTTCCACATTCACTTCCAACACCGCGTGGACCCGAGTTTCGGAAACCAGCTTAACAATGAGAGCACGCTGAGCCCGGAGGTAGCGGTCCATATTGAACTGGCCGGTGGCAGGATCGATGTACGCGAGCGTAGAGTCTGACCTTTTCGATCGCCTTCGGATCTCTTCCGCCAGCATGCGCGGCGCCACGTACCATCCCAGGTTGGTCTCCAGGTACTTCCCAATCCCGTCCACGATACCCTGAGAATCAGGAACGCTGGAGTTGGGCAGGATGATGATCTTCTTGATCGTCTCGCGGATCTCATTGGCAGGTACGAAGAAGTTCTCCAGAGGATACTCCAGCCAGTCCAAGTAGTTGACACCGTCTTTAGGGGTGTACCAGGCGGTGACCTGGGATCCCACACCCACTTTCGAGGTGAAATCTTCTTTGCAGACGATGGTCACCTCGCTCGCATCGCGTCCCACGATGGTGACGCGCGTGGGTTCGACCGCAGTGGTCAGGCCAACCATTTTGATTTGCTTGGGGCGCTTCTCACCGGCCAGCAGGACCGTGGGGAGTGCCGACAGCACCAAGGCGGCCGCGAGGAGCGCCCCCCGCCCAGCGTGCCACTCCGCCAACCTCCAGCCTCCGTAACCTTTCCCACACGTTGCTGACAATCAACCCTCCTCCCTGTCCTACCCTTCCGAGGTGTCGAAGGCGTCGCCAGCGCCCCGTCACCCACGTGCCGATTCGCGGCACTTCCCACAAAGCTGCAATTCTAGTTGTGCCTGTGACGGCAGACAAGACCAGCCGCTACCTTCGTCCATCTCGCTGCGACTCTTGCTCACCCCCAAGCCCCTGCCTGCACAGGAGGACGCGCGCAAGGTAGCTCGGCTGCGCGACTCATGGGGAGCACCCTTGAGGTGACTACAGGAGAGAATGCTCCACTGCCCGCCTTGGACCCTCGCAGCAAGCTAGTAGAGTACCGCGCCCTCGCCCTTTTCGGCGACAAGCTGCTGGAAGAGGGCCACGATCTTGTCGCGCCGCGTCAATACGGCCTTGACTTCGGACTTGGTGAGGTGCGGCCGGGCTTTCTCGTAGAGTTCTTTGCCATCCAACTGGCGCAGTTTCTCCAGCAGTTGCCGGTCGCAGCGCTGGAGGTCCCCCGGGGTCTCGAGTTTGTCGTAGAGCCGAAAAGCGCGGGTGAAGTCAATCATCCAGAGCTTCCAGTCCTCGGTGATCAGCAAGTTCCCCAGGTTGCGGTCGGTATCGTAGACGAGCTGCGAGAAGACTCGAACCTTGTACATCTGGTTGTTCCAGGCGATCAAGTCAGGAGGGGGCGCATTCGCCTTGCGGCGCTGTTCCTCGTCCCACTTCTTGGGGATCCACCAGGCCAGCGCACCCCTCTGGCCGTTCCATTTCCGTTCCACGGCCACGGGAACCATGTCACCCAGCCCAATCAGCTTGGCCAGTTCGTAAGCCGCGATGTTGTAATGGTAAGAGTCAACAAAGTTCATTTCGGTGCGTCCGCTTCCGAACTTCACGAAGGGCTTGCGCTCATCTACAGGTTGAAACGCGGCGTCGTGCGTCAGGGTCCCGTCGGTCAGTGTCAACCGCCAGGGATGGGTCTTGCCCTGCCCGAGTTGTTTGCTACCCACCACCTTGGCGGTCAGCAAGAACTCTTTCATTTGCTCTTCCGTGAGCTTGGGCTCGTCGGAGCAAAGCACAAGGCCCGCGGCAGCCAGGCAAACCGCCGCGGCGAATACGAATGTGCGGCGATGGCAAATCATATGATGCTCCTTCAACTATCTACTCTGGAGAATCTCAGCAAACCGAATTTACTCCTGCGGGCGTCCCATGGCAAGGCCTGTGCGCTGCATCTGAAGTGTTGCGGCCAAGGCCCAACGCCTGGCTTGGCGCCCCCGCCGCGAGGGAGTTGGGAGAGCTGGCAGGTGCCACCAGACATCCAGGGAGGGTCTTGTATTCACGCGAAGAGGAGATTAGAGTTAGATGGTCTAGGAACCGGACGAATATTCCCGTGACCATCAAACCCAGTGCGAGGTGTTACATCCGCATAACCTTCGTTGTCCCCGTTCTGCTTCTGGCGCTGACTGCTTCATCCGCTCAGCAGCGGATTGTCGCGGTAGGCGATGTGCATGGCTCTTACTCAGAATTTGTCACTATTCTGCAACGGACCGGGTTGATCGACGGCAGCCGCCGGTGGATCGGCGGGTCAAGTGTGCTGGTACAAACCGGCGATGTCCTTGACCGTGGGACCAGAACGCGCGAGTGCGTGGACCTGCTGATGGAGCTCGAACGCCAAGCGGAGGCGCAGCATGGCAAGGTGATTCCTCTCCTGGGCAACCACGAAACGATGAACATCACGCACGACCTGCGCGGGGTCTCGCCAGAAGATTACGCCGCCTTCGCCACGGGACTTTCCGACAAGGTACGCGAGCAGGCCTACCGGGAGTACAGGGAATTCCTGGCGACCCACAAAGACCCAGCCCACGCAGCGGTCCCTGACAATGACGCCACGCGGCAGAAGTGGATGGCCGAACACCCGCCGGGCTTCTTCGAGCGTCAGAACGCATTCGGCCCGTCGGGCTTATACGGGCGGTGGCTGCGCCAGCATGACGCAATATTCCAGGTAGGGGACATGCTGTTTGTCCATGGGGGTCCGAGCCCCGCGCTCAATGTGACCGACATCAAGGAACTGAACGACCGCATCCGCTCCGAGCTGGCCGCCTTTGACTCTCTCTGGGAGGCGCTGACCGAGAAAAAGATTATCTGGCGTTACATGAATCTGGAGGAGGCCACCCGCTGGGCGCAAGAGGAATGGATGGGGATGCTGATTCGCGGTAAGGTGGAGGATCCCGACGCAGCACAGAAAATTCTGAAGCTGCTCAGCCTCCAGACTTGGACGATAGTCTCCCCCGACGGCCCGCTCTGGTACCGGGGCTTGGCCCTGGAATCAGAGGAGAGGCTAAAGCCCGACCTGGAAGCGATGTTGGCACGCCTGAACCTGCGGTACATCGTGGCGGGCCATACGGTCAGACCCAAGTACAACATCACGCCGCGCTTCGACAACCATGTCTTCCTGATTGATACGGGAATGATGAGACGAGAATACGGGGGGCGCGCGTCGGCACTCGAAATCCAAAGTGGGCGCTTCACCGCTTATTACTCCAATGGCGAGCAGCAGGTGCTGCTGGCGCCGGAGGGCGGCGTAACGGTCCCAGCCACGAGCCAGAGCGAAGGTAGCAAGAAGCAAAAGCCATGATCGGCCACCTGGAAAGAGCGCTGAACGTGCGCCGCAACGAGTTTGCGCCCGCCTCACTTCTCTTCCTCTATCTGTTTCTGGTAATCGGCTTCTATGTTATGGGGCGGTCGGTGGGCAAAGCGATGTTCCTGAGCATCTATCGCACCTACCTGCCGCACGCCTACATTGCCATGGCACTAGTGGTCGGCGCCTTCGCTTCGGTGTACATTCGCCTTTCACATCGGGTTCGGCTGGAACGACTGATCATCGGCTCGCTGCTGTTCTTTTCCTTGTCGTTCGTGCTCTTCTGGTGGCTAGCGCGCTTCAGCCCCAGGCTGGTTTACCCGCTGATCTACATCTGGGTGTATATGGCGGGGGCCATGGGACCGACCATGGGATGGACGCTGGCCAACTATGTCCTGACCACGCGTGAGGCCCGGCGGATCTTCGGTTTCATCGGTGCAGGAGCCGTCCTTGGGGCGCCTGTCGCCGGCTTGTTTACTGCCGACGCGCTCCGCTACGGCCGGGCACGCCCGGAAACGCTGCTGCTGGTAATAGCCTCCCTGCTAGGTGCGTGCGCAGTCCTGGTCAAAGTATTGTTTCGCTACGCGCGGCAGCGGCTGAGTGGTGTGTATGCCACGGCCACCACCCACCATGACGAACCGAAGAATATGTGGCAGATCTGGGCGTATATCTGCCGTTCCCGCTTCCTGGTGTTGATTACCGCGTTGATCGCTATCGGCTGCATATCCACCACCATCATCGATTATCAATTCAATATATTTGCTACTGACAGGTTCCACGGCGAGAAGGTAGCTCTAGCCGTCTTCTTCGCCCGCTTCGAAGGCTACATGGGGTTGGCCACGTTTGTGCTGCAAATGCTCCTCACCGGACGGCTGCTGCGCTCTTTCGGCATTCGGGTTACGTTGCTCGTGCTGCCCACCGTGTTTCTGGGAGGCAGCGTGGTCGTGCTGCTGGCTCCCATGCTGCTAACCGCGTGCATCCTGAAAGGCAGCCAACTCCTGCTGCGGTACTCGTTGGATAAATCCTCCACCGAACTGCTTTACCTGCCGGTCGTGCCCCCGGAGATCAAGAGCCGAATCAAGTCGTTCATCGACGGCTTCGTCTGGCGAGCCGCCGACGGCGTGGCCGGCGTGGCGCTGATCCTATTTGCCAACCAACTGAAATTCAGCCCCGGCCGCGTGAGCCTGGTGAACTTTGTTTTCCTGTTCGGCTGGATTGCGATTGCTTATGGCGTTCGCCGAGAATACCTGAATGTGTTGCGGCGAGCCGTCGAACGCCGCACGCTGGACCCGGAACGCACTGCCGCTGGGGTGCTGGATTCCACCACGACGGAGGTTCTGGCGAGAGCTCTAGAACGCGGCGGCGAGCAGCAGGTGCTGTACGGTCTGAGCCTGTTCGAGGTGGGCCGCGAACCGGGCTGGCATCCGGCGCTGCGCGGCCTGCTGGAACATCCTTCCCCCGCCATCCGCCAGCGGGCCC
>Ga0315280_10006934_pt1 | contig 15446 bp, 14 predicted proteins | sample YL17G06_40_MG_FD_203697 | JGI IMG/M metagenome (GOLD analysis project Ga0315280, IMG submission 203697) | Sediment microbial communities from Yellowstone Lake, YNP, Wyoming, USA - YL17G06_40 | ecosystem: Environmental > Aquatic > Freshwater > Lake > Sediment | place: USA: Wyoming | collected... | reverse complement strand
CGCCGTGCAGGTCATGGATTCCACCGATCGCAGAATTGCAACTCCATCAGACATCCGTCGAGGATTGACAGTGACGATGGTCCGGGAAGACGATGTGACGAGGATGGTTGAAGTCGAACCGGGAGACGCGTCAGAGGGCATCTACGGTGTGGCAGCCGATATCGGTACCACGAAGGTGGTGGCGTATCTCGTCAACCTCAATAACGGTTCGATCATCGACGTAGCCTCGAATTACAACGCCCAGCTTCCCTACGGTGAAGACCTCATCTCTAGGATCGACTATGCAGTCTCAAAGAAGGATGGTTTGAAGGTTCTGCAGAAAGCCGTTGTGAACACGATAAACGGCTTGGTAAACTTGGTGGCGGATCGAAATCAAATAGCCACTTCCGAGATTCGTGACTTCTGTGTCGCAGGAAACACGGTCATGACATACCTGCTTGCCGGCCTAGATCCAAGACCTCTCAACTATAGCGGCACAGTGGTCTCCCGAGAACCTGTCTCAGTTGAAGCAGAAAAGTTTGATATCAAAGCCGGCAGAGACGCAAGAGTCTACTGTATGCCCAGCGTAAGCAGGTGGCTTGGAGGCGACACCGTCGCGAATGTATTGGCTGCCGGCCTCCTCGAATCCGAGAAGATCTCAATCCTAATAGACATGGGAACAAACGGCGAGATCGTTGTAGGCAGCAGAGGATGGCTGTTTTCTACCTCCTGCGCTTCTGGACCTGCCTTTGAAGGCTACGAGATTAGGTTTGGGATGCGCTCTGTTGAAGGATCGATAGAGAAGGCCAAGATAGACCCGACCAGCCTGAAAGCAGAGTATTCCGTTATAGGTGGACCCGGAAAGAAGCCGCGAGGGATATGCGGTTCGGGAATCATCGACCTTGCAGCAGAGATGTTTACAACCGGAATCCTGAGCTCGCAGGGAGAGATTCAGAAGATCGATTCTTCGTTAATCAGAAGCGGGCCGGATGGCATGGAGTATGTTGTCGTTCCAGCTGACGAGACGGATCTCCAGAAGGACATAACCATTACGCAGAGAGACATTGACAAGTTACTCGACTCGAAGGCCGCTACCTGTGCAGCAATATCGGTACTGATGCGAAAGGTTGGATTAACCATATCGGACGTAGAGGTTCTCTATCTTTCAGGAGCCTTTGGACACTACATAGACACTGAGAGAGCCGTTACCATCGGTCTGTTTCCAGAGTTTCCAGGAGCAAACATTGTCAGGCTTGGAAACGGCTCCGTCGCCGGAGCTTACCTAAGCCTTCTATCCCTGAGGCAAAGGGCGAAGGCGGTTGAAATAGCCAAGACGATGACTTACTGGGACCTTGTGGATGACCCGCTCTTCACAGACGAATACTACGAGGCGCTCAGGCTTCCCGGCAAACTTGAGCTCTTTCCAACCGTCACCAGAAGGACGTTCTCAAGGACACTTTAACATCTCAAACCTGTGCGAGAAAGGCGACCGCTGATATCTCCAGAGCTGCATCAACACCTAGTGCCGCTTCGCTGCCACAAGAAACTTGTTGGCGGTCGTTACGGCGGTTCTAAGCGTGTCCAAGTGCATCATACTGTCTGCCGTCGAATCGAAAAGAACAGACAACCTGGCTGGGAATTCTTCATCAGCAGCCCAGAGCACATAGACTATCGGAACCCTTGGGAGTACCGGAAGCTGGAATGAAGCGTCTCCTAGCTCCAAGCTTTTACCTCCAAGTGAGAGCCCAGCGTTTTTGAATTGTTCGGGGTTCTTGCCGAAAGCGTTGACCAGGGCGTCCAACTCCAAGCCATGTGTACCTCGGAAGAAGAACTCCCCAGCCTTGAGCTGAGCCCCAGAAACTAATCGTCCACTGAGACGTATCTCCTTACAATTCGCTAGGTAGTCCAATATCATGATGCGAAACTCAAGTCCAAGATCTGGGATATCAGCATCTCTTTCCGCGACAGGCATAACCGCTCTGTCGCCCAACATCACATCGTACTCGATTGTTAAGACTCTCAGAGTATACTTCCGAGATTCATGATCGTAGGTGGCTAGGCTTCTCCTGCATACCTCTAACGGATCGAGCTGAAGCAAATCTTTCCAACCTTTTTCCTCACCTGGAGCACTAGGCATTTTTCCAGCCATCCCGACTCAACCCGTCTGGGCGTTGAAGACCACGTGAAGCTGATCTTGTATGAAATCATAGTGTTGGGTCCGGGCTATTCTTGCTTATTGGTCGACACTAGTCTTCAAGTCATCGAGGCCAAGTAAGCGGCCTCTTGTACAAGGCGTCCGAACTCAGGCGCAATTCCGTACTACTTCTTTGCTTCTCCGACTACGAATGCTGCTATCTCATCAGCTATCCGCACGTTCGTGGTGGTCTGCAATCCTCTCCAACCGGGCTGAGAATTCACCTCGTGGACAAGTAGGCCTCGCTCGCTCTCCATGATATCGACCCCTGCTATCCTACAACCTAGAACTTCCGCTGCCTTCACCGCCAACGTTTCTACCTCGGGGTCGACTTGAAAGCGCTTTGGCGTTGCGCCTCTGCTCACATTCGTCTTCCACGAGTCTGAGACTCTGAACATCCCTGCTGCGACTCTCCCTCCAATGATGAATGTTCGAATATCCCGCGTTCCGTGACCAACGAACTCTTGCACGTACAGGACATGTCTGTAGAATCTGAGCGTTCTCATGACTCGCTCTGCTATGTCTTCGTCGCGAATCCTGGCGACCCCTATCCCTCTTGACCCGAAGACCGGTTTGATCACGGCTTCACCTCCGTAACTCCGGAATGCCTCCATGGCCTCGCGAATGTTCTCCGTCACGACGGTCCGCGGCACGGGGAGGCCATGCTCATTGAGCAGGGCAAGTGTGTAGTACTTGTCGACTGCCTTCTCAATGGCTGCAGGCGGATTGATGATGGGCATCCCATGCCTTGCTAACTTGTGGAGACCGTCCATCTGAAAGATGATCTCATCGAGAGAGCCGCGCCCGATCGGTCTCACAAGAATCGCCGACAGATCACTCAGAAGATCAATTCTGCCTAGTGAAAACTCAGGGGTTGAAGCTACCCGTGCGGTTACGTCGGCGAACCTGAAAGCGAGGGGTTCCACTTTCTTTCGTATGAACGCTTCCTTCAGCCTTGACGAGCACCACGCGTCTTGATCTCGGGTCATGATGCCGACTTTCAAGTGAGAAATACTCCTGGTCTCATACATGTTGATTGAGAATAAATAGGCCACAGCCACATGCCGGCGAGTCCCATTTGAAGATCGTAAGCCAAGCAGTCAGGACCAAGTACTGGCGACCCGGCGACGACTACCGCAAGATCATCCTTGACTCAGTCTCCAAAAAGCTGCAGAATGGAGACATTGTGGTCGTTTCGGAGAAAGCGTTGGCGGTTGCTCAGGGAAGACTCGTCGACGAGTCCAAGGTCAGGCCAGGCATCCTAGCACGTGTCCTTACACTCTTCTGGATGAGGGTAGCGTGGGGCCACCTGCTAGGCAGGATTTGCCACATGAAGGAAGTGAACATTGCGCGCCTCAGAGCCTACCCACTCTCCGAGGGCGCCAAGCACAAGCAGGTTTGTTTGGAGCAAGCAGGATTCCTCCAGGCCCTGCGTCCCTTCTCCGAAGGAGGAATAGACACAACGAACCTGCCATATTCGCTAGTCAGTCTACTTCTCGAATCTCCAAAGCACCTTGCAGAGGAGATACGGGGAATCATTTCCAGTGAGTTCAACAAGACGGTTGCCGTGGTGATCGTCGACAGCGATAAGACATACTCGTGCCGTGGAGTTCACTTCGCTTCGAGGGCTACAGACGTCCTTGGAATAATCGAACTTGGTTTCTTTGCTTACTTGATAGGTCGCGCTTTGAGGTGGAGGGCAAGATCCACGCCTCTGGCATGGGCAGGCTCTGAAGTCTCTCCGGGATATGCTCTGCGTGTTGCTGGTCTAGCCAACAAAGCTCGGGGACACGGGGCTGGAAGAACTGCGTGGGAGATGGCCGCTCGCTTCGGCGTAGGCCTAACCGAGGTTGATTGGCAGATGCTCGAACAAGTTGAGCACAAACCCATAGTGATCCTGAGGCCGGCATCGAGCAATCCGAGAAATCTGTCGGCTTAAGGTCTGTATCCGTCGAGTATTAGCACTGCCAAAGCAGACGCCGTAAGATCGGCCGTCGTGCCCGGATTCGAAGGGTGGCCTGATCTCTGTAGCGCTTCGTCCATCTGCTCGACCGCCCTGCGTCCTCTCGCGGTCTTCATTCCGCCCGTCCTGAGAACCCGTTTCGCTCTAAGCGAGATCGCCTTCGCCGACTTCATGCCCTGCTTCCGAGCAATTAGAGTGTCCGGAATCTCGGAAAGTATCTTCAGATAGGTATCGACGACTGCCACGTTAATGTCTCCTGTCGCCCGCAGCTCCTGCATCAGAAACGGTAAGCCGATGTTGAATGTCACAGAGAAGTCGTTGACCCATTCCCATGATATCCTGTCGTACTTTGCAGATATGCGAAACACGTCAAGTAACGAGAGGTTCCGCTTGCGGATTTCCATGATTGAGTTCTCGTCATTAACGTCGAGTACAGACGCTCTCCCAATGCCACCGGGAGATGCATGAGATATTGCACGGTACGTGTTCATTGCGTCAACCGGTGTTGTTCGTCTCACAACTCTTCTCAGGTTCCTTCTGATCTCCCGTGCTCTCAACGCCGAGCTATGCGCAACCATCCCTGCCGAGTAGGCTATCGGGGTCAGGAGTAGGATCGCACCTAGACTCGTATTTCCGCCATGTTGCCATTCCGAGCATGCCTCTACCGCGCGCCTCATGCGTTCACCAATCGCGAGTTCATGGGTCTGCGTCGAACGCTCCGCTATTCTACGCCCGCGTAGGGCTGCGAGCCGGAAGTGTGGTCCCAGGGCGGCCGCGGAGGCAAGAAAGTGTTCAAACCTCGTACGATCAAAATCGTGTGCCCTGTGTACATTCCCTGGCTTAGGATGTGCGCTGACTTCTAGCAGAACGGCAAGCTGTAGCGCCGCAGCAATCTCGTCATGCCTATTTCGCATTATTTTCACTTTGAAGCAACATTTCTGGATCGGTTTGGACGGCGTTTCCCGTCAGGCCACAGCTATTTACTCGCGCGCTTATTTAGAAGCACTTGAGGAGTCGGGTGGGGCTGACGAAGATCAAGGACTACGTCAGTCGACTCTCTGTCGAAAAAGGTCACATATATGAGGTCATACTTTCGACCTTCACTGAGGACGGGCGTCCAACAGCGGCCCCAATGGGCATCACGTTTGCAGACGATGAGTCACTCATAGTTCGACCGTTCAAGACCAGCTTGACCTTCCAGAATCTTAAGGCAAAGAGATGTGGTGTAGCTAACATAACATCTGATCCGGACTTGTTCTACGCTGCGGCTTTCAAGTGGATGGAGAAGAACCGGGAGATTCTTCAGGATCGGTTTGAAAGAGCGAGAAGTGTCGATGCGCCGCGTATCAAGGTTGCTGATGGATACGTTGAATTTGTAGTCGAGCGAGCGGTCGACGAGAGTGAGGACAGAGGTCGTTTCATATGTCCGATAAGGATGGTTGAAGTAACGACGTCTTTGGTAAAGCCCTATTGCAGAAGTACGTTCGCCACAATAGAATGTGTCATACATGCAACTAGGGTGCGCGAGTACTTGTCAAGAGGATGGACAGATCGTGCAGACAGGTTAACCAAGCTCATCGAGTATTACGGTGATCTGGTCGGGAGAGTATCTCCTGGTTCAGAGTACGATCAGATCATCCGCGAATTATTGGCTTACGTAAGAGGGTTGTGGCACAAGAATGAGAGTTAAAGTGAGAAGTCCATCCAGACTCCACTTCTCACTAATCGACCTGAACGGTGGTCTACGACGCGTTGATGGGAGCATAGGGCTCGCACTCAACCATCCGAGTGTGATCTTGGAGGTCTCTTCAAATGACACTCTTGAGGTTACAGGGGTCCAAACCGACTTCGTACATGCACTGGCCACGAGATTTGCTCAACATTACTCGATTAATCTCGGTGCGAAGATACATGTGGCTAGCACTATCCCAAGCCACGTGGGACTCGGTTCTACAACTCAACTCGCCCTTTCGATCGCCGCGGCCCTATCCCAGCTCTTCGGATTGGACACCACCGTGAGGGACCTAGCGCAGGTGATGGGAAGAGGTGGCACGTCCGGGATCGGCGTGATTGCGTTCGAGGTGGGAGGTCTCATCGTGGATGGCGGACACAGCTTCGGGGTAGGTCGTCAGAAGCAGAGCTTCCTTCCGTCCCGCGCCTCGAAGGCGCCGCCAGGTCCAGTTCTAATTAGATACGACTTCCCTGAAGATTGGATGTTCGTGCTCGCCATACCGAACGTACCTCTAGGGCTTGAGGGCAAGAGGGAGGTCGCCATCTTTCAGGAGAGATGTCCGATCCCTCCCGAAGAGGTGGGCGCTGTCTGCAGACTCATCCTCATGAAGTTGCTTCCAGCTGTTGTAGAACGCAGCATCCAGGATTTTGGAGCAGGCTTAAGCGAACTTCAGAACGCAGGCTTCTCCCGGGTAACTAGGGACCTAATGCGTCCGGTAGTGGTCAAGTGCATTGAGTTCATGACTAGCCACGGCGCCTACGGTTCAGGGCAGAGTTCGTTTGGCCCCACTGTTTTTGGTCTTGTGCAAGGAGAAAATGAGGCGGAACGCCTTAGGGAAGAGGTAGCCCACTTCCTTTCATCGGACACTGGCGGGGAAGTGTTTGTGACATCGGCCAATAACGTCGGCGCTGCCGTTCAAGTCCTTGAAAAGTAGCTATTTAGCTCGTTCGCACCTAGCTCCTTAAGCCATCGAATCTTCCTCTGCTTTGCAGGATTGACCGGAACTTGAAAGCCCTGATCGTGACCGGAACGCTCGCCCGTCAACTGGTAGAGGACAATGTGAAGCAGAGCCGCACAAGAGCGGAGGTGCTCTCGCTTCCGACTCAGGTGGCTGCCTTGATGACGCCGGAGTACGTCTCAAGCAGGCTACGTGGCATGGTCCTTCAAGATTTCGACCTAGTGATGCTACCGGGAATGATGCGGGGTGACGTTTCGCCTGTCTCTAAGAAGATCGGTATTCCAGCTTTCAAGGGACCAAAGCATGCGGCAGATCTCCCCCTAGTGCTCGATCGGCTCAAGGAAATCAAACTCTCAACTGTCATGCCGGCTTGTCAACTGCTGCAGGATGCTATTCGTAGAAGAGCGATAAGAGAGCTCGCCTCGATCAACAAGAAGGGTGTACCGGCAATGGTCATGGGTCGAGGTAGCAGGATGCTCGGCATCGGAGGAACCTCTCCGATGCGAGTTCTCGCAGAGATAGTTGACGCTTCGACAATGGACGAGAAGACGATTGCGTCGTGGGCCAGATATTTCGCAGATTCAGGGGCGGAAATAGTGGACATAGGCATGACGGCAGGGGGCGGACATGCAAAGGAGGCTCAGAGAGCCGTACGGGCTGCGAAGCGAGGTGTATCTCTACCGGTAAGCATAGACACAAACGATGTCCAAGAGATGCGAGCAGCCGTGAGGGCTCGGGCGGATCTGATTCTAAGTATTAATGCTGGAAACATGGAGCAGGTCGCAAGGTTCGCGTCAAGAGTTCCCGTCGTGGTGACCCCTGCCTCAGACGAGAAGTCTTGGCCAGAGGATGCTACAAGAAGAGTCGAGCAACTTGAGGAGAACATTGTTCAGGCTCGCAGCCTCGGATTCAGAATGGTGATCGCTGACCCAGTCTTGTCACCGATCTTCATGCCAAGCCTAATCGAGTCGCTGATAGCTTACCGCAACTTCTCGCGGCGGCATCCCCAGATACCGATTCTCTTTGGGGTTGGAAACACCATAGAGCTGATGGATGGAGACTCAGCCGGCGCGAACCTCGTGCTAGCCGGAATTGCTTCAGAGCTGCGGGCTAGCATTCTTCTTGTGACGGAAGCCAGTGACAAAACGAGGGGATGCGTGAGGGAGACGTCAACAGCAGCCAGGATGGCAACATTGGCGAAGGTGCGGGGCTCACCTCCGAAGGATCTCGGCTTGGATCTGTTGATTCTGAAAGAGAAGCGAATCAAGCAGGAGCACTATGACGCCTCACTTGAGGCCGGCGTACCCCTAATCTCGGAGGCTAGGAGGCAGCGCTTCATTCACGATCCTAAAGGCTGTTTCAAGATCGCGCTAGATAGAGACACCAAGCAGATAGTGCTGCACTACTACGTCTATGGCGACTCCATGCCCCGCCTAGTAATCAAGGGCAGGGACCCACTGGCCATGTTCAGAGCTGCAGTTGGGCGAGGCCTAATCTCACGCCTCGATCACGCTGCGTACCTAGGGATTGAGTTGGAGAAGGCGGATGTCGCACTACGAACGCAGAAGAGTTACATTCAAGACCAGCCCATCTTCTTATGAACGGATCGAGCGGCCTTCCTCCAAGACTTGGGATCGCGCCTACGGATTGCGCAAAGACTGGCTCCATAAACTGATTCGCGCGCATTAGTGGAGGAGCGCAGATCGGTATGCTTGACGAAACGTTCTGATGAGCACCTGAGGATTCATTTCAAGCTCTATGCAGAGCCTTGCCAAGCTCTTGCAATACAGTTCGGTCGTTTGCGCCATGAGCTCCCTGATTTCCGGGCGGCGAAGTCGCCTCGAGGGATGGAGAAGCATCAGTAGCCATCTTCCTGGCAGCGTCGGTTCATACCACTTGGCCCAGACACCTTTGCCCTTTACCATCTTCCTGTACGAACCTGCGTTGAGTATGCCCGCCTCCACAAGCCTTCTGAGATGTCCCAGCGTTGTCTTGTTTGAGCAAGGCAAGCTTTCAACAAGTTCCTTCTGAAAAGTCCTCTTTCTGGAGTGCATGCTTTCGAGAATCCGCACAGGAATCGCGGACCCGAAAACACAGAAGAGCAGAGTGCGCAGATGCTTGGGCTTCGCTGGGAGGGGAAGGACATAGGGCCAAAGCTTCATGCTAGTTTCCCCCGTCGCATAACAATCTATTCGTACTCCTTATCCTATCTCTTCTTGCCCACCACGCTTGAGTCCTTTTGCGAATACTCCACAATTAGGCGCCTGCGCCGCTGGGGAGTCCCGCCGCCCTCAAGGCCTTGATCACAGCAGCCCCAACGATGGTCGTGACGCCCACGATTACGCTTCGCTCAATTGGGTAGACCAAGAAGATGACTGCCCAGCTCAAAGCTAACGCGCTGGGCGTCAGGCCCATCACCGTAGTGGCCATCGAAGCAAAGAGAAGGTTTCCGGCCAAGTGCTGTGCCATCGTGCCAATCGCAGAGAGCAGCAGGACAGCCGGTATCATGCGTGCAGTTGAGGGTCCCGTCACCCAGGCTACCGCTCTCCCGCTCAGCGGTGAGCTGAGCACAGCGTATGCCAGCAGATGCAGCCATAGGAAAGGAAATGCTATGCTGGTGTTTGGAACAGGAAGAAGCTTCGGCGTGTAAGGATGCAAGACGAATAGAACAAGCATAGCCGTGAAAAGAGAAACGGAAATGACCCGCCGCTTTCTCATGACGAAGCCGAGAGTCAAAGTGTTCATCATTGCAGGAACGAAGTCCAAGCCGAAGAAGGTTGTTCTGCCGGTAAACGCTATGCCGAGAAAGGTTCCAGCAATAACGGACGCTGATCCAACGTATGGACCAAGGAGAATCCCATACAGACAGACGACAAACTCCGCCGCCGTAAAGGCCCTGCCCTGCCCACCTATCCAGGCGAAGATCGGCACAAGTTTAAGTATTGCGTACAGCGCGCCGAAGGATGCTATGAACATCAGAGCTCTAGAGCTTGTTCTTGTCCCGCGAAGCTCGATCAAGGAGGGGGATCACGCTGTGTAGCCAATTACATAGCGTTGCCCTCTTAATTGTTTGGTCTCATAGCGCCGTTAGCGCAGGCTGACGTTTTCATTCTTTGTTCGGTGAAGTGCGTGTGGGCGCTTTCGTATTCGCGGCTCCGATCGGGTCGATCAGGTCTTTGTGCAGGTCTTGGTGGTGTCGGATGAAGATATGGTGGAAGGCGTGGACTCATCCTTGGCGCATACCTCTTGGCGGATGCTGTCTTTTATGGTCGGGAGAGAGTTGCGCCGAACAGCTTGAGGCATGGCAAGCGGTGTGTTTTCCCCAAAAACCTACAGTCTTGTCGCTGGCAGCGACAAAAGCTCTGCTAAGAGATTGATTGCCTGTCTATGAAGCAAGACTGAGAGCTTCCCCCAACTCCTTGACCGTTGCGACAGAGTAGTTCTGTGGATACCCGAAAACGACATGGCTCACGCCGAGCTTCCTAAGCTCAGCTAGGTACGACGGAAGATTCGTCGCTTTCATTGTTATCGAGAAGTCTTCAACGACATCGTCTGGAACCTCGGCAAGAATAGCTTCAAGGGTGGGGCTTGCCTCCGACATCTTTCTGGCCTTGCGCAGCTTCTCGTAGAGCCCAAATCTCCTTAGAACCGCACTGGTTGCGCCTACTGCCACGACTGCGGATGACACCTTCGCTAGCTGGAGAATGTCCGGCTGGGGCTTCAGGTGCACATATGACGGGGAGTATGTTCCAATCCTTAACCCACGTTTGCGGCGGAGCCCCGACTCGGTGATCGCCCAGTCTATCATCTTCGGTTTCGAGTAGTTCAGGAGGACTCCATCAAAATCCTTGCCGGTTGCCAGCATCTTGGGTCCTTGAGCTCCCAGCCAGATCTTGGCCCTAACACTCGCTTTGTGTAGGTGCGACGCTATCTTCCGTCTCGCCTCGAGAACTTTCAAGGGCAGGTTTTCGAGGCGCTCTTCGTGCACTCCGATGCGGCTCAGTTGTCGTTGATCTCCCACGCCGATGCAAAGATCGAAACGGTCCCCATAGGCGCCGGAGAGAGTGGTCACCGTGTTCGCGATCTGGCAGGGGGTATGTAGGAGAACGCTCATCAGGCCGAGCCCTATGCGGATTTTCGGTGTCCTTGAGGCAACCGCGGACGCGACAACCGGTCCGTAGAACTGAACAGGCGAGTCAGCTACCCATAGATACTTCAAGCCCAGAGCTTCAGCGGCCATGCTTTTCTCGATTATGCTGTGAAGCGTTTCGTTCGCATTGACGCCGAGCCCGAATGTCAGAGGCGCTCCCATGCTCTGATGACCTCGTGAATCGAGCGGCCTACGGAACTCCCATAAGGCGGTCCGAAGACGACCTCGTCAGCACCGAGCTTTGCGAGCGACTGGAAAACCTCACAGATATACTTGGCATCTCCTGATATAGTGAAGCTGTCCAGAAGTTCCTTGGTGACGTGCTTTGACGCAGCCCTGTAACTTCGTTGCCGCGCTGTTTTTCGTATCCTCTCAACGGCGTTGTCCGAAATCCCAGCCATCTCGAGAACACTCGGAGGAGTGTCTGCAATCACGGTTGCGGCCACAGCCTTCGCAAGCTCCCTATCCATCTTCGTTCGGACAACCAGCGTCGGCAGCCAGACAACGGACCTGGGCCTCGATGTCGAGCCCCCTCCAATTGCGCCCGTCCGCACCATCTCGAGAGCTTTCTTCAAATAGGCTAGGGGACCGCTGAGAATTACTCCATCTGCGATTCGACCTGCAAGCCTGAGCAGTGAGGGGCCTCGCACGCCGAGGTAGAGCGGAATGCTGAAACCAGGTCGGTACCTCGCTAGGAACTGTCGAAGGTGAAAGGTTTCTCCTCTGAGAGTTAGGGTCTCGCCGGCCCAAATCCTCCGCAGAGCATCGACAGACTCCTTCAACATCGCAACCGGCTTTTCAACGGTGAGTCCAAGCCTTGCGAGATCTTGTAGGCCCCCGACTCCCAAGCCCAGCCTGAACCTCGCAGGATCTATCTCCCTTAGGGCAGCGGCCGCTCTGGCGATCGTTGAGATGTTGCGGACTTTCGGGCTAGTTACGCCTATTCCGATGTTCTTGGTGGGGGCGTTGAGCATCATGATGCTCGCCTGCGTAAAGATATCATAGCCCCTGCCTATGTCCTCGCCTATCCAGATCCCATGGACGCCAGTACGCTCAGCCACAGCGGCTAGTCTTAGTATCTGGCTCATCGACGCGGAACTTGCCAAGCCGAGATCTAGGACCGCTCTTTCCAACGGATGAACGCAGCTGCCTCTTCGAGCCCAACGCGAACCTAATCTGCTACGGGCATAAATCCTTTGGCTATCGCACGTGGGAGTCTTTGAGACGGTGATCGACGGCGAACCAATGCTGGAAACTCTCAGTTGTGGGCTATCAATGCGGTTGCAAACGCCTGGAGTCATCGCGTTTCGACGTGGTCGGCAGAGTGTACGTTTGCTCCATGCGTGCCGGTGGCGGACATCGTTTCCCCGAAAGGCATAGTTCTCTGTCGGGGAAGAGTCTTTAGGGAGGCAGTCCGAGACGAGGGCTAGAGAAGGCGACTTTGTAGAAACTTCAGATGGGCTCTTCTTTGACGTGAAGGGTCTACTGCATCCTCCTGACAGGATAGTTGGTTACGTTCGATACTATCCGGACGATAGGGGCACTAGGGTGCTGGGTAAGCGTCGATTCTCGAAGGTTTACGAGCTGGCGCAAAGGCATCGCCTTCTCAAGAACAAATGGCCTCAGTACCTTTACTATGACGAGGTGCAAGGTCGCGAGCTTCAAGGAGTTCCGATACGCAATGTACTGCACCTACACAAGCCAGAGCAACGGCTGATGGCCCTCTCGCGCTCGCGGAGAAAAGATGCGCTTGAGGTGAGCGCAGTCAGACTCGTCGAGGTGATAGCACGTGAATCCAAACTGTCGCCCACGAGTTTCGGCATTTCTGGTTCTCTCCTCGTGGGTCTACATCGCCAGGACTCCGACATCGACGTTATCGCATATGGCATGGCAACTGCCAAGCGCGTTCAAAAGGCTGCATTCACCCTTCTCGAAGAAGACGAATGCTTTCACAGGTATGGCGCACGCCATCTGAGAAGAGTCTACACTAGAAGGACGCTCCGGGACGCAATCGGCTTCAAAGATTTCGCGATGCAAGAGCGTCGGAAGGTCTTTCAGGGGCGTTTTCTGGGGCATGAGTATTTCATCCGATGCATGAAGGCTTGGCGTGAAGTCACTGAACGGTACGGACACGTACATTATCGACCGATGGGTCAATGCACCATATCAGGTCAGGTCTCAGACGACACCGAGAGTCTCGTTACTCCGTGCCGATATTTGCTCAACGGCGTGCGGGTTCTAAGAGGAGCCCAATCACGTCGGCCCCGAGAGATAATCTCGTTTCGTGGTCGTTTTACGGAACAAGCACACACGGGAGAAAGAGTTGTGGCACGGGGCAGACTTGAGGAGGCCCAATCCGCTTCGGCTCACTATTACAGGCTCGTAATCGGGGAAGACCGAACAGATATTCTGCGCACAACCTAGAGGCTCCCTCTCGATCCAGCAAACAACACGACCTCGTTATCTTCAGCCGCCTAGTTACCTTCTTCCAATCTCTAGTCTCGAACTTGGAACGTGGGGGATTCCTCTTTCCGAGCGCGAGGAGGTCAAGAGTTCATTCGGCGCTGATGATCCTGTTCCTTAGGACGCCTAGGCCCTCAATCTCCGCTTCGATCAGATCGCCGGGCTTGAGGAGTCTCTTCTCAGGCTTGGCATAGAAACCCACTCCAGCGGGTGTGCCTGTGGCAATAATGTCTCCGGGTTCAAGAGTCATGACGCTCGAGACAAAGGCGATAATCTGATGAATCTTGAATATCATGTTGGAAGTCGTGCCGCTCTGCCTAACCTCCCCGTTGACTCTCAACTCCATTTTCAAGCGATGCGGGTCGCTCACTTGGTCGGGGAGAACTAGGCATGGACCAGTCGGGGCGAACGTGTCGAAGCTCTTTCCCCGGAACCATTGCTTGTCACCAAACTGTATGTCCCTCGCGCTTATGTCGTTGAAGACGGTGTATCCGCCAACATGAACTAACGCCTCTGATTGAGGGATGCCCCTTCCGCCTTTTCCTATGACAACTCCGAGTTCAATTTCATAGTCGACTTGGCTCGAAATCTTTGGATAGACAATGAAATCATCAGGACCAACTATGGTTGTGTTCGGCTTGGAGAAGAGGATCGGTTTCTCAGGAATGGGAACATGCGCTTCCTCTGCGTGATCTATGTAGTTCAGTCCAAGACAGATTATCTTATGAGGCGAGGGAATTGGAGCCAATATCTGTACATCGGAGATATTTAGAAGGACTCTGTGCCGTTCAATCTCTGTTGGGCGGCTCTTTAGGAGCGTCCGTGCCTGCTCGACAAGATTGAACACGTACTTTTCCGCATCTTGTCCGAGTTGAACGAACTCGATCATCGTACTAGGAAAGGGATTCGGGAGATCACTAGCCTCCCCTGCGTGTTCTGACGCATACAGCTCACGTGCAACACCGAGGTCGACTACAAGATCCCTCTCCAGGGCGCCTACTCGCTCTTGACCGTGAGATTTGAACGTCACCAATTTCAAAGCGGTTTTCCTTTGTCGTTTCGAACCCGGCTAGTTAGAGAGAGACTTTATGAGCGTTTGTCTTAAATCATCGATGATCTTCACTGAAGGGGCATCAGGTGCAAATTCGAGAAGAGCCGTGCGCGACATCTCGGCTCTAACAATGTTGACATCGTAGGGAATGGCTGCCGCAAGCTTCTGTCCTGATGCTTCGACCTCTCGCCTGAGAAATTCTTCCTCTGTGCGATCTGTGATCTTGTTGCCCACAGGCATGATTGTTCGGATTCCAAGCTGACCAGCGAGTGCGGCTATGCTACGGTGGACTTGGACTGAGGAAGGTCTTGGCTCGAGAATCGACAGAAGAACATCTACGCCACGAATAACTCCGCGCCCCAGATGCTCGAGGCCAGCCTCCATGTCCATCACAACTGCTTCGCCCTTCTGCAAGAAGACGTGACGGAGTAGCGCTCGAAGTAGGGCATTCGCCGGACACATGCACCCTGAACCTGCCGATTTCACGGTTCCCAGGACCAGCAGTCTAGTGTTGTCAGGGGCAGGAACGCCAAACTTGGAAGCCAGATCTTCGACTCGAGGAGTAAGGTTGAAGACTGCCCCGCTTGTCTCACCGGCTCGCGCGCCGGTGCGCTCCTCAACAAGATCTGGATTATCAGAAATCGGTACGATTGTCTGGGCCACCGCCGGCGGGATTCCAAGCGTCGCCGCAAGATTCATGGCAGGATCCGCGTCTATCGCCAATACGCTGAAACCAGCCCGGCCAAGCAGTCTCGCCAGCGTGGCCGCAATCGTAGTCTTGCCTACTCCCCCCTTCCCTGCAACCGCAATTTTCAAGACAAACAGTACTCCTATGTTACGGAATCTGAAGCTTATCGACCATCTCTCCGACCGATTTGAATGCCTTTGAACCATCTGGCAAGTTGTAGATGGGTTTGCCTTCAACTTCAAATTCTCGCACGAGCTCATCTTCAGGT
>Ga0315280_10006933_pt1 | contig 15449 bp, 13 predicted proteins | sample YL17G06_40_MG_FD_203697 | JGI IMG/M metagenome (GOLD analysis project Ga0315280, IMG submission 203697) | Sediment microbial communities from Yellowstone Lake, YNP, Wyoming, USA - YL17G06_40 | ecosystem: Environmental > Aquatic > Freshwater > Lake > Sediment | place: USA: Wyoming | collected... | reverse complement strand
GATCATAGCCAACTCGCCTGTTCCCCTCCCCCTCAACTTCCCATGGATTATCCAACGTATCTTCCGCTCATTCAGCTTAACCATGAAACCCCTATTATCACATGCGAAATTATTTCGGGAAAGGAGACAGACAATCCGCATCGTCATTGCTAAGAAGCCCAAGACCTATCTAAATATACAAGTCCAAAGAATAATTGGACGATAGTATCTATCAATACAGGAATTGAGTATAGAATATCCCTGCAGAGGTTACTTGATTGGTTTCTGGGGTTTACAGGTCACGGTTGAGCGGTGGATTGGTCGAATCCACTGCTAAGTTCATGTCTTCAATAAAGGATGATGATAGAATCCTACTAGAAGACATCTTGGGCACAATGGCTCATGACATCATGCTCTATGAACAGCGGATAATCTCACGCCAAGACCTTAAAGAGATTCTGGCAGCGCTGGAGGAGCTCCGCACAATGTGGATTCAAGGCAAGATTGAACTTGACCCTAACTTTGAGGATGTCCACGAATTCGTGGAAGACTATGTTCTGAGGAAGATAGGCCTTGAAGTTGGAGGTAAACTTCACACCGGACGATCAAGAAACGACCAAGTTACTCTTGACCAGAGAATGAGCTTAAGAAAGGAATTAAATGAGGTCAGCCAGAAACTTCTCGACTTCATTGAGGTGTTGCTGGAGAGGGCGGCTGAGAACTCTGGAAGTCTAATGGTTGGATATACTCACACTCAGCATGCACAGACAACATCTTTTGGACACTACCTATTGGCTTATGTTGACTGTCTGTTCAGAGATCTTGAACGCATCAGAGAATGCTATGTCAGGCTTAACAATTCGCCCCTAGGTGCGTGTGCGCTTGCAGGATCAACTTTCCATCTGGATCGAAAACGAACCGCCAAACTGCTAGGTTTCAATGGTCTTGTAGAGAACTCTATAGATGCTGTGAGTTCCAGAGACTTTGCTTTGGAAAGCCTTGCATGCCTAGCCGTTCTGATGGCACATTTGAGCAGAATTTCTGAAGACTTGATTCTTTGGTCAAGCAGTGAGTTTGGCTATGTGGAGGTTGCTGACGCCTACGCCTCGACCTCAAGTGTGATGCCTCAGAAGAAGAACCCCTGCACCCTTGAGTTGATCAGAGGTAAGACTGGGACAGTCTACGGAGGATTGCTGAACCTGCTGACAACAGTCAAGGGATTGATGACAGGATACAACCGGGACCTCCAAGAAGCCAAGCGGCCCCTCTGGGTCAGCATCGATACCGCAAAGGACTGCCTCAATATCATTGCCGGTGCAGTAAAGACACTCAAGGTCAATCAGAAGAGGATGTTTGATGTCGCCTCAGGTAGCTACGCTTCAGCCATAGACTTGGCTGAGGAGCTTGCAAGAAAAGGCCTCTCCTTCAGAGAAGCACATAAGCTTGTAGGAAATATTGTCCGGGAAAGTGTTGAGTCAAAGAAGACATTGAGCAGTTTGACTCCGGAAAAGATTGAGAAGACGGCAGAGAGAATTCTCGGGAAAAAAGTGAAGATAACCGTGGAGGAGTTGGGGAGGGTACTAGACCCAGCTGCCTCACTGAGTTCACGTCGAACAGTGGGAAGCCCCAACCCGGAAGAGATTAAGAGAATGATCAAAGAAAGAAAGGAGAAGCTAAATAAATCTAAGGCGCTACTCGAAGACGAAGTTGAGAGACTAGAGAAGGCATGGAAGGAGTTACTAGAAATAGTAAGGTCGATAATCAGTTAGTTGGGTGAGTAGATTGGAAAAACCAAGAAAAGTAGTGTTGGCATATTCTGGAGGACTTGACTCAACCCTCATAATGATACTTCTTGAGGAACAATACGGATTCAAGGAGGTCATACCGGTCCTGGTTAACGTCGGCCAGGGAGAGGAAGAAATAGCCATAGCTAAAGAGAGAGCTGAGAAACTAGGTAGGGAAATAGCCTTCTTCGACTCAAAGAAAGAGTTCGTTAAAGACTACATTTTCAAGTGCATAAAGGCGAATGGGAGCTACGAAGGATACCCCATAGGAACCTCTATGTCTAGAGTTCTCATAGCCTCAAAGGTTTCTGAGGTAGCCAAGAGAGAGAGTGCTGAGGCTGTAGCTCACGGCTGCACAGGGAAGGGTAACGACCAGTTCAGAATGGAGAACACCTTCAGATACCATGTGCCGGAGATGAAGATCATTGCACCTGTAAGGGAACTCGACCTTTCAAGACCTAAAGAGGAGGAGATCCTCCGCCAACACGGTATCCAACCTGAAAGGAGAAGGGGGAAGCTTGGGGGAGACGTCAACATGTGGTCGCACTCAATCGGAAGTGGCCAGGTTGAGGATCTTCAGTCTCAGTACCTTGAAGATTACCTCTGGGCTGTCCCACCGGAGCGAGCACCCAATGAGCCGACTGAAATTACCCTCACATATGACGGCGGTGTCCCTGTAGAGCTAGACGGAATAAGAGATCCTGTAGAGATCGTCTTGAGGCTCAACAGCGTCGGAGGAACCAACGGAATAGGAAGGATAGATATCATCGAGGATGGGATACTCGGGCTCAAGTCAAGAGAACTCTACGAGGCCCCGGCGGCAACTATCCTCTTGACAACGCATGCGGACCTTGAGGGCTTGACCCTGACAAAGGAGCAACGTAGACTCAAACGTGAGCTGGACAGACTATGGGCCGATATGGTTTACCATGCTATGTGGCTTCATCCACTCAGCCGCGACATAGAGGCCTTCATAGATTCAACTCAACAGTACGTATGTGGAAAGGTCAGGCTCAAAATGTATAAAGGGACACTGGAGATTGTTAAGCGTGAGTCTGACAGGTCACTCTTCGCCCCTGAACTTCGATCAGTCAAGAAGGGCGGCTTTGACCAGAGGGAAGCCACAGGAGCAGTCAAACTCTCAGGGCTTCAATATCAGCTATTCAAGGAGAAGGGAAGGTAAGACATTCTTAGACCGTGAGTGCCAAGAGAACTGTTTATTCTAACAGTAAAGAAGGCCTTCAGATGAGAGATAAGGCTGCTGGAGAAAATAGTTCCTAGATGGCCTGCAAAGCTACTGCCTTCTCATGCAGATCCTTGAATAACACTGAAGATAAGTATCTCTCACCTGTGTCAGGAAGTATCGCCACTATTAACTTGTTCCTATTCTCCGGTCTTTTTGCAACCTGAATCGCCGCGAATGCCGCTGCTCCAGAGGATATCCCGCACAGAATTCCCTCTTCCCTAACAAGTCGCCTAGCTGTATCGATAGCTTCCTCATCTCTCACTTTGAATACTTCATCTATTAGGTCAAGCCTCAGGACCTCTGGAATGAACCCTGCCCCGATTCCCTGGATCTTGTGAGGTCCAGGTTTTCCTCCAGAGAGAACTGGTGAGTCAAAAGGCTCAACGGCAACCGCCTTGAAACTGGGTTTCTTGGGTTTGATCATTTCAGCAACACCTGTTATTGTTCCACCGGTTCCCACACCACCTACAACGATGTCTACTTCACCCTCGGTGTCCTCCCATATCTCGACGGCTGTGGTTTCTCTGTGAATTTCTGGGTTGGCGGGGTTCTTGAACTGCTGTGGTATGAAGGAGTTAGGAATGGTCTTGGCCAGTTCCTCCGTCTTCTCAACAGCTCCTTTCATGCCCTTAACTCCAGGAGTCAAGACTAATTCGGCACCGTAAGCCATCAACAGAGTCCTCCTTTCGAGGCTCATCGTGTCGGGCATGGTCAAGATGAGCCTGTAGCCTTTGACGGCTGCAACCATCGCCAGTCCTATACCTGTGTTGCCGCTTGTAGGTTCTACTATGACTGAATTAGGTTTCAACAGTCCTCGTTTTTCAGCTTCATTGATCATGCTCAGACAGATCCTGTCTTTTATGCTTCCACCCGGATTCCGAGCTTCAAGTTTTGCAAGTACCGTTGCTTCAGCCCCCCCAGTCACCTTATTCAGTTTCACCAGTGGGGTTCGGCCTATTGTCTCAAGAACATTCTCAAACACTCTCTTTGTCATCAAGCCGTCTCCAAACATCTTTTGGGAATTAGGGGTTGGTTTCTAGTCCTTTCATTAATACTTAGCTGTCCACAACATTCCGTTAAGAATCATGCGCTGGTCCACCAGAATTTCCAAGAATCTTCACTTCGGTATATCATTGAGTCTGGCGACTTCCAAATGCTGTCCAATCTGATTAAAGAAATACGACTTCAAGGCCGAAAACAAGTTGTGACCAATAGTTTTTCAAGGGCCTTCTTTGAGACTCTAAAAGATTATCTTTGCACCGCACTTGCGGCATTTCTTGCTGTGTGGAGTATTTATGGAGCCACATTCAGAACAACGCCTGAAGTATCGTTCATGCTTGATGACCTCTCCACAGTTGATGCAGTTCTTAACATCGGGTGGGTTCTCTGTTTTGCAGTGTCGACATATCAAGGTCTTCAACCTGTCGAACAATATTGAATAATCTACAGGTACCTGAACAGCACAGAGCCAACTTGCATATTAACCTTGGCTGATGGGTTGAATACAGCTAGAGAGTCAGTCTTCCTAATGTTTCCTTGAGGGCAAGGCTACACCTCGCCACCAAGAACGGACCTGTTGAGGGGAGAGTTTGACCCAGAAAAGGTCGGGACTAATTCAGAGTCATGTCAATAATACTTCAAAAGAAGTCTCCTAGAGCTTGGCCTTCTCAAACGTCAACCTTGGGTTGTTACCCTCCCAATCGAAAATGGGAATCTCCCTCTTGAACTTCTTGAATCTTTCAGCCAAGGCATGCACAACTATTGGCAAGGCAATTGTGGCATCGACATAGCATGTGGCCATCCTAGCATTTGCGCTTACTTTTCCCCAGCTTTGAGCCTCCTCAAATGTACACCCACTCAAGCCTCCCCAAACCGGTAGGTCGGTTGTGAACTGTATGGCAAAGCTGTGACTTCTATCATGTCTTGTCTGATAACTTGCGATGACCGCTGTTTGCTGAATGAAGTTCTTAGGTGTACCTCCACCAACATACACAACACCGGTTTTGGATTTCTCGGTGATCCTGGAGCTCTCATCAACATCCTTTAGTGCATTCAGAATAAGGTTTCTTCCTCCTCGCCTATTGGCGAACATCAACGAGAATCCTAGAGAGCTGTCACCAAGGGCCGGACAGAAGAGCGGCACACCCTTCCTGTAAGAGGTTACAACCATAGAATCTACTTCTCCATATCTATCAAAGAAATTTTTCCCCAATATCCAGAGTAGCTCACGGGACGAGTAGGGATAGTTGTCTGCAAGTTGTTCTGAAAAGACTTTGTCCAACCACCTGTCAAATGCATAGAACTTATCCTCATCTGCATAGACATCATGTATACGGTCGATCCTTTGTTTCCTCAATTTTCTATCGTCACAGTTTGCGCTTCCTATGTAGTGCTTACCGCCGGATACCTCGAAAGCATCATGATAGAAGTTTGCGCCGGTTGAGACTACCACATCAACCATCCTTCTCTTGATTATGTAGGCTAGGACCCGGCGCATCCCAGCAGGAATCATGGCTCCAGCTAGGCCCAACCATATGACTACTTGCCTCTTCCTCAACATCTTAGCCCAAACTTCAACGGCCTCACCCAACTTCCTTCCTTGGAAAGCTGTATGTCTCATCTCAAAGAGAAGCTCATCCACGCTCTTGTTTGAGCTCACAGGAATAGGCACGGTAGGTTGTCTCAACAGTTTCTTCAAGTTTTCCCCTCCTATCTTCACACTTGCGGAAATATGGCAAGTACAGTCAAGATAGTCTAGATCTAACTAGTATTCTCGCATAGAATTTAATTGTAGTGATTGAATGAAGTTATGGAGTCTTGATCACCGATCAAACCTTGCAGCTAAGTCTCTTTCATACCACAGCGTTTTACTTTAGTCTCATGAATGATTCGTTCTCTTGTGGAACATATTCTTCGAGTAGATTTCTTAGGGTATCTGCCGCAGGCCCTAGAATGGTAACTGATTAATAGCAGGGGATATCCTATAATTTGAAATGGTTGAAGATGGCTCCCGTATCCGTTAATTTCCGAATCAGGGTTCTCTTTGCGATAACTCTCTTGCTGATTCCATTCGTTAATTCTCCCAATGTCCAAGCACAGGCTGTGGGTACAGTAGTCACCATCAAATCCATTACGCCGTCTCTTGCTCTGCCCGGCCAATCCATGACCGTAAAGATCAACATATCGGTTACAGGTGGGGGTGGTGGGCTTCCAGGTCCAGTTGACACCTCACTGATAATCGACAGAACCGGAAGCATGTACGGCCAGAAGTTTGAAGATGCAAAGGCCGCTGCCAAAGCCTTCATTGACGACCAGGAAGAAGAAGATATGTCTCAAGTGATAGCTTTCAGCGAGCAAGTTTCGGTCCAGAAGGACTTCACGAAGACGGACACTTCTGGAAAAACTGCACTTAAGAGAGCAATAGACCAGATAATACCCCCCTATGGCTTTACAAATCTTTACGCTGCATTAGAGAAAAGCGTGCAGGAAATTACGGGGAAAGGACGGACAGATTCTAGAAGAGCCATGATTCTCCTGACAGACGGAAGACCAAACATTGGCATAACTTCAACCTCAAAGTTCATCGAGTTGGCTGAGAGCGCTGCCTCTGCCAATGTCATGGTATACACAGTTGGACTTGGTGGACCTAGCGTGCCAGATCCTGTTAATGCAACTCTACTGCAAGAAATTGCAAATGCAGGAAAGGGGAAGTACTACTTCGCTCCGACAAGTTCGGATCTCAAAGATATATACCTTAAGATTTCCGCCCAAATACACGTTCCCCCAGCAAGGAATGTTCGTGTCACAGAGCATTTGCCCTCCTCGATTGTGACCTACAATAATGACGCAAGCCAACCGCCAGTCAGTATATCTGACGGTACAATCTTCTGGCAGATCGAACAGATACTGGCTGAGACTTCTTGGGTTGTGACTTACACAGTTACTGCGCTGAAGCGAGTGACGGTTGTGCAAAGCCTATCTCCAACGACCATAATCTACGACAGAGGCGAGCTAATAGATATCAGGATAGATCTTCCACCAGGGCTGGCGGTTAGAGAAGTTGCAACGATCGACATGGCGGCATCCACCACAACAGCAACCGAAGGCGACACCATAGATTTCAACGCCACGGTTGCAAACTATGGAACGATACCGGAGACGTTCGAGGTTGGCTTGTTCAGCAATACGACAAAGGTTGACACAACCTCGGTCCAGCTTTCCAACGGCAGCACAAGAGTAGTTCATTTCAGATGGAACACCACAGGCTATGATCCTGGAATCTATGATGTTGCTGTAACCGCAGACCCTAATGGGAGAATAACTGGCGACGATCCTACGAACAACACTAGGACGGTCAGGTTGAACCTAAGCCCCAGATACGAAGCCTCAATACTCCCATTAGTACTGATGATTTTAGTTCCGCTTACAATAATCCCCTTGACGGCGGCGGCGATCCTAGGAAGAAAAAGAGGATACACCTCACGCTTTCCAGTCTTTACCGAGAGGAGGGGGGCCACGGCGCAACGCACCTACGGTGAAGGCGCATACAGGATGGTATGTCCCAAATGCTACAAACCCCTCACGTACTATTCTCAATACCAAAAGTGGTACTGTACATCCTGTAGGAGATACGTCTAAGGAACAAGATCAAAGCTGTCTGTCTAGCTAACTGCCCTGCTATGAAGACCCAAGTTTCCCTTTACAAAGATCTAGCAAGAAAGCTTCCTGCTTTAGCAGGGAGATGAATTGCGACCAGACAGAAGTATTAGAGGTTTAAATATTCAATATGGCGAAGATTATGATGGGCTGAATCATACAACCCGGAGATGGGCAGTAAGTCCAGATGTGGTTGGGATGTTCAAAACCTCGAATAAGACTCTCAACCGAAAATGGGTGGGGAAGAGTTCGAGTGAAAGCGCAGACAACACTGAACATGGCAAACCTCCATGGAGGAACAGCCATCAGGGTGATGACACACCCTAAACTTCTAAAGTGGGATGGAATGAAGTGGGAGAGTAAAAGCTCGATGAACACTAGACCGTTGAACACTATAGAAGCTGGAATCTCCTGACTTTTAGTCATGGAGAGTGTCAACTAGCTACCGGAAAACATTCAGTAAGCTTCAAGATAGCGTTGCCACAAATGAAAGGATACACTATTCAAAAGAGACAGATCTGCGAAGATTTCAGCGATTCTACAGACAGTTCAAACAAGCTTTTTGCTCTACCCGAATCCTGAACAGTTCATGTTGCCATCCTGGAAAGAACTGAGCTCCAGCGTAGACTACTTCGCCGTAAGCTCACTTCTTAGGAGGAGAAGTAATCAAAGTACCTTCTCCAGACTCAATAGAGCAGGATTACTCTAAGTTGCGCAATTGTGTAGGCCGCCGATTTGAATTGCTCTTCCTCAATGGAATGGGCTTCATCATATCGGGAAAACGTGGCTTCCGCAGATAATCCTTATCCGGTTATCCTAGTTCGGATAGAAAATACGATCAGTCTGAGGTTTATGTTCACGCAGTGGTATGGTACGTGCGCTTGTAGTTCTCAAAAGGTCATCTTAATCCAAATTTTTTCTTGGCTTGATGGGTGGCTTCTTCCTGAATCTCTCTGAACGGTCTTCCCAGCCTCAATGCAAGGTTTCGGACATCATCATACTCGGGCTTCAGATTCGTAACCTTACCGAAACGGTCACTCGCTATCTTAACATTGACCTCGGCCTTTGCGCCTGCGATTTCAACTTCAACCTTTCTGCTTTCCCTCAGGAGAATCTTGCGGTGGCAAGGGTGCACTCTCACACCTAGCGTCCCTGTCTCAAGAGTCAGCATATCTATGAGCTTATCCACATCTCTCTCTTCAGCTATGACACTGACAATCCATCCGGGACGGGACTTCTTTCCGAAGATCGGTGTAACCGCCGCGTCTTTGGCACCGGCTGAAAGAAGTCTCTCCACAGTATAGCCAACGGTCTCACCGGTCACATCGTCAAGATTTGTCTCCAGCAGAACAACTCGGTCTTCAAGAGGGTCTAGCCTTGACGCTTCTCCGGTGACTATTCTAAGAATATTTGGGACAGCATCGAACTCTTTCTCTCCAGCACCGTAGCCTACGGCTTTAGGCTTCATGGCCGGAAAGTACCTCAGACTTCTCTCGGCGAGACTTGTTAGAATCGCGACTCCTGTAGGAGTGGAGAGTTCACAATCCAGCGGGCCACCAACAATAGTGAACCCCCTCTTTGTTAGGATCTCAAGTGTTGCGGGAGCTGGTGAAGCCACGGTGCCATGTGAGAAACTGAATAAGCCGCCGCCAACAGCCACTGGAGTAGAGTAAACCTTCATGTCTCGGAAGGCTCCGAGGTCATCTAGGGCTGCGGCTACGCCGATTATGTCAACAACAGTATCTACAGATCCAGCTTCATGTAGAACAACGTTCTCAACACTCTCCCCATGGAGTCCTGACTCAGCCTCAAGCAATGTTCCGACCGATCTCTCTGCAAAGATCTGTGCTGATGATGAAAGGTTCAAGCCTATTGCTGAGTTGGTAACAGCCGCCATAAGTTCAGAGCCTGAGCGGTGCTTCACGGTCTCGTGGGCTATGATCTTGACTTGTTTGGCTCGAAGTCCACATCTAGTAGTTTCAGAGAGGTCAACATCAATCGTACCGCAGCCTTCAACGTATTCTTTTATTGATCGGATTGCACTGAGGACTCTCTTTGGATTGGCGCCCAAGTCCAGTAGAGCGGCGACTATCATGTTTCCTGATATGCCGACCAACTGGCAGTCGATGATCATGATCTCTTGACCATTGTGTAGGCTCATGATCGCAACCGGCTTTACGATTAGTCTTCCCTATTCTACTGAAAGATGTTGGACGACAGGTATCCAGAACAGCAATCTCGGCTTTCTTAAAGCTTTATCTTGTTTTGACACAACATAATTTCAGGAATAGATCTTGGATCTAATGGCAGAGTTCAAGAAGACTGTTGAGGTTCTGAGGTCTAACCTCATACTGTTTCTTCCAGCATTAATCATATTCTACCTTATCCCAGTGGCTCTTCTGATAGCTGCTGTCTACATCTTCACACCAATAATCATAGTTGCACTCAAGAGCCCATCTTTCCCGTCGACCCTGATTCAAGGTTCTCTATTAGGATTCACCGTGATCATAGTGCTTGCTGTCTTGTCGTACATTTACGTACTTTCAGGAGCCGCAAACATGAACAGGAGAGCAGTTCTTACAGGGACGAGCTCTATGAACGATTTCTGGGAAGGCTGCAGGAAGTATTTCGGCAAGCTCCTTGCCGGTGTCATACTGTTGACTATAGTCTATGGCATCATCATAGTTGCGGGGTCAATCCTGACGATTGCCCTGATACTTCCTGAGATCCCAAAAATCCCTGCTCCAGAGGTCATGCCTGAAGTTCCAACAAAGGTCTTCGGACCTGAAGCATTCAGCGGACTAGCACCTTGGCTGATCGAGATCTTGAAGATTTTGTCTGATGCACTCGGGATCTGGCTTGTACTCCTGACAGTTTCTGGGCTCATATTCATATTTACGCTCTTCTGGGTTCAGACTCTTGTCGTCGATGATGTTGGAGTCTTTAAGGCGATAGGAACAAGTATCAAATTTGTGAGGCGGAACCTAAAGACAACATTTGGAGTAGTATCCTTATGGATAATCGCTCAAGGATTCACACGTGCAATATTCCCCGGAGGGGGGATGGGTGGTGGAGGGCCCGGATACGGTTGGGGGTTCGGCTTCCCTCCGCCGCTCCAGGCAGTCTTTCAACTACTAATAGCGACGTTCTTCACACTCTTACTATACGTTGTATACATGGATAGAACTGGGAAGATGCCATAATCCTCCAATGCATCGGCTAATTGACTTTTGCTCTTCACGGTTCGAGGCCGGTCACAGGCGGCGGTTTGCCAGTTCACGCTAGAACTCACTTGTTCTTCATGACGATGTCAGCGATCGCGTAGGCTACGTCCTCGCATCGGTCCAATGCATACTCCAGCCACTCATAGATCTCTTTGAGCTTGATGACCTCCACCGCCTGCATTTCATTCTTCCTGAAGATGTCTACGAGCGAAGCATGGAGAAGTTCGTCCCCCTGATTCTCCAGCATGTCGACCTCTTCGCACCCCTTTTCCACGAGCGTCTGATCAGCCTTCTTGATGTTTGTCATAAGGAGATCTATCTCTCTTGTTGCCTTGAGGATCAGTTTGACGAAGTTCCTTATGTTTTCAGTAGGACTCTCTATTTCAAAGATGAGGAGGCGTTTTGCAACGCCGTTGATCGCGTCAAGTACATCATCACACTTTGAGGCCAGATCCATGATGTCCTCTCGGTCAAAGGGTGTTACAAAGGTTCTATTCAACCTCACGTAGAGTTCATGGGCGAAGGCGTCTCCTTGGTGCTCAATCTCTTTGATGTCTGCGGCCTTTGCATTCAAATCGCAATAGTTCATTACCATGTCGAAGAGGGCCTCTGCGCCCTTCACAAGGATTCGCGACTGCTCCGACAGGAGGTCAAAGAAGACCTTTTCCTGAGGTATGATGAACTCTCTTAACCGCATACCGATACCGAGAACCTTCATGTTAGGGGGAAATAATAACGTTTGTTTTCTAATTTGTGGACCACTCCGATGACTGTACTGGGTTGCCTGCAGAATGTTATGGGTGAATTAGAGGGGGTTAGTGTGCTACCGCGAGTCCAATTATGGTGAAGGCCTTCCAGAAGATGTACGAAAGAAGGGCGGAGATAGGTATGGTGAGTATCCAAGCGATTACAATACTTCTCGCGACACCCCACCTCACGGCTGAGAGTCGCCGTGTCGCACCTACACCCATAACAGAGCCGCTGATGGCGTGGGTGGTGCTCACGGGGAATCCGCCTATTGCCGTAGCCACTAGGACGATAGCGGCACCAGTCTCTGCGCAGGCACCTTGGTAGGGTCGGAGCCTTGTGATCTTGTGAGCCACCGTGTGGACGATCCTCCAGCCGCCGAACAATGTGCCTACCGAGATGGTGATGTAACATATGGCTGCAACCCAGAGGGGTATCTGAAAGGATGGCAGGTATCTGTATGTGACTAGGAGGGCCGTGATGACGCCCATTACCTTCTGAGCGTCGTTTGTCCCATGGGTCACTGAGAAGAAGAATGACGATAGTAGTTGGATACGGCTGAAGTATCTGTTGACCTTCGCTGGATGAACCCTTAAAGAGAGCCTGATGACTCCGGCAGTGAAGAGGAAGGCGAAGATGAAGGCGATCGTCGGTGACATCACCATGGGAATCACCACCTTATTCAGAACCGACGGCAAGTTTACGGCGTCAACACCTGAAGCAGCGATCCCGACCCCGATCAAACTTCCAACTAGCACGTGAGACTCTGACGCTGGCAGTCCCAGCCACCATGTGAATGCGTCCCACGTCAACCCGCCGATCAATGCCGCTATGAGGACCTCAGCAGTCACAAGGTCACCCCTGATGATTCCTTCGCCCATGGTGACTGCGACGGCTGTTGGGAAGAAGAACACGCCTACGAGGTTGCCGGCTGCTGATAGGGCGACGGCCCTCAAAGGTGTCAGCACCCTTGTTGCGACGACGGTTGCGATCGCGTTCGCTGCGTCCGTGAAACCATTCCAGAAGGAAAAGAAGAACAGGATTCCAAGAGCAACTAATAGTACTGGTTCCACGATACCGCCATCCCACGGTGAGACTAAAGTTCTCGCACTATTAGAGTTTCCTGGTACTTCTAGAATACTAGCACTTCTAAAATACTTGATCTTGACGGTGTTTGCACTCGATATTGGGTGTAAGTTCTTTCTTACAAAGATCTAGCAAGAAAGCTCCCTGCTTTAGCAGGGAGATGAATTGCGACCAGACAGAAGTATTAGAGGTTTGAATATTGAGTATGGCGAAGATTATGATGGGCTGAATCATACAACCCGGAGATGGGCAGTAAGTCCAGATGTGGTTGGGATGTTCAAAACCTCGAATAAGACTCTCAACCGAAAATGGGTGGGGAAGAGTTCGAGTGAAAGCGCAGACAACACTGAACATGGCAAACCTCCATGGAGGAACAGCCATCAGGGTGATGACACACCCTAAACTTCTAAAGTGGGATGGAATGAGGTGGAAGCGCAACAACGCGATGACCCACCGACCAATGAACATGATAGAAGCTGGAATCTCCTGACTTTTAGTCATGGAGAGTGTCAATGGTACTCTCCGCCGTATGTTGGAACGATCCTTGGCCCGAAAGGGCACAGCGCGCGCCAGCTCCTTGCGAAACTCATATCCCTATGTAAATCCGATGCGCCAGCCAACGGCATCATATATCAAGCCGTAGACAAAAATTTGTAAACTGAAACAGTTTTGCAAGAAGCTGGCGCGGCCACCTCTCAGCGGCGACCTGAAAGATGTTCTAGTCGAAATTGTGCTGAGGGGCACACCCATTACCATGAGGAGAGTCGCCAGACTATTCGGTTACTCTCCGACGGGAATACCGCCGATAATCTCCGACCTCATTAAGTGCGGATGCCTTGAACTACATCGGCATTATTCAGCGGATAAGGATGCCCAACTTGACTTGACCCCAACCGGTTTGGTACAAGTACTATATGCAGACAATCGCATTTGGACAAGCTTCAATAGGATTCTCTCGCACCTCAAGGAGAAGATGCCAAACCTCAGTCGTAACTGGTCGACAATCTGCCATGCTTCACGTGCTGCGAGTCTAAGACTGCTAGGTGACGCCGTCCTGTTTACGGTAAGCAGCAGAAAGTGGCGAGATGGAAATCGTTGGGAAGCATTTGAAGAAAACTTCGTTCTACAAGTTTTCAAATCAATCAGCATAACCGAGGAAGACCGCGGAAGGATTCTAAGAGCAGTTTCGAATGATTCGGACAGCAGAACCTTCTAGCGCGATGGTATGGGAAGTGTTTTTGTTAAGCGGCAGCGCTCAGTCCATTCTATGAGCGCTTTATTCTGTGGTCTGGATGTGCATAAGGATTCGACTTATGCAACGATTCTAGATTGTGATGGTGAGATAGTCAGTCAAAGGAGAATAGGTAATGATGGGGTATTGTCATATCTCTCCGATTATCAGATAGACAGAATCGGTATGGAAGCCTCAAACCAGGTAGCTCCCCTATACAGGCAACTAAGAAAGAATGGATACGACGTCTCAGTCTCTCATCCTAAGAAGACACGGTACATTGCTGAGGCAAAGATAAAGAGTGACCGGATAGACTCGAAAGCAATAGCTGAGCTGATACGGTTGAATGCTTTACCATCAGCATACATGCCTGACGAAGAGACAGCCAGGTTGCGTGAGCAGGTTAGAAGAAGAGCATTCCTGGTGAGAGAAAGAGTCAGACTCAGAGTCAAGATAAAGAACATACTAACCTATGAAGGAATCAAACCTCCAGCAGACCATGGATTGTTCACCCAGAAAGGAGTACAGTGGCTTCACAGCTTGAACCTGGAGCCTGTGGAATCATACCTCAGGATCATCACACCCTTAGATGAAGAGATCAGACTCATCTCAAAACAACTCAAGACACAAGCAACAGTAGACGAGGATGTTAAACTCCTAATGACAACACCTGGGATTGAATACTACACAGCCCTACTCATCAAGAGCGAGGTTGGAGACATCAACAGGTTCAGCGGCGGAGACAGACTATGCTCATATACAGGTCTGGTTCCATCAACACACTCCTCAGGCAGCATGACAAGACATGGAGGCATAACTCGTGAAGGAAGCAGATGGCTACGCTGGGTAATGGTTGAAGCAGCCACAACACACGTCCACAAGTACGACACAAGCATCACCAGAGCCTACCACCGAATAGCTGAAAGAAGAGGAAGACAGGTAGCAACAGTAGCAGCAGCAAGAAAACTGTTGATGTGCTGCTACTCAGTACTCAAAAACAGGAGGCCATATCAAGATCAGGCATAGACAATCTTCCTCGACAAAGCGCTGTCCCCTAAAAGGTGGACGTTAGCGCGATTGAGGAGGGCCTGGATGCGAAGCCATAGTGCCCCATTCTGTGGGCGGATAGGCGCATGCCCTCACAATAACAACGAGCGAGGAGGGTAAAATAGAAAAGAGACCTTCACATAGGCGCGCCAGCTCCTTGCAATATTCAGATTTTATTTTACTTTAATGGATTTTATTTGATTTTATATCCCCTCATCTGATGATGGAAGGGCATAGGTTTGCGTAGCAGGGTTTCAATGTCTCTTTGCATCGATCGCCCTTCATGTGTTTGCATAGGGTCTTCAGTCTTTCAAACCTGATCAGCACGGTCTCGTCGCCCCGTTTTGCGGTTGAAATAACCTTCAAAAAGGCTTGAGTGGGTTGAAAGAGGAGTTTAGGCCTGCCACGACCCTGAATCAAGGTTTTCTCAGTTATCAAACCTTGATCTT
>Ga0315280_10006932_pt1 | contig 15450 bp, 12 predicted proteins | sample YL17G06_40_MG_FD_203697 | JGI IMG/M metagenome (GOLD analysis project Ga0315280, IMG submission 203697) | Sediment microbial communities from Yellowstone Lake, YNP, Wyoming, USA - YL17G06_40 | ecosystem: Environmental > Aquatic > Freshwater > Lake > Sediment | place: USA: Wyoming | collected... | reverse complement strand
CGGCGTCAACCAGTTCGATCTCAACCTCGTCGCGAGCGTCGAGCCGCCGGCCGCCGTCATGCTGCCGCGACCGACGCCCGCCGAGGCGATCGAGCAGGTGCTTCGCGTCGCACGCGCGACCGACATCGCGGCCGGGCGCGTCGCGTTGCTGCGAGCGGCCGCGCGGGCGCTCGAGCGGCCGGTGCCGGGCAGCGACCCCGGCTGGCTGAAACGGACCCGGGAATCGGTCAAGGAGTCGACCGTCGACGAGATGCGCGTCGATCGGGCGTACCGGGATCTGGCGCGCACGATGCTGGCGCGCGCGCTCTCATCTGCGGCGGACGCCGACGGGCCGGGCGTCGAGGAGGTGCTCCGGGACATCCGGAAGCGCGACGAGCGGCTCGGACACAAGCGCCCCGGCGACATCGCGGGGCTCACGAGCGCGGTGGAGCGGCACCTGGAGTCGGCGCGTCGCCTGCGGCTGGCGCGCGACCGCTGGCGGCTTCAGTTGCCGGCGCTGCACGAGTACGAGGACCTGGCTCGGCCGGCGATGCAACAGATCGCGCGGGCGCGAAAGCCGCTCGACGCCATCAGGCGCCTTTCAGGACCCGACCCGGACGTGCTGCAGAGGTTGATCGAACGTCTGACGCGCACCAGCCTGCTGATCACCCGGATCTCGCCGCCCGCCGGCGTTGCGAGAATCCATGCCACGCTTTCGTCCGCCTGCCAGATGGCCCTGACGTCCGCCGCCACTCGCCGGCGCGCCGTCGAGGCGGGCGACCTTCAACTGGCGTGGGACGCCTCGTCGGCCGCGGCCGGCGCGATGATGCTCCTCGCCCAGGCGCGCGAGGGGCTGCAGGCGGCCCTTCGGCCGCCCGAACTCAAGTGATCACGCCGCGGCACACCCGGCTGGTGCGCGTTCCCGATCTCCACGCCCTCCATCGGGCGATCGCGCGTTACGCATGCAGGGGCCCGGTCGCCGACATCCGGTCGACGGCTGTCCTGGTATCCACCCATGCCGCGGCGGAACAACTGCGCCGCACGCTCGAGAACCTCGTCCTGCTGGCGGACGGCAAGGAGACCGCATCCCGCCACGCGGATGTCGCCGTGTGGCCCGAGATCCTGACGCGAGAGGGCTGGTACGAACGACTGCACCACGCGTCGGCCGGAGCCTCGCGGGTCCTGAGCGCAATCGAGCGCGAGGTGTTGATGGCCCGCGCCGCGCGCGAGGCGATTGCCGCGGGCCACGCGCCTCCGTTTCACGTCCGGCCGGCGCTTGTCGCCGAGATGCTCGAGTTCCTCGACACGATGGTGCGGCTCGGCCGCACACTCGACGCGTTCGAGCGCCTGCTGGTCGAGGAACTCGAGCCGCGCGTGACGATCGACCGCGGCGCGGAACGGCTGCTGCGGCAGACGCGTTTCCTGGTCGCCTCGTTTCGTCGATACCGCGAGCTCGTCGCCGCCTCGGCGGGGTGCGACGAGCACGGGCTGCGCGAGCGGTTGCTGCGCGAGGACGGACGCCCGCCGTTCACGCGCATCGTCGTGACCGTCGGAGACCGATCCGGCGGGCGCGACGGTCTCTGGCCGGTGGACTTCGACCTGCTCGCACGGCTGCCGCACGTCGAGCGGATCGACATCCTCGCAACCGGGAACGTGCTGGCCGCGGGGTTCCACGAGCGCCTGCTCGATCTGCTGCCGGGAATCGAGGAAGTGGACTTCGGCCAGCCGGCAGCGGCCGCCGGCCGGGTGCCCGTCCTCATCACACCGGCGGGAAGCGAAACACCCTGGTGGGTCCACCGCGATCGTGAGGAGGAAATCGCGTCGATCGCGCGACGGCTCAAGAGAGACACGAGGCGCCGGGGTCTCGATCGCGTCGCCATCGTCTGCAAGCGGCCGCTTCCCTACGTCTACCTCGCGCAGTCGTATCTTGGCGCCGCCGGCATTCCGTTCCAGGCGTTCGACGATCTCCCGCTCGCGGCCGAACCGTTCGCGGCGGCCGTCGATCTGATCTTTCGCCTCGTCGAATCCGGCTTCGGCCGTCGCCAGGCGATCGCGCTGCTGCGATCGCCGCATTTCCTGTTCGTCGGCGATGAAGGCGAGGTCCCGCGCGAGGCGGTGAGCGCGCTGGAAGGCGCGCTGCGCGAAGCGGGGTGTGACGCCGACGCCGACACGCTCGATCGGCTTGCAGAGCGATGGAGCGCGCCGGAGGCAACCTCCGCACAGCGCGCCGCCCTGCGTGCCGCCCGCGTCATCGCGCCCGTCGCGCGCCAACTCGCGCCGCTCGGACGGACGCAGGCGGCCGCAAGTCATTTCGATGTGCTGCTGGCCTTCCTCGGCGATCACGCACGGCCCGGCGACGGATCCGCGATCGCAGCGCGAACCGCCCGCGCCCGCGCCGCCGTTCTCGGCGCGCTTCGCGAGCTCGCCGCCGCGCATCGCCTCCACGACGACCCGCCCCTCGGCTTCGATGATTTCGTCTCGAGGATCCGCCGCTGGATGGAGGCGCAGACCTTTGCGCCGCGCACGGGCAGCGGAGGCGTGCAACTGGTCGATGCCGGCGCCGCCCGCTACGGCGACTTCGACGACGTCCATCTGGTTGGCGTCGTCGAGCGCGAGTGGCCCGACAAGGAAGGGCGCACGATCTTCTACCCGCTCGCCCTGCTGAACCAGCTCGGCTGGCCGCCCGAGCGCCTGCGGCTCGCCACCGCGCGCGCCGCCTTCCGCGACCTCGTGCGCCTCGCCGCCGCCCGCGTCTCGGTGTCGGCCTTCGTGCTCGAAGACGACGCGCTGGTCGAACCGTCGCCGTTTCTCGACGAGATCGAACGAAGCGGGCTGGAGGTCGACGCGGTGGAACCGCCGCGCGACCTTCGCATCGTGCCCGAAGATGCCCTCTCGCGGGAACCCGTTCGCGCCGACGTCCTGTCCTCCGCCGCGCGGGAATGGGCCGAGCTGCGTCAGGCGCGCTCGTCGTTCGACGAAGGACGATTCCACGGCTCGGTGTCCCCGGCGCCTCCCGAGTCGTTCGCCGTGCGCCGGCTCGAGATGTACCTCGAGTGCCCGTTCAAGTACTTCGCCGAGGCGGTGCTCGGCCTGAAAGACGAATCGGACGACGATCCCGCGGAAGGGCCGCGCGCGCAGGGGCAATTCCTCCATGAGATCCTCGCCCGTTTCTTCGAGGCGTGGCAGGCGTCCGGCCGCAAAGCGATCACCGCGGTGAACATCGATATCGCTCGCGCGGAGTTCGTCGAGATTGTCGACAGGCGGCTTGCCGCCCTCGGCCGCCCGGAGGCCGCGCTGTGGCGGGCACGATTGCTCGGCTCCGCCGCGCGAGCGGGTATCGGCGAAGCCGTCCTCCGCGTCGAGGCGGCGGCAGCCGACAACGTCGCCGAACGGCTGATCGAGCACCGGCTCGACGGCCCGTGCCGTCTCCAGGCCCCCCGCAAGGACGACGCGCCGGGAAGCGAGTGCGAGGGAACCGCTGGCCGGGCTGAACCGATCCAACGGACCGTCACGCTGCGCGGGATTGCCGATCGCATCGACGTGCTCGACGGCGGCCGCCTGCGGATTGTCGACTACAAGCTCGGACGGGCGCCCGACGTCCGCCGGGCCGTGCAACTGCCGCTCTACGCGGTGCACGCGAGCCAGCAGTTCGGGGGGACGGTTGCCGGCGCTGCCTACCTCGCCTTCGGCGAGCGGCAGCCGTTCGTGCCGATCGCCTCGCGCGGCGTGGGCCTGAACCGGGCAATCGAGGAAGGAGAAGGACGGGCGCTGCAGGCGATCGACGGCATCGAGCGGGGCGACTTTCCGCGACGCCCCGCTGAAACCTTTCTCTGCAGCCACTGTCCGTACGCCGGCCTGTGCCGAAAGGACTACGACGATGGACAGCCGTGACGGCCGGCTGCCGTTCGACGACGGGGCGGATGCGATCGTGCGGCGCGACGCGACTGCGCGGCGGGTTGCGGCCGACCCCGGGCGGAACGTCGTTCTCGAGGCATCCGCGGGGACGGGCAAGACGACCGTCCTCGTCAATCGCTACCTGAACCTCCTCAAAGCCGGCGTCGACCCCACCAACATCCTTGCCATCACCTTCACGCGGAAGGCGGCGGCCGAGATGCGGCAGCGGATCGTGCACGAGCTGCAGAAAGCCGCGGTCCTCTCGGCAGCCGACGCGGCCCGCTGGCACGACCTGCGCGATCGGCTCGGCGACATCGCCATCAGCACGATCGACGCCTTCTGCCTGTCGTTGCTGCGCGAGTTTCCGCTCGAGGCGGGGCTCGATCCCGGCTTCGACATCGCCGACGACACGCTGTGCGCGCGCATGAAGGAGGACGCGCTCGATCGAGCGCTGGTCATCTGCCGGCGCCTGGCCGCCAGAGACGACGCGATCCGGCTGCTGCTCGCGCAGCTCGGCGAGAGCAGGTTGCGGCGGGGCCTCGAACGACTGCTCGATCGCCGGTTGGTCGCCCGTGGCGTCCTGCGCCGCTTTGCGCCCGGCGCGCCGACGCGGCCGGGCGACGTCTGTGCAGCGGCCGCGCAGCGGCTGGCTGGCGCGCTGCAGGCGCTTCCCGATGGGCTCGGCGCGTTCCTGGCGGACGGCCCGGTGCTCGATCCCGCCTTCCCGCTGGTCGCGGCCGATCTGCAATGTGTCGTCTCGTTCGCCGGTGGCGCGGGCGCCGCGTCTGAGCGGGACGTTTCCAGGCTTCGCGCGGCGCTGGACGGCATCCGCGACTACTTCCTCACGCGTGGCGGGGCACCGAGGAAGACGCTCGCGCGGGAGTTCGATCGTCGCGACTTCGCATCGGCCGAGGCGTACCAGCGGCACGTTCGCGCGCTCGCCGGTGCCGCTTCCGGAATTCACGGCGTCCTGGGAGCGTTCGACCGCGATCTGAATCACGTGTTCGCGGCCGGCGTGAGGCGCGCCTTCGGCGTCACGATGCACCAGTTCGCCCGCCAGCTGGAAAGAGGCGGCGCGCTCGATTTCCCGGAGCTGCTGGCCCGGACGCTGGCGCTGCTCGGCCGCATGGACGAATTCTCGCAGAGCCGCTACCGTCTCGAGGCCCGCTACCATCACGTGCTGGTCGATGAATTCCAGGACACGAGCCGCGCGCAGTGGCGGCTGGTCTCGTTGCTCGTGAAGGCGTGGGGAGAAGGGGCGGGCCTGGCCGGCGGGGTGCTGCCGCCTTCGATCTTCGTCGTCGGCGATCGCAAGCAGTCGATCTACGGTTTCCGGGACGCGGACGCCACGATTCTCGGGCGCGCGCGGCACGACATCGAGGCGCTGCGGCCGAACGGGCGCGTGCGCCGCTCGATCTCACGCAGCTTCCGATCGGCTCCGGCGCTGCTGTGGTTCGCCAACGACCTGTTCGCATCGATGCAGCCGGGCACGCGAGCCGACCGCTTCCGTTTCGGCCGTCGCGACGCGTTTCCGGTCGCCGATCTCCCGTCCGAGGCCGAGCCGCGCCTGGGGCTCGTTGTCGCAGGCGAGGCCGAGGCGTGTGCCGAGGCCGTCGCCGGCGAAATCGGCCGGCTCCTGGGGGACGCGGCGATCGTGCGCGATCCGCGGACGGGCACGGCGCGGCCGGTGGCGCCGGGCGACATCGCGGTTCTGTTCCGCGGCAGGGAAGGGCATCAGCATTACGAGCGGGCGCTGGCAGCCCGCGGCATCGCTGCCTACGTTTACAAGGGCCTGGGGTTCTTCGACGCGGACGAAACGAAAGACCTGCTTGCGCTGGTCGACTACCTCGCGCGCCCGGATTCCGATCTGGCCGCTGCCGCCTTCCTGCGATCCCGGATGGTGCGGGTGTCCGATTGCGGCCTGCAGCGCCTCGCGCCCCGGATCGCCGCAGCCCTCCGCGGTCCAGGGGCGTCCAACGGGGACGCGCAGCTGGACGAGGAAGATCGGCGTGTGTTCGAGCAGGCGCGGCGCGCCGTGGCCGCGTGGCTTCCGCTCGTGGATCGGCTGACGCCCGCAGAGGTGGTCGATCGCGTGCTCGATGAATCGGCCTACGCGTACGAGCTTCGCGGCCCGCGGCGCGTCCAGTCGCGCGAGAACGTGAAGAAGATGCGGGCGCTGATGCGCAAGATCCAGAACCGCGGCTACGCCACGCTGGCCGACGTGGCCGGGCACCTGCGCGCGCTCTCCGCCGGCGACGAGTCGAATGCCGTGGTGGACGCGGTCGACGCCGTGAACCTGATGACCGTGCACGCGGCAAAAGGCCTCGAGTTCCCGGTCGTGTTTCTCGTGAACCTTGCGAGGGGAACCGGTCGCGGCCGCGATCCGATTCGCGTCGTCCGCGAACGCGGCGTCGCGTCGGTCGCGGTAGGCGATTTCACGTCGGACGCCGACACCGCGACGGCCGGGCGCGAGGCGGAGGAAACCAGGCGGCTGCTCTACGTGGCGGTCACGCGGGCGCGGGATCGCCTGTATTTCTCCTCGCCGCTCAAGGAGGGGCGCTTCGAGCCGCGCCGCGGAAGCCTCGGGTCCGTGCTGCCGGCGTCGTTCGCGGCGGTCTTCAATCGTCAGCCGGCCTCGGAGCCCTCGCCGGCTTTCTGGCGGGGGCCGAGCGGTCGCAATCACGACTTTCGCGTCTGCCCCGTCGGGCTTTCCGCGCGTGAGACGCTCGACGCGGCGCGCCCCGGGGTTTTCACGGGGCGCGAGGACGCGTTCGATCGGCTCGAGTGCGACGAGGTTCCACGAGTTGCGGTGACGGACCTCGCGCCCGAAGGCGCACCCGTAGTCGCCATCTCATCGGCGGGCGGGGCCACCGGTTCCGATGGCCCGTCTCCTGCGGGCGCCCAGCCAATCCTCGGGCTGCTCGTCCATCGACTGTTCCAGCATCTGGCGCATGATGCCCTTCTGCCTCGCGAGGATCTGGTTCGGTGCGCGCACGCGATGCTGAGCCCGTCTGAACGAGCGGCACTGCAGGTGTCCGGCGCGGACGAGGCGTCGGCGGCGAGCGCGCTCGTCGCAGGCGCAGTCGATGCGGTTGCGGCGATTCGTTGCGACCCGCGCATCCAGCCGTTGCTCGGCGAAGGTCACCGCTGGTTGCACGAAGTGCCGTTCTCCATGATGGCCGAGGGGGCGATGCTGCGAGGCGTCGTCGATTTGCTGGTCGAGCGCGAAGACCGCGTGGCGGTGATCGAGATCAAGACAGGGACCGTGCGGCCCGAACACCAGCGCCAGCTGGACCTGTATCGCGCCGCAGCGGAAAGGCTGTTCCCGGGACGGGCGGCCGACGCGTTCCTCGTCTACGCACGCGCATGACCGGGGTTGCCACTCCTCTCCGCATCCACACGATCGGTCACTCCACCCGGTCCTTCGACGATTTCGTGGCCCTTCTCGAGGCACACGGCGTGCGTCAGCTCGCCGACATCCGCACCATCCCGCGTTCGCGCCGCCATCCGCAATTCAAGCGTGATGCCCTGGCCGGCGCGCTGGCCGCGCGAGGCATCGAGTACCGGCACCTGCCGGCGCTCGGCGGCTTGCGTCATCCCCGCCCCGATTCGCCGAACACCGGGTGGAGGAACGAGAGCTTTCGGGGGTACGCCGACTACATGGGAACGCCGGCGTTCGAGCGTGGGCTGGACGAACTGCTGACGATGGCTCGCGTGGCGCCAACCTCCATGATGTGCGCAGAAGCGGTGTGGTGGCGCTGCCATCGCAGCCTGCTCTCCGATGCCCTGGTCGCGCGCGGCGTCGAGGTGCTGCACGTCATCTCGGCCTCGCCGCCCACTCCGCATCAGTTCAACCCGATGGCCCGCCTCGTTGACGGCCGTGTCGTCTATCCCTCGCTTTTTTGATGCAACCAGCGTCGTGTGGGGGGCGTCTAATCAAGTGAAGCCGGACGCCAGCGCCCGCCTTCGCTGGGCTCGACGGTTCAGCGCGGTTGTGCCGAGGGCTCGCCGCAGCTCGCGTCTGGCGGGCGAAGGCGGGCCGGAAGGCGGGGACACACCATGGCAACGCCAGCCGTTCGCGACCTGTCGACACGTGAAAGTCCCCTCGAGCTGGAAACTCTCCAGTTGCTGCCGTGCGGCTGTGTGACGTCGATTCGCTCCGTCCGTTCCTGGGAATTCCTGGTCGTGTCGATCGAGGCGAAGGGGCCTCATTGCCGCCAGCCTGCTCATCGGCTGGATCGGGTCGCTTTCGGCGACCGCCGCGATTTGGCGGCCGACGATGAAGACGAGGTGACGGCGCTCTGACGCGGCCGGCCCAGCCCGTGCTTACGCGTAGCCGTGATCCTGCGCTTCCCGCAGCCACGTCCGCGCGCGCGATTCCGCCTCCTCCCGCGTTTCGCCAATGAGCACGACGTTCCGTACGGGGCTCGTCTCCGGGTCGCGCGTCAGCCAGGCAACCCAGTGCGGGCCATGGGCCTCGCTGTGCACGCTGAAACGGCCGGTACTGGTGGTCACCTTTTCGCTCACGAGTTGCCTCCCGGGCACCATCCTACCCGAACCGGCGTGCGCGCACACGCGAATGACGGATGCCGGGCGCGGAAAAGCGGCCCCGATCGCAACTTCTCATTGCTCCGCCGCGTGGCATTCCATACAATTGAGTCTTTAGCCATGGATTCACCCACAGCAACGAAGGAGCCAAGCATGGCCTTGACGTGTCCGACCTGCGGCAACGACCGGAATTTCCTGGTCAAGACGCTGCAGGTGCACGTGGTGCACCTGGAAGATTCGCGCGTGGAGGTGGCCGAGGAAAGCCGCCCCGCCGTGTTCGAGGTGCTCTGCGACGAGTGCGAGACCGCGCTGAAGTTCGAGGACGTCGAGGAAACGCTGCGCAAGGAAATCTTGCTGACGCTCGGCGCCCGCTGAGGACGCCCCGCGTCGCCCGTTCACGCCTCGGCAACCATCCTGCGTTCCTCCCGAAGCCAGCCCGTCCTGCTGCCCCGCCTTCGCTCGCCAGCCGTTTCGCGCGAGCTACGGCGAAGCCACGCCATGGCTGTCGCGTCCCGACGGGCAGCGGAGGCGGGCGCTCTGCCGGCATCGCCGTTGCACGGCCCGAACAGTTGACGGTCCACCGCTGCGAGGCGCGACGTTGGCTGTGAACCGTGACGTCAACTGTTGACAACGCGCGGAACGGCCCCTATCGTAGCGGGTGCGGAGCGGTATGCGCACGTACTACCAGATTCTCGGCGTGAGGGAAGACGCGCGAACGGACGAGATCAAGCACGCGTACCGCCGCCTGGTTCGTCAATTCCATCCCGACCTCACCGCCGCCGACACCGGATCGACGCTGCGGCAGGTCATACAGGCGTACGAGACGTTGAGCGACGAGCAACGACGACGCAGCTACGACCAGGATCTGGCGACGCGGCGACGACCCGCGGCCGCGACGGAGCACCGTGCGTGGTTCGCCGACGAGATCGCGATCGATTTCCCGTCGATCTCCGAAGTCATCGATCGCATCCGTCGCGGCTTCGTCGGGTTCGACGAGGTCGAAGACGAGTCGCTGTGCGCCGAGATCCTGCTGTCGCGACGTGAAGCGTCGGACGGGGTGACCGTGCCGCTCGACGTGCCCGTTCGCAGCACGTGCCCGCTGTGCGGCGGCCGCGGCGAATCGTGGATGGAAACCTGCCGCGGATGCCGCGGCACGGGCGACTGGCACCTGCCGCACCGCGTCCGATTGTCCGTGCCGGCGGGCGTCGCCGACGGCACGAGGTTCCGCTTCACCGTCAGCGCGCCCGGCACGCCACCCACGCACATCGAAGTCCGCGTCGCTGTCCGCTAGCGGGAAGGATGCGCAGGCACATCGAGCTGCTCGGCGTCTTGTATTTCGTCTGGGGCGCGCTGTTCGTCCTGATCGGCGTGGCCTTCCTCGCGCTGGCCTTCGGCACCGCCGCCATCGTGACGTCGGTCGCCACGGAACGCCGATTCGCGGCCGGCGCCACCGCGGCCGCCTTTGCCGGGCTGGCCGCACTCGGCCTCATCTGGGGCCTCGCCCACATCTGGGACGCCGTCGCCGTCCGCCATTGCCGTCACTCGGGCCGCGCGGTCGGCCTCGTGCTGGCGATCCTCGACCTCATTCTGCTGCCCGTCGGCACCGCGCTCGGCATCTACTCGTTGTGGGTCCTCACGCAGGACGAGACCCGGCCGCTCTTCGACGCAGCGCAACGACACTGAACGGGAAGGCCGTGCTTCGCGGTCGCGAGTCAGGCCCGCGGCGCACTCGCCGAGGCAGGGAACGATCAGCCGCCCGATCCCCGATCCCTGCAGTATCAGCCTGCCGTCTGTCGTCTGCTCCGTGAATTCGCGAACACGGCCGCACCAAGCAGGGCGGCGCGCTCGTCGAGGATGACGGCAACGGGAACCGTCTCCAGCAGGGCGGTCATGGGAGGTTTCGAGCGGAAAGCGTCGAGAAAGGCCGGCGCGCGCAGCGCCGGAAGGATCTTCGGCGCGATGCCGCCGCCGATGTAGAGGCCGGCGGTCGACAGGCAGCGAAGCGCGAGGTTGCCCGCCTCGGCCCCGTAGGCCGCGACGAACATCTCGAGCGACTCGACGCATTGCGGGCACCGTCGCTCGAGCGCGGCGTGTGAAATGACCGACGGGGCGAGCGAGGGATCGACCGACGGGTCGCAGGCGGCGCAGCCGTGCGGGTGCAGAAAGCGGTGGATGTTGACGAGGCCCGGCCCCGACAGCACGTGCTCCCATTCGGCGCGCCCGTAGCGCGCGGTGAGCGCCTGCATGAGGGCGACTTCGCCCGCCGTGCGCGGGCTGAAATCGGCGTGGCCTCCCTCGGACGCGGCGGGAACGAAGCGGCCGTCGACGTTGTGGAGAAGCGCCTCGCCCAGCCCGGTGCCGGCCGCGATCAGCGCGGCGTTGCCGCCGCCGGCCGCGCGTCCCGCCTGCAGTGTCGCCAGCTCGTCACCTTCGAGGACCGGCACCGCCCAGGCCATGGCCTGCAGGTCGTTGAGCAGCGACACCGACGCAATCGAGAAGCTGGTGGCGATGTCGGCGGCGGCAACCGCCCATGGTACGTTGGTGAGCGTGGCCCGCTGCTCGCGCACGGGCCCGGCGACGCCAAAGCAGGCCGCCTCGATCGGCGGCCGCTGCCCGCCTTCGAGAAACCGCGCGATGATGTCCGCCAGGCTCTTGTGCTCGGCGGTCGCGAAGCTGGCCGCGGCGACCAGCGCCGGCCGGCGATCGGCCGCGGAAAACAGCCCGAGAAGAGTCTTCGTGCCGCCGATGTCGCCTGCGAGCAGCATCCCTTGATTGTAGCGAAGCTTGACTGCCAGTTGACAGCCGGCGCAATCTCCTTCATCTTCTGTCGTCACAGTCCCCCGGAGTCGCGGAGTTCCGTGTCTGCACCTGCTTCCAGCACGCCGGGCGCACCGCTCGCCGGTCAGGTCGTCGCCTTCACGGGAAAGCTCTGGTCGCTCTCGCACAAGGAGGCGCAGGCCCATGTTGCACGCCTTGGCGGGGAGACGAGCGAGGAGCTGACCGCCCGCGCCACGATGCTCGTTGTCGGCGAAGCGCCTGCGCGACCCGACGACGAGCCGGCCGGCGACGAGGGCACCCAGAAGCTTCGGCGCGCGCGGACGATCAACGACCAGGCGCCGGGGCGCATTCTCATCCTCAGCGAAGACGAGTTCTGCACGCTGTGCGGCCTGCCTACGCCGACGACCCTGCGCGCGCAGTTCTATCCGCTGCGCGACATCCTGGCGATGTACCCCCAGTTGCGCGAAGACCATGTCCGGTACCTGGAGAAGTGGGGCCTGGTGCGTCCGACGCTGAGGACGAACGGGGGAACGTTCTTTTCGTTCGCGGACGTCGCGATCCTGCGCCAGATCAGCGCCGAGATGTCCCGGGGCGTGACGTTCCGCGCGGTCGTGCGGGCGGTCAGCGCCGAGCGCCAGGGACAGATGGCGCTGGACTTCCGCACCGAGGCCGAGCCGGCGCGCATCGTGGCGCTTCGGCCGCGCGTGGCCGCCGAAGTGACGGTTGAACCGGAAATCATCGTCGACCGCGCGGCCGCCGAGCGGCGCTTCGCGGACGCCTCGGCGCTCGACGACGGCGACCCGAACAACCGCGACGCCGCCGCGCAGGCATACCGCGAGGCGTTGCAGGCCAACCCGTACCTGATTCCGGCGTTGATCAACCTGGGCAACCTGCACTACGCGGGCGACGAACTGGTCGAGGCACAGGCCCTGTACGAGCGTGCCCTGCTGCTCGCGCCCGATGTGTACGAGGCGCACTTCAACCTGGGCAACGTGCACCACGATCTGGGCCGTTTCGAGGTTGCGAGGGGGTGCTACGAGGAAGCGCTACGCCTGAACCCGGAGTATGCGGAGGCGCATTTCTACCTGGCGGTGACGCTGGAAAAGATGGGTCGGTCGCAGGACGCCAAGCCGCACTGGCGCGCCTACCAGCAACTGGCGCCAAACGGCGAGTGGATCGACCTGGCCCGCGAGTTCAGCGAGTAGCAGCCGGGCGAGAACCGTGTGCCACCCCCTGGTCCCAGGTGCCCGAACGACGCGGCGTAGAGCCCTCAGTAGTTGTTCGTCTTTCTCGGCGTACGGCGGAGCTTGAAGAACGCGCAGTCGGGGCACCAGGCCTCGGGATCGAACCCGTGGGTCCCGGTGAGAGGCAAGACGTCCCGGTGCGTGCAGCATGCGGCGTCGCCGTCTTCTGGAGGCTTGCGCCAGCGACACGAGCGGAATCTGGCGACCGCGGCGCTTTCGATGGCGGGATCGGGCGTGGCAGCGGTATCCGGAGAAGCGGTCGGGGCCGATATCCACTCGCCGACCGCCGAGTTGTCATATTCGACGGCCAAAAGGTTGTCTCCCGTCAAACTGGGGTTGTTTCGCCAAACGACCATCAAATAGTGTGCCACATTGCGCGCCGCCACACAAACTCAACGGTTCGAGGTGCCGGCTTGGCGGGCGGACGCCGGGATCGAATGGTCCGGGCGGCGCTGCTTGCTGCGCGTCCCCGAGGCCGTCGCGTGAGTGTTCGCCGAGGGCGCGCAGTTGTTCGCGGCCCGCAACGACGCGTGGCGTCTGTTCGATCTCGAGCAACGAAGACGTCGATTGTATCATCTTCGTCGTCGATCGCCGGGAAACCTGACGCGCGCACCTGTGCGTGTCGGGGCGCGGGCCGCGTGGGCTAGAATGGGCACAACAAGCTCGAGAAGTAGCGAGTAGCGAGCAGGCGGAAGGTGGACGTATGCGAATCTTCCTGACCGGCGCGACGGGCTACATCGGGTCGGCCGTGCTCGATGCGCTCGTTCGCGCAGGCCACGAAGTGACTGCCCTGGTGCGGGACAGCGAGAAGGCGAACCGCGTCACGGAACGCGGCGCGCATCCGGTGATCGGGGATCTCGCCAACGCCGCTTCCTTCGTCGATGCGGCGTACGGACATCACGCCTACATCCACACGGCGCTTGATTCCTCGGCGCGGGGACCCGAAATCGATCGGCTGGCGATCGACACGTTGCTGGCGTGCGCGCGCCGTCCGAACACGGCACGGCCGCCGGTCGGCGGCCGCGTGTTCATCTACACGTCCGGTGTCTGGATGATCGGCGCATCGGCCGAAGCGGCGGCCGAGGACGCGCCGATCGAGCCGGCCGCGTTCTCCGCATGGCGGGCGCCGCACGAACGGATCGTGCTCGAGGCGGCCGGACCGACCCTGCGGACGGTCGTCGTCCGGCCGGGCATCGTGTACGGCGGCGCGCGCGGCATCGTCAGCGATTTGTTCAAGGACGCGGCCAACGGGCTGGTGCGCGTCGTCGGATCGGGCGAGAACCACTGGGCCCTCGTTTACGACCGCGATCTGGCCGACCTGTACGCGCGCCTCGCGGCGCATCCGGACGCGGCCGGGATCTACCACGCGACCGACGAAGGCGACGAACGCGTGAACGAGATCGTCGAGACGATCGCGTCGCACGTCAATATGCGGCCCGACGTGCGGCACGTGCCGCTGGACGAGGCACGCGCCAAGCAGGGCAGCTACGCCGCTGCGCTGGCACTCGACCAGCTCGTGCGCAGTCCGCGCGCACGCGCGATCGGCTGGACGCCCGCGCTGCGCTCGGTGTCGGGCAACGTCCCCCGCCTGCTCGAGGAATGGCGCGCCGGGCAGTCGCAGCTCTAGCTCCGGTCGCGCAGCACGTTGCTTGCACCCCGCATTTCGATCCAACTGAAGCGCAGCCTGACGCGGGGATTCCTGTCGAGCCGCCCTGCGCGGCCGCGCGCGGAGGCTTCCGTGACCAGCGCGCCCCTGCTATTTGTGATGCTTGTCGGCCCTGGGCCTTTGGCCCTGGGCTTCAGGCCTTGGGCTCCGGCGCCGGGGCGTTGGGCCCCCGGTCTTCTCCGAGCACTTCGTCGATCAGGCCGTATTCCCTGGCCTTCTTCGCGTCCAGATAGAAGTCGGTTCGCTTCGTGTCGCGGATGATCTGTCGAAGCGGCTTCCCGGAACGATCGGCCAGGATGTGGTAGATCTGCGACTGCATCTGCTTCAGGCGCTCCAGGTGCTGCGCCGCCGCGGACGTCGATTGCCAGCCCGCCCACTTGGCCGGTTCGTGAATCATGATCCACGAGTGCGCGAACGCCTGCCGCTTCCCTTTGCTGGCCGCCTGCAGGACGACCGATCCCATCGAGTAAGCCATTCCCTGCACCACGATCGTCACCTCGACGCCCTGACCCACGAGCTGCCGGATGGCGTCGTGGATCGCGAGGCCATCGGTGACGTTGCCTCCAGCGCTGTTGATGTAGAGCGTCACCGGTCCGGTGCTCTCGCTCGCCAGCTCCCGCAGGCGTTCAATCGTCGCGCGGGCGGCGTCTTTGTCGATGTCGCCGATGAGGTAGACGTCGCGCAGGCGCTGGGCCGCCTCCCGGCGCAGCACCTGCTTGACCGCCTCGACCAGGTCGTTCAGCAGTCGATCCGTCAGCTGGCCAGGCTGGGTTTCGGGCTGGAGCTCGGGCGATTGCGGAGCGCGGGGCGACGACGGGAACAGAGCCTCGTCCTTTGCCATGGTGCCAGGCGTTCAGCTCTTCCAATAAGCGTGCCGCCGCTCGGCCGGGGCAGGCCCGCCTTCGCGACGCCCGCGCCGGACGCGCAGCTACGGGCGGGCAAGCCTTTCGGATAACATAACGCGGTGCATCAACTCGTCTCGCTCTCCGACATCCAGCAGGCGGCCAGGCGCATCCGCCCGGTGGCCCGCGTGACGCCACTGCTGGATCTTTCCCTCTCGCTGCCGCCCGGCTGCGCCTGCGCGCCGCTGCTCGTGAAATGCGAGAACCTGCAACCGGGCGGCGCCTTCAAGATTCGCGGCGCCTACAACATGCTGTCGCGTCTGGGCGAGGATGAGCGGCGGCGCGGCGTCGTCACGTACTCCTCCGGGAATCACGGCCAGTCGCTGGCGCTGGCCGCGCACCTGCTCGGGATCCGCGCGCTCGTCGTGATGCCCACGACGGCACCGCCCGTGAAGGTGGCGGGCGCGAAGCGCTACGGCGCCGAAGTCGTGTTCGAGGG
>Ga0315280_10006931_pt1 | contig 15451 bp, 13 predicted proteins | sample YL17G06_40_MG_FD_203697 | JGI IMG/M metagenome (GOLD analysis project Ga0315280, IMG submission 203697) | Sediment microbial communities from Yellowstone Lake, YNP, Wyoming, USA - YL17G06_40 | ecosystem: Environmental > Aquatic > Freshwater > Lake > Sediment | place: USA: Wyoming | collected... | reverse complement strand
GGAACAGCCCGGCTCTTACTATTATTGAGCTGCTTAGAGCCGATGGCTACCAGGTTGAGGTTTATGACCCCGTGGTTAAAAGCTATAAATATACCTCTATCAAGGACATAGCCAAAGGGGCAGACTGCCTGGTTATATTAGTGGAACACAAGATGGTTAAGGAAGAGCTTGCCCGAAGTGAGGCTGAAATCAAGAGTGTCATGCGCCATCCCCTGATACTTAGGTTCTATTCAAGAGACTAAATATGAATATCCTTTTTGTGCACGAGGTGGATTGGCTTGACAAGGTAGTATATGAGCCGCATTGCCTTGCCGAGTTCTTGTCCCTGCTCGGGCATAAAATCTATGTGATTGATTACGAAGCTAACTGGACCAGGGACGGCGTTTTCGACCTCGGCAGTCTTAAGACGCGGGAATTTAAGAATGTATCTCGCGCCTATCCCAAAGCATCAGTATGTCTGCGGCGTCCCGGTTTCCTTAAAATTCCGGGCATAAGTCGTTTGTCTGCTAGCATTACCCATTATCAAGAAATTCAGAAGACCATTAGAGAGAACGATATTGATGTTGTCGTGCTTTACTCTGTTCCCACCAATGGTTTACAAGCCATTAATATAAGCCGGAAATCGGGGCTCCCTATAGTATTTAGGTCTATAGATACACTTCATCAGCTTGTTAATTATCGTATGCTTCGTCCCGCAACCTACTTCTTAGAACGGATGGTATACTCAAGGGTAGATTTGATTTTAGCTCTCACCTCTCGGCTATCCAAGTATGTGGTTCATATGGGGGCTAAAAAGACTAGGGTGAAGATATTGCCCGAGGGGGTAGATGCTGACTTATTCCATCCCGGTGGTGTCAGCTCGCAGATTCGGTGGAAATGGGGGGTGAGAGAGCAGGATTTTGTTATCCTCTTCATGGGGACTTTGTTTGAGTTTAGCGGACTTGATTTTTTTATATACCAATTCCCTGAATTGATAAAACAGGTTCCAGAGGCAAAATTAGTAATTGTGGGCGATGGCCCGCAGCGCTCCAAGCTGGTAAGAATTGTCACTGAATTGGGATTAACCGGAAAGGTGGTGTTCACCGGATTCCAGCCCTATAAAACCTTGCCGCAGTATATAAACTTGGCTGCTATATGCATCAACCCGTTTCTGCTTACCAAAGCAACCACCGATGTTTTCCCGGCTAAGGTGCTGCAATACCTAGCCTGTGGCAAGGGAGTGGTGGCTACGCCTTTGCCTGGAATGAAGGGCGTAATTCAGGGGGAGCACGAGGGTGTAATCTACACCAAAGATACTGCTGAGATGTTACGAGAGATAATATCTATTTTCAAATCGGCTCAGCGCCGAAAGCAACTGGAAAAAGCGGGACTGGATTACGTGCGACAGGTGCACAGCTATAGCCAAATAGCTCGTGACCTTGAAACCACGCTACTCCAGTTAGTGGAGAGGCAAAAGCCTAAAGCCAGAAAGTCAACAAGACAGGAGGTAAGGGCGTGATACCTTTGTTTCAACCTTGGCTGGGGGAAGAAGAGTTAACCCAAATAACTGAGGTTATTAAGTCAAAGTGGATTGCTGAAGGAGAAAAGGGGAGGGAGTTTGAAAAACGAATCGCCACCCTCTGCGGTGTAAAGCACGCTGTAGTGGTGAGCAACGGGACGGTTGCTTTATACATTGGACTCAAGGTGCTGGGGGTAGGGGAGGGCGATGAGGTCATTGTGCCTGATTTTACTTTTATCGCCAGCGCTAACTCGGTCAAATTGGCTGGGGCTACCCCGGTATTTGTCGATGTAGATGAAAAAACCTTCAATATCGACCCAGAATCTACCCGGAGAGCTATTACCAAGAGGACGAAGGCTATCATGCCCGTCCATATCTATGGGCAGGCGGCAGATATGGATAGCATTGGTGAAATCGCCAAGAAATATAATCTATACATTATAGAAGACGCTGCCCAGGGGATAGGCGTTAAATTCAATGGCAAACCTGTCGGCGGATTTGGTGACATTGGTTGCCTCTCCTTCTATGCCGATAAGACAATGACTACCGGTGAAGGAGGCATGATTCTGACCAATGATGCTAAGCTCGCTGAGCAGTGCGTCTTGATGAAAAACCAGGGTAGGCTGCGAGCCGGGGCATATATTCATCCCCACATTGGCTATAATTTCCGTCTCTCGGATTTGCAGGCGGCCATTGGGCTGGCTCAATTATCCAAGCTATCCACCATGATTGAGATGAAGAAAAAAAACGAAAAACTCTATCGACAAGGTTTAGCTGGTGTAAAAGGCGTTGAGTTTCCCTATATCGACCCAAGGGGTTATAATGTCCCGTTTCGGATAAATATCTTAGTCGACGACCCTCAAGGGCTGCAGAACTTTCTGGAAGGAGAAGGCATAGGCTCAAGGCGATTTTTTTATCCCCTGCATAAGCAGCCCTGCTATAATCTTGAGGGTGAATTCCCCAATACTGAGAAGGCTTATGAACGGGGCTTATCTCTGCCCTCCTCGGTGGCTCTATCGGAACAACAAATCCAATATGTTTGTGAAAAAGTAAAGTCTTTTGTAGGCTCTCATGGAAGATAAAATCTCCAAAATAAAGAAGCATTTTGACAATCAAGCTGAGCAATATGAGCATTGCTACCGTTTAGGGACAGCCTGCGGTGCGCAAAAGGTCAAGCGAAAATCCCGGCTTCTTATCGATTTTGCCAAGATAAAAAAAGGACGCAGGGTACTGGAACTCGGATGTGGCACCGGCATATATACTGAAGAGCTGGCGAGGACAGGAGCCGAGATATTTGCCGTTGACATATCCCAAAATATGCTAAATATCGCGAAACAAGCCTTAAATGCCAAAAACGTGTTCTTTAGGCAGGCTGATGTAAATAGGCTACCCTTTGCCAGCCAGTCTTTTGATTCGGTGGTCGGTGCTTATGTGTTGCAATATCTTGACCTGGGAAGCTGTCTCCCCGAAATTAGGCGTGTCCTTAAGAAAAATGGAGCCGTAGCCTTCGTCGAACCAAATATGTTAAATCCAATATGTTTCCTGGAGGCAAAAATCAGGTTTGTGGGGAACAGGGTAGGGCAGTGCTCTGAGGCAACAGCCTTCCTCTTCTGGCAGTTGAAAAAAGCATTTAGGCAGTACGGCTTTGTTGATATCGTAATTAAGCCGATTGAGTTTGTCGACCCTCACACCCCGCCTCCACTAATACCGCTCAGTCAGAAAATCGGCGGATTGCTTGAAAGGATGCCCATAATACGGGAGGTGGCAGGGACCTTATTTATCTCGGCCACACTCGCTGGGCACCAGTAGTCAATGATTATGCCTAATGATTGGGAAATTAAAAAATGCTTAGCCCTTTGCCTTGGCTTTTTGCTGGCTGTACTTGGGCTAGTCGGGCTGGCTGTCATCGGGCTTGATATCCCCGGCCTGAGACAGATAATTGGCTTTCTTTTTCTTACCTTCGTCCCCGGCATTCTTATTCTAAGAATACTTAAAATACACAACGTAGGCGTCATAGAAAGCCTGCTCTATTCAGTAGGCTTGAGCCTTGCCTTTCTCATGTTCACCGGAGCATTTGCCAACCTTATCCTTCCCTTTTTAGGCGTCTTGAGGCCGATTTCCATCTTACCTATAGTAGCTATTCTAGCCATATTCACGGCAATATTGATGGTAGTTGCCTATAAGCGAGATGGAGGATTCTTAGCCTCGGGTGAATTCAAGCTGAGAGGAATACTATCTCCATCGGTGTTATTCCTTATTTTGCTCCTCTTATTTACTGTTATCGGGGCACTGGTGGCGAGTTCCTACCAGAATAATATCCTTCTGCTCATCTTTATACTGGCGGTGGCTGGGGTTGTTGGGCTGGCTGCCTTTGGCAAGTTTATCCCGCCGAAGGTATATCCAATGGCTATAGTCATAATAGCCTTATGTCTTCTGTATCAAACCACATTGATATCCCCCTACCTTGTTGGCTCTGATATTCAGACAGAGCACTATTTCTACCAGCTTGTAGCTGAGAATGGCTACTGGGAGGCAGCTATTCCCAACAGTGTGAATAGCACGCTCAGCATTGTCATGCTGGCACCAATCTATTCGCTGGTGCTTAATACCAGTGCCGTGTGGCTGTTTAAGGTTGTCTATCCTTTTGTTTTCTCACTGGTGCCTTTAGCCCTGTTCCATACTTACAGTCAGCAAATGAGTAGTAAGAAGGCGTTTCTTGCCGCTTTCTTTTTTGTAGCCGTGCCCACCTTTTCTCTGGAGATGATTTCCCTCGCCCGACAGCAGGTTGCCGAATTATTCTTTGTCCTGTTTATATTGCTAATGGTTGACCGGAAATTAGGGCTGAGCCAGAGATTGGTCTTGGCCATCATCTTTACCATCTCAATGGCTGTCTCCCACTACGCATTGGGTTTTATTGGCTTCATTTACTTGGGGCTCTTTCTGCCATTAGTGTTCATAATAAGAAGCGGAGTTTTTAGGAAGGCGTGGAGCAGGCTGACTGGGAAATTTGGCGGCTTACCCCGAAGTCTGATAGCACGGGGAGCTTTGCCGCTAAAAGTACTGATAATAGTAGTAGTTGTCTATTTCATTGCTAGCTTTGCCTGGTATGGAATCACCGCCTCGGGGGTAAATCTCGACCTGCTAAATAGAGTCTGGACGCTGCCAACAACGGCTGTTACTACACAGCCTTCTGGCTTAGTTGAGTTTGGCCAGCGTGAAGGGCTGATTCGGACTGCCCTAGGGCTTGATTTTCTTCAGGCATCATGGCAGGGGAAGGGCTTTAGAATCCTGCAATATATAACCCAGCTTTTCCTGATTGCTGGCTGTCTCAGGCTCATCTTCAGACCAAAACAGATGAGATTTACCGCTGAATATATTGCCCTGAGTGTAGCGAGCGCCTTGTTAATATTAGCCTGCATCGTGCTGCCTATTTTTGCCAGTATGCTTAATACCTCACGGATATATCACATCATCTTAATGACATTAGCGCCCTTTTGCATCCTGGGTGGTGAAGCTATCTGGCAGGGTATAGGTTCCCTCTGGCGAAAAATAAGACATGTGAGGCAAGGCTTAAGTCTCGTCAAGGCTGCGGATAATCAAGCCTTCCTTGGTTTCATAGCTATAGCTGTGCTTATACCTTATTTTCTATTCACCTCTGGCTTTGTCTTTGAGGTTACTAAGGACAAGACTCACGATATGATTAATGAGCCGTATTCCATCGCCCTGAGCAGTTACCGGCTAGACTTAGCGGCTGTTTTTAACTGGCAGGATGTCGCTGGTGCCGATTGGCTGGCGCAAAAGTATGTTAAAGGGTATACTGCTCGTGCTGATATACATGGCTGGTTGCTTCTGTGCGGCTGGACCCAACTTAATGAGCACAGGGGTGGGCTTAGCGAAGAGAAAGTGCCCCCAGATAGCTATATATTTTTCCGGAGCTGGAATGTAAAGGAGCAGAAGATAACCACTGGTTCTTATCCCCCGGGGGCTGGCCTGAGACGCTCAGTCAGCTTTGACGATTTACCCTGGCTTGTCTTGAGGATAGACAAAAGCAGTAAAATCTACGATAATGGTGGGGCGCAGGTACTATTAGAAGAAAGCAATTGACATGAGGGTAATGTTTCTGGTAAACGCCACTCCCAATGTGGAGATGTTTGCTCCTATCACGAAAGAGCTGCCCAACAGGTGGGAGAGTCTGTTCATAAATCTAGACCGGTGGGCAAAAAAGGTAGAAATAGAGCAGCGTTTACAAAAGTTTGGTGTAAGTTATAGGACTATCGGGGGCTGGAGCCGGCGTGAGGTGGATAAAATCCTGCAAGAAGTACAGCCCAGCGTGGTTGTAATGCCTCATGATTCAGCTATTCCTGTAGATGGGCTTTTTATAAGCTGTGCTGATTTCAGGCATATTCCCACGCTATATGTTGCCCATGGGATGTACTCACCAATGGCAAGGAGAGGCCATCCATATGGGCCAGGTATTTATAGCTGGATAAAATATTTGAAAATGGCCCTAGTGAGGGCGTTTAGATTAATGCGACTTGACAACCTATCGCGGAGGCGTCTGATTGAAACCGGCTGGTTATGGATAAAGCATGCTTTTAGATACAAAGCCGAGGGACATGGAGGGTGCTCGAAGATGGCAGTATTTGGTGATGCTACCAAAGAGCTTTTTGTCTCCGAGGGAGTCAGCCCTGGGCGTATTGTGGTAACTGGGAATCCCAAATTTGACCAACTTTTTTATGTTAAAGGAAGTGATTGTAAGTCCAGGGTATGCCAAAGATACGGGATTCCTGAAGACAAAGATATTATTCTGTTATTAACTGGCTATTTTGTTGAGTCTGGGCTGTGGACTCCGGGGCAGAGGAAGCAATTCATCATGGCTATTTGTAAGGCAACTTCAAAGTTGCCTCGAGCTAAACTGATAATTAAGCTCCACCCCGTTGTGGAGAGAGAGGCAGATTATCAAGAAATTGTTAAAGACCTAGCTGAGCCGCCGGTCATTTGTCAAGATGTATCCCTGTGGGAACTCCTTCATGCGTGCAGTGTGGCAATCACCGTTTTCTCAACAGGAGGTCTGGAAGCAATGGCGGCAGGAAAGCCAGTAGTGGGAATGAGTCTTTTTGGAGATGGTACCCCCTTTGATGAAACAAGTGGTGCTGTTTTTGTGCGTAAAGAGGATGATTTGTTGCCAGCACTGGAAGCAATCCTTTACAATGGCTTAAGTGAGGAAATGAAAGAAAAAGCAAGCAGGTTTGTGCATCGGCATGCTTATGTGCAGGATGGCAAAGCAGCTAAACGGATTGCTGACTTAATTGTTCAAATGGCCACAGAAACCAAAGTATAGGAACCTTTTATGAGTTTAACAGATAAGGTAATTCGGATATTCTCTTTACGTTTGCCGAAAGCCCCTAAAGGTTGCATCTCTGTTAAGGTATAGCTCCCGGCTAACCGCAACCATTTTCTCTAACTGATGCCGATAATAATTCTCTAACAAGGTCTTGTTTGCCTCAAAAAGCACCCGGTGAAATTCATCATCTGATAAATCTGTAAAATTGACTGATAACAAATCCGAATTAGTATGCTTATTCTCGTAAAAGTCAGCGCAGTCTTTGAGCAACCCTTTTTCAATGGCGTAATAGTATAAGGGGCTACCGGGGTAAGGAGTTACTGGGCGAATCGTTCTTAGCTGAGCATGGTCGTCATATTTAAGTAAGAAATCCACCCCCTTTTGCAGTATTTCCGCGGTCTCTCCAATATTTCCAAAAATGATATTCAACCCAGGAGATATACCCTCGGCCAAAGTTGCCTCTACCCCCTTTATAATCTGAGCGGTGGTTAGAGCCTTGTTCATTACCTTTAACATCCTGTCGTCCATAGACTCAATACCGTAATTAATAAAGACGCACCCTGCCCTTTTCATAGCTTTCAAAACTTCGGGTTTGGCATAGTTAAGCCTTCCGTTACACGACCAGCTAATGTTAAGGTTGGCCTTAATGAATGCCTCGCATAATGTCATTGTTCTTTGTGCTGAAGACATCAGGAGTTCGTCTGAAAAAAGGATATAGGAGATATGATAGTCCTTTTTGAGAATCTGGATTTCTTCGATGATGTTTTCTGGTGACCTAGCTCGGAATCCCTTGTCGAGTCTATAGCAAAAATTACATTTAAAGGGACAGCCCCTGCCAGATAGGACCGGGAATGCTCCTTGATTATTCTTTATGTTCGGTGCCCTAAGCAATGCATAATAGTCCATCGGGAAAAGGTCCCACGCCGGAAAGGGTATTGAATCCAAATCCTTAATCAGTTCCCTGGGCTTGGTGACGACTAGCTTCCCGCCATCAAGATAAGCAATGCCGTTCACTGAAGACAAGCCCTTCTTATTCTCCCAGGCATCCAGCAGTTCTACCCCTGTTATCTCCCCTTCGCCAATGACAATAACATCGGCGCCGGTTTTTTCCAGGAAGTATTCAGGTTCCGGAGCCGGGCCATGTCCCCCCAAAATGTAATAAGGGCGGTTAGGAACCAGGTTAATGGCTTCTGAGATTTTCAGTAATTTCCGGTACTGGTAATAGCCGCCGATGATGCTAACACCAACGGCATCAAAGCGGTTCTTAATTAAATAGTCGGTAAGATGAGCTTCTGGATAGTGATATTGGTCCTGGTTATATATCACAACGTCATGCCCGGCGTTTCTCAAGACCGTTGCAATAGAGGCAAGTCCTTGGGGAAACCAGTGGATATAGGAATCATTATCATAGACCACCAACAAGACTCTCATTTACAAGCCTCTCTGGTGCAGGACATCACCAAGAGTTTCTTTTACCTGTTCCTTGGTTAGCAAGATACCGTCCCCGGACGAATATCTTATCCCTGACGCTTTCTCAAGTCCGTAGCCGTTGCCAGCCCCGGAAATTATGAACATATCTTCAGTTTCATAAGCATTCTTGGCTTCTTCTTCAGTCATTAGCTCTTCGTCGTCCTTCTCCCTCAGCCTCTTGCCGATTATTTTAACCTTGATTTTCCCTGGCTCGTACCCATATCTTGGTGCTAATTCCTCAATCATCGCCTCAGCCAGGTCCCCAACACGAAGAGCCGGCATTTTAAAGATAAAGATTTCTCCACCCTTAGCCACTTCCATTGCTTTTAACACAAGCTCAACTGCCCTCGGTATGGTCATCACAAATCGGGTCATATCAGGGTTCGTAATTGTCACCGGCCCTCCCTTCTTTATCTGTTCCTCAAACAGGGGCAATGCTGAGCCTCTGGAATCCAGAACATTGCCGAATCTTACGCAGGAGAAGGCAGTTTTTTCTACGTAATAGTCAGCAGCGGTTGTCAGCCGTTCCGCTAATAGTTTGGTAGCACCCATAACGTTAATCGGGTTGACTGCCTTATCAGTGCTTATAGTTATTACCTTTTCTACCTTCTCCTCCATCGCCACATCAATGACATTCTGAGTACCAAGCACATTTGTTTTTACTGCCTCGAAGGGATTGTATTCACAAAGAGGGACGTGCTTTAAGGCGGCGGCATGAAATATAAAATCTATACTCTTTGCCGCCATGGCCAGTCGCTCCTTATCTCTAACATCGCCCACCAAGAATCTCAAATGGGTGTAGTCTTGCAGTTCCTCCCTCAGGTAAAATAGACTATCCTCGTCATTACTGAAAATCCTTATTACTTTGGGCCCGTATTGTAAAAGCTTCCGCACTATCCCGCTGCCGATTGAGCCGGTTCCCCCGGTAACTAGTATATTCTTATTTGAAAATATACTCATTATTCTTTACCCCCTCATACTTCTCTGCAGGAAGAAAGCAGTAATCTCATTCGTAATATAGCTCATTTCGCTTTCTGTTAGCGTAGGATACATTGGCAAGGTCAAAACCTGCTGGGAAAGTCTCTCAGTAACTGGCAACTCACAATTATATCTCAGTTCATTCTTGTAAAAATGAGTATGGTGGACTGGAGGGAAATATACTTTAGTCATAATGCCCTTCTCAGCAAGATAAGTCAACAAGGCGTCTCTTCGTTTCTGCCCACTCTTTACCCTAATGGTATACAATTGATACACATGAAAGAAATTATGTGGAGGGTGGGGGAGTTCTATTTCGGCAATTTGAGACAATCTGGTGGATAGTGCTTCAGCATTCTTTCTCCGCATCTCGATAATACTGTCTATTTTCTCAAGCTGAGCAACCCCCAGGGCCGCCGTGATATCCGACATGCGAAAATTATAACCCAAGGTGACATAGTCCATATACTCAGTTGAAGAGAAATAGTTGGCTGTCTCTGCTCTGCCATGAGACCTTATCAGCTTCAGCTTCTCACATATTTCTGCAGAATCAGTAACTACGGCACCTCCCTCACCAGTGGTAATCACCTTGTTAGAGCAAAAGCTAAGAATAGCAGCATTACCAAAACTTCCTGCTCTCTTCTTATCAACAGCGGCGCCCAAGGACTCGGCAGCATCTTCAATCAAAATCAGGTCATGTTTCTCAGCAATATGCTCTAATTCCTTTATCAAGCACGGACAACCACCATAGTCGATGGGAATAATGGCTTTTGTCCTTGGTGTGATCTTATTCTCCACATCCTCAGGGTCAAGCCCGCAAGTTGTAGCCTCAATATCAGCAAATACTGGCTTCGCTCCTACAAAGAGGGGGGCATTAGCTGTAGCGATGAAGGTAAAAGAAGGAACGATGACCTCGTCCTCTTCCCCGATGCCATAAGCCAGAAGAACCGCGTGGAGGGCAGAAGTCCCTGAATTAAAGGCTACTGCATATTTCGTGCCGATATAACCAGCAAGCATCTCCTCAAGCTTTTCTGTATTCGGGCCGCTTGCCCAGAACATACCCCTCTGGATGGCATCGGTTACCATCTTTACATCCTCATTGTCCCAATACATCTTAAATAGGGGTATTTTCCATTCCATTTTATTTTGAGCTTCCTTCTTGATATCTAATGACTTTAGCCGGTATACCAAAGGCAACTACATTGTCGGCAATATCTGTAGTTACTAAGCTAAAAGCTCCAATTACGGAATTCTCTCCGATGGTGACTCCTGGCATTACAACGCTATGGCTACCTATTCTGGCATTTTTCTTTATAGTTACTTTGCCTTTCTTACTATCAATCGTAGACCAAGAATAAATAGAACAATGAGAGCCAATCTGGACATTATCTTCTATCTCAACACTGTATTTGGCATTGATGTAAGTGAATGCCCCTATATCTGTATTTCTGCCCAATTTTAGATGCTCATGATACTGGCACATCCAGTGCCACTTTGTCATGCCTCCTTCGTCAAATTCGGGATACTTCCAGTCTTTGAATCGCTCTTCCATAGCTCAATACGTAATTTTCTTCTGGAGCAACTCAGGCGTAATCTCTACTTGGCTTAAGATTTCCGTGATTCTCTGGCTAGCCTTGCCATCCCCGTAGGGACTCTCGCCCTTTTTAACCTCTTCTAGGAATTTCTTGTCCGTGAGGGCTTTTTCTATCCCTTTTGTTATTTCCTGCTTATTATGCCCGACGTCAGTGACATTCTTACCCCGCTCCCTCCCCTCCTGCCGGGTGCCAATATTGACTGCCGGCAGACCATAAGAAGGTGCCTCTATTATTCCGCTGCTGGAATTTCCCACCATGACACTGGCGGCTTTCATCAGGCTGAGATATTCCTGGCGGGGCAGGCTGGGGAAGGCCTTAATAAAGGCATGCTTTTCGTATTCCTTAATCACCCCTATCATCCGGCGCCCGCCGGCATCGGAATTGGGGTATAGCACCACGGTGGGATTGCCTATCTCCACAATCGCTTCCAGCGTCTCTCTCATTTGTTTAGCTGCCTCATCCACCTGAGTTGTAACCGGATGCTGAACGAGTAAAATCAGCGGCTGAGATAGGTCAACTCCAAGCTTTTTTGCCAGCGTCTCAGCAGGAATCAGGGTCTCGTTTAGAATAACGTCCAGTGCTGGTGAGCCGACCATGTGCACCCGCCACGCCTCCTCGCCCATTTTAATAATTCTCTCGGCGCTTTTTTGGGTAGCCGGGAAGTGAATATGGGCAAGTTTGGTAAGGGCATGTCTGACGTAATCGTCGACATGCCCCCCAATAGACTTATCTCCACCATGGATGTGAGCCACGGCGATATTCATATATGCCCCGGCAATAGCTGCTGCTAGAGGTTCTACCCTGTCGCCAAGCACCAGGATGATGTGTGGCTTTAGTTGCTCCCAGGTCTGTGCTATACCAATAATGCCCCTGCCCACTGATTCTGCCATCGCCTCTAGCGTGTCGCGGCTCAGCAGCATATCAACCCTAGCATCTATCTTGAAGCCGTCCCTTTCTATTTCTTGGACGGTATAGCCAAATTCGTGGGAGAGGTGCATCCCGGTGACAACCAGAGACAACCCTAAATCCCGGCGCGCCTGTATGGCTTTGAGCACGGGGTAGAGTATGCCGTATTCGGCTCTCGTTCCGGTAACTACCGCGATTTTCCTCATCTTCTTACTCTATCTTGGCTAGAGAAATAGGTTCCTCCGACTTTATGTGCTTTTTTACTTTTCTTCCTACAATCGTATTTATGTATTTTGGCTCAAGCCCCGTCCCCGGTCTTTTAATGTCCAGCATTTCCTCGGTAATAATTGTATCACGGGGAATATCTACCCTAGCCACAATGCTCCGCCTGGCTACCTTTTTATTCTCCTCCTCGTTCTTGGTTGGTCTCTTTACCCCGTTGCCCATTGCCTTTTCCACATCTCTAATCGTGGTCACCAGCTGCTTTAGTTCCTCTGGCTCCAGTGATGCTCTGTGGTCAGGACCAGGAAGATTTTTATCTAAGGTGAAATGCTTTTCAATGACACAGGCGCCGAGCGCTGTGGCGGCGATGGGTATGGTAATGCCTAGAGAGTGGTCAGACAAGCCTACCGGTAGCCTGAAGGTGTTCCCTAGAGTTTCCATCGCCTTGAGGTTCATGTCCTCTATTTTTGCTGGGTAGCTGGAGACACAGTGGAGCAGGATGATTTCTTCTTCACCTTCTTCTTTAATTACATCTAATGCTTCTTTAACTTCTTCCAGGGTGGCCATACCGGTGGACAGGATAATAGGCTTCATTTTTCGGGCAATATGCTTGAGCAGGGGGAAATTGGTTATCTCCCCAGAAGGAACCTTAAAAGTTGCCACACCTAGTTCATCCAGTAAATCGGCACTTTCTTTATCAAAAGGCGAGGAGAGAAAAAGTATTCCTTTCTCCTGGGCATATACAAACAATTCTTTAAAGTCTCTTTCAGTAAGCTCAAGCTTCTTAATCATCTCAAACTGGGTTCCTTCGCTACCTGTGGTCTCCTTTTGATATTCTGCTTTCTCGGCGCTTTTAGTAACTAAATCTTCAGCCTTAAAGGTCTGGAATTTGATGGCATTGGCTCCTACTTTTTGGGCAACGTCTATTAGTTTCTTAGCTAGTTTAATATCACCGTTATGATTGACCCCTGCCTCAGCGATAATGAAGCAAGGCTTGCCTTCACCTATTAGCCTACCAGCGATACTTACCGTCTTCACTTTTCTTAGTCCAGTCGTTTAAAAGTTGAGTGTGCCACTGGCCCGTGTGGCAATTCCTCAATTCTATTCTCTTTAATATAGGGATTAAGGTCATTCAAAGTCTGGTCAAGAGCATCAAGGTACCTATCTACATGGGCTTTTGTATGAGTAAACGTGGAATAAAATTGTTTTGATGTCAGGAACCCCTTTTCCAGCATTTTCTCAACAATAATTGTGTGAAGTAGTTGGCTGTTATCGGTCTTAATTTCCCAGTGGCTCAAAGGTGGGATTCCGGTGATTTCAATTTTCAAATCATACTTCTTGGCTAATTCTTTCCAGCCGTCTTGCACCAAATTACCAATGTAGACTAAATGAGAGCTGACATCCAACTTCTTATGCTTTCTCAGTGTGGCTAATGCGGCTACCGGTCCAATTAGGTCCGTCCAGTAGGTGCTACTGATAAAAGTATTCTGCGCCGCCTGCATTATTTCAGCTTTGCCGAAGATGGCAGCCATAGGATAACCATTGCCTAGTGATTTGGCTAAAACGGCGATGTCTGGTTCAATGCCCAGTTTGAGATGGATACCACCGGGCGCCATACGCAGCCCAGAAGTAACCTCATCAAATACTAGTGGTACACCAGCGTCTTTTGTCATCTGACGAATGGTTTCCAGGAACCCCTTCTGGGGCCAGATATTCCGAACCGGCTCCATAACAACAGCGGCGATGCTGTCAAAATATTTAGCAAACAAGGATTTAAAGGCATCTAAATCATTATAATTAAATGGAATTGCCGTCTCGCGGAGGCCTCGCGGCACTCCGGCAGGTTGTAGTCCTGGTAGCAACTGACCATCCAAAGCTGTGGTTTGTGCCAGATTTGCTGATATATACCAATCATGCCAGCCATGATAGCCACAAAATAGTATTCTATCTTTCCCATTAGCTGCCCGACTAATCCTGACTGCGATAGCCATGGCTTCGCCACCAGTTCGGGCATAGCGCACCATTTCTGCCCAGGGGTGAATCTCCAATAATAGTTCAGCTAGTTCTACTTCTTCAGGCACATTGAGAGTGGACATATTGCCACGTTTGATGGCATTTATGACAGCCTTATCCACATCTGGGTCGGCGTGACCCAGCGTACAGGTGCCTACCCCAGAAATGGACATATCTATATACTTATTGCCGTCGAGATCCCAGACTTCAGAACCTTTAACTTTTGAATAATATGCGGGCCACTTTTCCGGCAGAAACATTTCCGCCTGCTTTGACAATAGTTGATTCCCACCGGGGATCAATTTCCTGGCTTGATTCCATAACTCAACGCCCCGCTTTGTATTCATCGTTTTGTCTCTATCCTCTGTAACAGCTTTAAGATTTTAATATCATCATTGAGAGAATTAGGAAATCTACCTCGCCCTTCAAGCGCTTCAATAAAAGACTTCATTTCGTCAATATACATTTCCTCAATGATGTTTCTATCGTAGCCTTCGGCTGCTTCGCCCTTTTGAAATTGATGATGAACCCATTTCTGGTTTCTGGCATCATATAGCTTCACAATATTTTCATCCCATCGCCATAGTATCTGAGCATATTCCATATTCAATATCAAGCTTCTCGACGCGTACCGGGAGACAACATCAACTGTCAGGCTTCCGTAAGCATCGCCAAAATCCATAGCCACAACGTAGGTGTCATCGATATCAGCGCCGACATCCATGGTTTTGCCGTAAAACCCAGTTACATTTTTAGGGAAACCAGCAATATCCACGATCCAGGTTAGTTCGAAAGGAACGATTTCCCGGCACCCCCCTGTCTCCTTCTGGCTAACATAGAAATCCTTAACATCTTCCCACATGTGCCAGTCCGGAAGGTACTGGCCGGAGTGGCAAATCAGATTTGTTAGCTTCCCGTATTGTCCGCTTCTTGCGATGTTTTTTATATCTAAAATCGCGGGATGGAACCTAAATGTGCAGGATGGTGCAATAAGAATCTTTTGTTTTTTTGCCAAGCTATTTAGTTCCCCCAGCCCTTCCAGTATCACGCTAGCTTCTACAAAGGCTGGTTTTTTGTGTTCAATCGCCAGTTTAATATACTGGTTATGCTTGTCAGGAGGGGTTGAGATGATGAATGCGTCTGGATTTTGTGTCAGAGCTTCATTAAAATCACGGCAAGTTTTAACGTAATACTTTCCTTCAGCTTCCTGGCGCCTATCTTGACGTGGGTCAAAGCCGATAATTTCTTCCACCTCCAGACGTTGGAGGTTACGGATTCGCCTCTTGCCCATAGAGCCCAGACCAATTACCAGGAATTTCATTTTGCTCACCCTGACTTGCCTATAGTCTTGAGTTCACCAAGGTGTTTTGTATACCAGACCTTGCCAAGGTGCATTTTGTTTATCTCTCGGATCTCTGGATGGGCATC
>Ga0315280_10006929_pt1 | contig 15452 bp, 11 predicted proteins | sample YL17G06_40_MG_FD_203697 | JGI IMG/M metagenome (GOLD analysis project Ga0315280, IMG submission 203697) | Sediment microbial communities from Yellowstone Lake, YNP, Wyoming, USA - YL17G06_40 | ecosystem: Environmental > Aquatic > Freshwater > Lake > Sediment | place: USA: Wyoming | collected... | reverse complement strand
AAACCCCTAGGCTTTCCATCCTTCAACACGGCCAAGATGCGCCTATCAAACAAGTCCATATCAAGCCTGAATAGACAAAAGAAGAATAAAAACCATTTTACACCAATTTCGGAACAAGCATGCGCGCATTGAGAGGCCTCATGAATTTTGTTTTGTCTTTGGTCTTCTTATTATGAAGTAGACTGCTGCTACTGCGAGGACTATCGTTGTTACTGTCAAGACGTACAAAACGTTGAGGACATCGTCTAATTGATTGCTTAGTGTCGTGTTTCTTGCTTGAAGATCGTTGATAGATGCTTGCAGAGTTGAATTGATCGAGTTAGTTTGCGCTTGAAGGCTAGCGAGCGATTGATTTAGACTTGTACAGACTTGATTCAAAGAGTTAATTTGCAACTGTAAGCTCCCAAACGTGGTGTTAAGGATTGACGCCAAGTCTTGAAGCGAACTCTGTACACTGCTAACTGTCACGTTGAGAGAGCTAACCTGTTCCTGCAGAGTGCCCACCATGTTTTCAAGATAATCATGTCTTCCCTGCAAGTCTGTAATATTGCCAATCAGTTTCTGAACTGTTGAGTTCAAAACTCTAAAGTCAGAATACATCTCGTTGAATCTGAACATGAGACTCCTGTAAACCAATAGCATGCGTGCTTCTTCTTCCATTTCAGGAGCGAAAGGAAGCATTAGTGGATAGTTGTCAATGTTGTTTTGGTCGATAACATAGGGTGAGTCCCCAATCCAGTCAAAACCCGTCTCATTCTGGTGCAAACCGCCATAGACATCAACCCCGGTGTAGTCGCTCCAATAATTGCCGCCAGAAGGATAGCCTCTATCCCAACTGTTTACCCACGAGGTGTTGCCGTAGGGGGAATAAACTTGCTGGACGTTACTTGTGATATTATTATGATAAATATAGTTGTTGGAAGAATGTATGTGCTCGATGCCGAAAACGTTGTTTGCTATGTTATTTTCAAAGATACAGTGGTTTTTAGCCCCACGAAGAACAATGCCACCTCGTTCCGTATCCTCATAAATGCCAACATCCTTATGGTTATTTGTTATATCATTCAGGAAGACATTGTTGCTTGAAGAGTAGCCAAGCCAGACTCCAGCAACATTGTTTGCTATAGTGTTTCCAGATATGTTGTTGTTTGAAGAACGAATGTGTATTTTGACACCATCCCAGTTGTTTGCTATATTGTTGTTAGTTATCGCCGAGTCTGTGGTTGAGGCCAATTGTATGCCCTGCCAATTGTTGGTGAGAGTCAAGTTTTGGACTGTTATCCATGTGCAGTTTACTAGAGTTACTTGTCCCGCGTCTAATGGAACAGTCACGTTCCGCTTGTCAATCCAGTAATAAATTGGTTTGCCGTTGACAGTGTTTGAGACATCAACATCGTGGATCCAAAATTTAATGTCCATATGGTAGGGATTTACTCCAAAATTGTAATGATTACCACTCATGTTGTTGTTTCGAAGAATGTTGTCTCGGGACCACAAATCAAGCCAGATGCCGCCTAAACTGTTCAGTATCGTGTTTCCAGTTATGTTGTTATGCGAACAATAACTTGTGTATATGCCACGGCCGATGTTTGACATCATGTTCATGATTAGATTATTGCTTTGACAAGCTTGAAGCAATATACCAAAATCAGCGCATGACATCATATTATTTCCAAAAATAGTGTTCCCTGAGGAGTAAGCTACGTACATGCCGTTCGTGCTGCTTGTTATATTGTTTCCGATTATGCTGTTGTTGTTTGACAATTCTTGTATGTCTACGCCATAATTCGTATTGTTTATTATGTTGTTTCCAGAAAAAATATTGTCGGGCGAATTACTGACATCGATACCAGCATCAACATTGTTTGTTATGTTGTTTTCAGATATAATATTGTGTGAAGAATGGTCGAGACTGATGCCGTTATTGCATCCGCTGATTTCTAAATTCCTGATTGTCACATTAGTTCTGTTCGTCAGACTTACTCCTGTATAATCTCTTGACCCCTGAAGCGTGAAGCCGGATCCATCAACCACAATATTATCTCTCTCAACCACAATGCTAAAGTCTATGATGTTGCCAGTGAAGACATACGCGATGTTATCAAACGTCGAAATTGGTGTTGCTGGCGGGTAAATGCTTCCATCTGCTCTAATGTAAATAAGTCCACTTGCCCTAGCTGGTTGAATGTTAAGAGTCAATCCCACCAGAAACACCATGGATACCAGCAAAAGGGTTGTGAACGAAGTCAAAACATTCTCATTCATTTCGCTTCACTTGTCTAACCATAGTTCTCCCGCAGTTCTTATGACTTGCGCGCGCTCAGCCATCAGTAGCGCTTAAAAACCTTATATTTGGTAAAAGAAATCTATGATGCGGGAGAACTTTGAAAATCCAGAAAAAGATCAGCAGGAATAGTTTTGTGTACATCTTGGATGGTGTTGAAACGCCCATATATTCCGGCACTCTGCATTTTTGGCGCACACCGCCTAAGAGTTGGAGCCGGCGATTGCGAGATATGAAAGATGCTTACTGCAACACAGTAGACACGTACATTGCTTGGAATTGGCATGAGCCTCAAGAGGGAAAGTTTGACTTTCAAGGAAAGACCGATCCTCGCAGAGACCTGGAAGGCTTCTTAGAATTAGTGGAAAAGAATGGGTTATACGCAATCATTCGCCCAGGACCGTACATTTGCGCTGAATGGCATAACGGCGGAATACCTGACTGGTTACTGCAAGATCATCCTGAAATATTGTCTAGAGATTCGTCTTGGAAGACTTTATCACTAGACGTCTTTTACCCGCCCGTCACATATCTGCATCCAAATTATTTGGCTTATGTTGAGAAATGGTATGATAAGGTGTGTAAAGTTCTTCGGAAGCATCTCTATACAAATGGCGGTTGTATCATCAACATAACAATAGACGATGAACCATCTTATTGGGAAACTCTAATGTATCCTCTTATGAGTGACTATAATGAGTTCATCATCGGCTCTAAATCGAAGCTGGGCGCCTTTCAAAAATGGCTAAAGAAAGAGTACAATGGTAACATAGCCCTTCTAAACAAAAAGTATCACACGCACTATTCTGACTTCAGTAAAATTGGGCCTCCCCGTGCAATGCCTAAACATTACAGGGAGATTCCCAGATTCATAGACTGGCACCATTTCAAACTCTACACAACAAATGTATACGTAGAAAGCCTGTACAAAATGTTGTTAGAGAGAGCAATCGACGTACCCGTATCCTTGCTAGATCCATATCTTCTTGTTCAAGCTTGGTCTTCATTTCAAGAATTCTGCTCGAAACGGCACTTGAAAATCGACTTGTGGACCGAGTTTTGGCCAAGGTCATTCTACCGGTCTTTCGACTTCAAGGAAGACAAGATAGGTGAAGTGGCTTATAAGCTGGGAATCTATAGATCGCTGGTGAGAAAAGCTGAAACGCCCCCACTCAGTATAGAAACACAAGCATTTTTAGCACACCACATTGAGCCTAATGAAGCCGAACTTCTTTATCTAACAATCCTAGCTTATGGAATCAACAACATAAACTACTACTTAATGGTTGGAGGAGAAAATCCTCGCGGCTTAGGCTGTCACACGGGTAGGACATGGGACATAAGTTCTCCAATAGCTTTAGATGGAAAAAGACGCCCTCACTTTGACGTCATTCAGAGATTAGGACAGTTTTTCGATCTTCACGGAGTTAGACTGGCTAATAGCGAAACAGTGGGGGACATAGCCCTTGGGTACTATGAACCTTACGAAGCCTGCGTGTTCTCGGAGGGCACTCTCGAACATGGGTTTGAAGAGAGTCTGCAAGGCCTCTATCAAGAGTATTTTGCAGGCGACAGAGGATTTCTCACGCTGCTCTCTATGTCTGGAGTAAATTTTGACATGGTGGATCTTCAAACAGCACCACTTGAAGATCTGTTGCGATATGGCCAACTCTGGGTTTATGTTTTTGACTTCATGGATGAAAGAACGCAGAGAAAACTCGTTGAATTTGTTAGACGCGGTGGAAACCTCGTAACGCTGCCTGGAACTCCGTATCTTAACGAAAACATGGAAAAAGTCGCCGTAATGAATGAGCTTTATCCCGCAAAGCTCGTGAATCCTGTAAGGGCAATCAGGCTGGACAGGTTAGTGCCATTTCTAACTGTTGACGCAAGAGACATCGAAGAAATGGTTGTAAAAGACTACATTAGAAACTTCGAACTAACCGATGAGACGCCAATCGCTTGGGATTCAAAAACCAAAAAGCCCTGCGCCTACCGCCGCGAGTTTGGAAAAGGAAACGCCACTTTGATTGGTTTCAAGGTTCAGTATTTTCCGAGTTTCCATGATTTTCATAGGTGCTTCATTCATTATGTGTTGAATCTTGATGGTGTAGAAAGGTCGACTTATGCAGAAAACATGGACCTGCTGGTGGTAGAAAGAAGAGGAGAAGATTATTGCTACGTTTTTGCACTTAATCCAACGGGACTACCGGTAAAAAGCAAAGTTTCATTTACGGATCCATCCGATGGTAAGCGAAAAACTATACCAAAATTCTTGGATGGAATGGAGTTGAAAAATATGGGAGGTCTAATTCTAGCGATCAACTTTCCAATCGCCAAGGCTAAAGCCACAATTTCTCACACAACTTCTATGATACAAGAGATTGAGGAAAAAGCCAATTCCTTCACACTGACGCTTTATGGCCAAAGGGACACTAATGGCGAAACTGCAATACAGTTGCCGCACAAGCCAAGCTCAGTTAAAATAGAAGAAGGAACAAAAATTGAGGAAAAATGGATGGAAGCTGAGAAGACACTGTATATAACCTATAGACATGACACTAGACCAGTAAAGCTCAAGGTCGCACTTTGATTTTACTCGTCAAACGATTTCTCAAAGGCAAAGGTCCACAAGCATATCAGATAAAGATCAGGCTCTCTTCCCGAACTCTTTTGCAACAATTGTGATGTCGAGGATATCGATGACGCCATTTTCATCGATGTCTGCTATTTCCTTCCAGGCTGGATCCCCAGGCCTTGATCCGAAAGCTTTCGCAACGATAGAGATGTCGATGATGTTGACAATTCCGTCACCGTTCAAATCGCCCTTAAGGCGCAGTATGTTCCATCCTCCTACTTCTACAGCTGGAACTGTTCCATTCAGATCCTTTGCCGCAAAAGTTGCATTCACCACTCTGTTTTCCCCAGACAATAGACTGAAGTAGTTGTCGCTCCATAAAATCGGCAACACTTCTTTTCCATGTAGACCCCTGGTGACCCTAAGGTGAATGAAGAAAGCGAGCTGATCAGTCGGATTTTCTATCGTTACGTGGGCGACTACTTCTTCGCCTTTATTCTCGATTTCATATGACGTATTCAACTTCACAGAGGGCAACTTCTCTAGGTCGTTGAAATCGGCAAAAGCGCTTTGAGGCGTGTAATACCACGTTGTTCTATAGAAGTTGAGAACATCCTGTTTCGTCGATAGCCAGTAGAAATTGGAAGAAATCAGATTGCCTGAACTATCTTCTAATCTGAGATCGAGGAAGTAGGTTGTGGTCAAGCCTTCCAGCAGAGGGATGGTGAAGACATGATTGCTGCTGTCCGGTCCAACATCCATTGGGGTAGTATTAGAATATTTTTCGGTCATGCCCAAATTGTAAACTTTTGCACTGACTTTCAGATTATTGAAGCTTTCATAATAGCTGTTGATAACATAGATTGAACCGTCATCATAGGAGTACTGAACGTGTAAAGGCTCACACGCTTTTTTGGCGCCAAAGTAAGCACCGCCGGGCCTCAAAGAATAATCATAATGTTGCCATATTAAAGAAGGCCATGCGGAATTGTACTGCCATGTTATGACTCCGGTGGACAGGTACTTGTTGCGGCCCCATGCTTCTAACTCTGCGCGCATGGACTCGTAGTTCATCAACTGCGCCTTTTCACAGTAATCCTCTACTCCAGCCGCGGTTCCGTAGCGGGAGTTTAATGCCTTTGTGTAAATGTTCAGGTTCGAGAATGGTTGTTCGCTGCCACAGTGATGATTCCAGAATTCGTCGATCGGCCACAGGTGATCTCTAGGCAGCATCTCGCGCATACTTTCTATGGGCGGGACATTCTCGCCGGGACCCATTTCAGTACCAAAGCCCCAAGCGCCACCTGGACTTTTCTCTAGGTAATAGTAAATGGGCGGTTCATAGGAGTAAGGACCCCTCATCTTTACTCCAGTGGGCCCTGTAATCGGCGTGCTTTCCTCAGTCGCAGAGGAAAGGTGAGGCAGCGTCGGAGCATAGGTATTAAGGATATTTAGGTAGTCATTCTCAATCTCAGGAGGGGGCGGTCCGTCGCTCCCGTAAAGCCAAACGAGGAAGCTGGGATGGTTCCTTAACCGGAGTATTTGGTCCTTCTGGCTCTCGACAGCAACTTTAACATCAACAGCGTCCCACGAATCCCATTCCTCCCAGTGGCAGCAACAGCACCAGCCTGCGATGACCATTATTCCATACTTATCACACAGGTCCCACACTTCACCCGTTCCCAATTTTCCTTCCATGCGAAGCGCATTAAGGTTCATGTCCCTAGCGTACCTAATCTCCGCCTCGGTTCTTTCAGGCAAAGGGCGGAACATCATATCAGGACACCAGCCTCCGCCCCTCACAAGTACGTTCTGGCCGTTGATCTTGAAGATCCTATAACCTTTATCGGAGAGATAAGAGGAAACCTCGCGAATGCCGAAGCGAACATTTTCATCGTCTGATACCTCATCTGCCAAAATAAACTCCAATTTCAAATCATAGAGGTTCTGAGACCCTACCCGGCTAGGCCACCATAATCGAGGGTTGAAGATGTTCAATTGAGCGATGTCATCAGGAGAAAGCGAAACCAGCTTCTTTTCTTTTGGACCCAAGCTAACTGATTCAGAAAACTCGATAACCCCAGATCCGCCATCTGAAGCCCCTCCTTCAGCCAGATTAGTAACATTACTGATTGTACCTTCCAAGACTCCATTCACAGCAGCATCTCTCATGTTAGTCAGTTCGGCAGAAATAGTAAGATGGGCCACATTCAAAGAAGGTAAATCCAAGTCTGTAACCACGTAAGGATTCCTCATTACCACCGGTCCACTCGCTTCAACATAAACGTCTTGCCAGATCCCCATGTCCCTGTCTGGAGGGGTCGGGTTCCAATCCACCCAAGAATCCCAAAGGTCATGGTCCGTTGGGGCAAAAACCTCCACCGCCAGCCAATTATTCTCCACAAACGTAACGTAATCAGTAATGTCAAACTCAAACAACCTGAACATGCCCTGCACATCGACATTGTCAGCGATTTCCAGACCGTTAAGCCAGATATTCGCCTTATAGTTTATTCCATTAAAATGTAGCCAAATATTCTTGTTCTTGTACTCTTGCGGTAACACAAATTCAGTGCGATACCACCACGGAGACCCAGTAAGATCTGGAATAGATTTCAAGTTCATCCCGAAATACGGGTCAGGATAAGCTCCATTTTCAACCAAGGCCGCCAGAACTGTGGATGGAACTGACGTAGGGTACCATCCAACAGGGCTAAAGTTACTTGTGGATATAATCGCACCATTCTCCTCCACTAAATTGGATGATTGTATTGCCCAGCCCTCTTTGAGAAACAGCTTCATATTCACTGAATCGGATAATTGTATCGCCAAACCTTCACTTGGAAACAACTTCACATGTGCAGCTGTAACCAACACTAGAAATAGCAAAACTGAAATTACAATTGCCCTGCAGTCTCTTCTTATCGTATAACCACCTAATATTTCATCTCTTAACCAGTTAAAAAAAATATCGGACCTCATTTTTTAGTCACAAATATGAGACATGAAGCCAAGGAACCTAATTTCTGTTTACATGAGTCATGGACTCGTGTTCAATTGTACCACTGCACAATTCTTGGGCTAGGATGGTGGGAATAGCTCATATATGGTTTCGTCTGTCCAGAAAACAAAGCGACAGTTAGAAATATTTTGCGTCAATGCTAGTCCTATTTCTCTTGGTGGGTTTTCTAATAGAGACCACCATTTGCGGTCTCTTTTATATCCAACCTGATATCCCACCTGTGCCTGCAAGAAATGTTGGCCCCAGAGCTTGAATTCGTCTACAAGCGAGTCGAAGCCTTCAAAGTTTTGGGCGTCATCGATGAAGACGATGTCTTGGCGGGCTGTGGGTGGCATGGTATCTGTGAGCCAGTGTTTCAGAAACAGCTTGTAATTGGCATTATATGACTTTATTTTGTTTAGCCATTGTTTTGCTTCCTCATCTGTGACTGGGACTGTCTTATGGGTTTGTGGCCAACCTCAACGCCACTCAAGGTCTATTCCAAACCCCAGAATACATGGATAATGTCTATAACGTTCTAGAACTGAATCTATTAACCAGTTGATATCAGCGAATCCTGGTTCAACCTGCAACCAGACTTTGATTCCGTTGTAATCGAAAGCTGTGAGATAGTCTTCATTCCTGTCTCGTGGTTCGAAAAACATGTGCGGATGTGTTTGGTTAGATGGGAAAGATAGGACGCATGTTCCTAGGGGCAAGAATTCAATGGGACCTACAATCCATATACCTCCGGGTGATGTACATGGTACCCTTGAAGCGAATTGTTTCGCCATATCAATCCAACACTCAGGGGAGCCGGTCCCCCATCCCATTCTCCGAAAGCCTAAGTAGATCTTTTCAGACTGCTTTACTTGTCGTACATAGTAATATGTGCCCATCGCTATTGAAATGAATAATGAAACCAAAACTAAGATTAACAGGTGATGCCGATTTTCTATCATCAAAATATCGTAGGTCAAACTTGAATGAAAATTTACGCGTGCTTTGAAATCATACTATGGCTTTTTCTGTTTTTTTATCTAGAATGTGTATTCTGTCCATTTTAAACGTCATCCATACTTTCTCGCCTGGATCAGCGTGGTATGTCGGTGGAGCTACAACCTTGATTATTTTGTCTCCCAGCATTAAGTCTACGATGGTTTCAGATCCTAGAGGCTCTGTAGCGTAAACTTCGGCACCGATGGAATTGGACGTTTCCTTTTCTTGCAGTCTTATATCTTGAGGTCTTACACCTAATATGACCTCAGAAGTAGTTGCATGTTCCTTTATTTCTTTCCCGAAGTCTTCTGGAATTTCAAGTTTAAAGAGGTCAGAGACTAGAACGTTCTCTTTTTCTAAGGTGCAATCCATGAAATTCATTGCAGGGCTGCCGATGAAACCTGCTACGAATAGATCTGCCGGATGATCATATAGGTCAGAAGGACCACCTAGCTGTCGCAGTTTACCTTCATGCATCACTGCTACTCTATCCGCCATTGTCATTGCTTCTGCTTGATCATGGGTGACGTAGATGGTTGTAATTCGAATGTCTTTTTGCAGCTTCTTTAGTTCCACTCTTGTGTGAACCCTGAGTTTTGCATCTAAATTGGCCAGTGGTTCATCCAGCAAGAAAACCCTTGGTTTCATAACGAGCGCCCTTCCTACAGCCACCCTTTGTGCTTCACCTCCGCTAAGCTGTCCGGGGCTGCGGTCCAACAAGTGTGATATTTTAAGCATTTCCGCAACTTGTCTTACTTGTTTCTTAATTTCATCCTTGGCGTATTTATGCATCTTGAGTGGGAAGGCGATGTTGTTAAAGGCGTTCATGTGAGGAAACAGTGCAAAAGTCTGGAAAACCATTGCGACATCTCTGTCTTTCTCAGACACGTCGTTGACTAACCTGTCACCGATGTAGATGTTTCCGGAGGTGGGCTTTTCCAGACCAGCTATCAGTCGAAGAGTGGTGGTTTTTCCACAGCCAGATGGACCTAACAGTACTAAGAATTCTTTGTCCTTTATCTCTAAGTTTAGGTTATCTACGGCAATAGAACTCTTGCTGAAGACCTTCGTCAGATTTTCTAATTTAACCTCAACCATTGTTTTTACCTCTTTGCATAACTAAGCCCAGTCCAGCCTTTTATGAGATGTTTTGAGACGATTATGGTGACTACTATTAGTGGCAGTGTAGCGAGCGTGGTACATGCCATTACAAGATTTAGAGCGGAAAGCTGTCCATGGATATCCCATAACCCAGCGAGTGCTAGCTGTACTGTGTAGAGATCTCTGTTGTGAATCATTATCATGGGCACTAGGAGATCATTCCACACCCAGACGGCATTTACCAACCCCAAAGCTGCGAGAACTGGCTTGGATAGCGGGAGGATCATTCTCCAGTATAATCCAAACTCGGAACATCCACACAGTCTTGCCGCATCCAGTATTTGATCTGGTATTGTTATGATGTATTGCCGGAAAAGAAAAACGCTGTAAGCGCTGACTACTCCAGGTATGATTAATGGCCAGTAAGTGTCTATCCACCCCAGCCAATTCACTATAAGGTAGAAAGGAATTAAAGTTACGAAGCTTGGAATCATCATTGTGGATATGATATACAAGAAAACCAGCCTACTGCCTCGGAACTTGTATTTGGCGAGCGCGAAACCTGTCAGTGAACTGGCTAAGAGCATAAGCCCTACTGAGGAAACGGTGACTATCGTACTGTTCAGAAGTGCTCTAGCGAGTGATGGGTGCATGAAAGAGAATGCCTTGACAAAATTCTCCCACTGAGGATTCGGTGGGAACCACTGTATGTTTCTCGACATGATTTCAGGTGGGGTTTTAAGGGATGAAATGAACATCCAGTAGAATGGAACAATCGACACAATGCACGCGAATATTAGAATGAGGTATTTTATTGTGCTTGTCGTTATCCTGCGTGCTAGGTGAGGCCAATTCCTAGTAATAAGTCATCCCCCCTCGGCGTAGAAGTCTCATTTCGATGAGAGATATTGCAAGGATTATGACAAAAAGTATGAACGCCATCGCCGCTCCATAGCCATATTCTCCAAATTTAAAGGCTCTCTGGTACATCCACAGCACGGACACCATAGTACTACGCGCCGGTCCTCCACGAGTCATCATATATATTTCTGTAAAGACTTGAAGTGATCCTGCGGTGGCTGTAATCGCTACGAACAAAAGGGTAGGCTTTATCAACGGTACAGTTACGTGTCTGAAACAGTTCACTGCATTAGCGCCGCTACACCGTGCGGCCTCATGATACTCCTTTGGAATGCTTTGTAATGCAGCGAGAAATATTACCACGTTGAGCCCAATCCATTGCCATATACTCATCACCATTACGCTGTAGAGGGCCTGGGCTGGACTGCTCAAAAACGGCTGACGCGGCAAACCAACAGCTGATATTAGGTAATTGATTATACCATACTTGTAGTCGTACATCCAACTCCACACGAAGGATAATGCGACTGTTGAGGTAATCACAGGGATAAACAGAATTATCCTAAACACGGATCTGCCCCTCATTGCGCTGTTCAAGACCAACGCCAAGGCAAACCCTATGAGTATGGTGACGGGCTCGTACAACACGTATATGAAGGTGTTCTTTAACGCAAGCAAGAAGACCTCATCTTGAGTCAGCGCCTTCACAAAATTATCCAAACCGATAATCTCAACTTTATCTATCGGCGTTAGAGGGTTCCAATTGGTGAAGCTCATAAAAATGCTAAATGCTATAGGGAAAATCCCGAATACAGCAACAACCAAGAAAAAGGGGATAAGCATAATGTACGGGACGCGTGACCGGTTCATGCCATCTTCTCCTCTCTCTACAATCTAAGGAATCGACTTCCAGATATTAACGTTTTCGAATTAATAATTAATTAGTAGCGGTAACAAGTAATTAATAACACTACTCATCGAGAACATGAGAGGGAAGCACTTATGGTTGATTGGTGTCAACAATTAATTGATAATATACAAAAACTATTTATAAATCGATGGACACTAATTGTAACGAGAAAGGAGAAGAGAAAAATGAAATTGAAGATTATGAAAGTTCTAGTGATGACAACGGCATTGCTCTTAACATTGTCATGCATGCCCTATAGATCAACTCATGCGTCGACAACTTTGATCTGGCTTACACATTGGACCGAAGTCTCCGAAGTGGAATACTGGCAAGGTGAGAATAATCCCCTTGCTGAATATGAAGCGTTGACAGGCGTTCACGTGGAGATGCAGACTGTGGAGTTTGAAAACTTTTACACAGAGATAATGCTTCGACACACAGCAGGTAATGACCCGGACATATTACACATAAATGCGATGTGGGTACCTGAATTCGTTAAGGTGGCCAATTTGCTGGCGGAGCCCCCTCAGAGCATCCGAGATGATGTAAAGGCGAACTGGACAGCTCCAACAGTAACTGGATCAACCTATCTCTATAAGACATGGGGTTACCCCACCGAGTACAATAGTTGGGCGCTAGTATACAACAAGAAACTGCTTGAGGAGGCGGGCTATACAGAACCTCCGAAAACATGGGACGAGTTAAAGACGATAGCCAACGCAACTACAAAATGGGAAGAAGGAGTTTTAACGCAAACAGGATTTTCTCCATTCGTGGAAGGCATGCCTGAAGAACAACGGTGGCAATTTATGTCCTTGTTGTGGTCGAATGGTGGAGAATACTTGGACCTTGGGACCCCTGCAGTGCGTTTCAATAATACGCAGGGAGTCGAAGTCATGCAACTCCTCTATGATCTCAAAACTATATACAAAACGTTTGACCCTGTAAACTTCGGAGAGGGCGGAGCTTACTGGTGGGACGGTTGGGTGAACGAGAACATAGCAATGATGGTACTGCCAACATGGATGAGCTACCTCAGAGAAGCGATGAACTGGACAAGCCCAGAGGACCAAGGATACTTCACCGATATAGGAATTGCGCCAATACCAGTTGGACCGCACGGAACAAAATCCCAGTCAGTCGTATATAACTGGATAAACGTGGTCACCAAAAAATCCGAAACTGATGGTAGAGCGACAGAGGCATGGAAATTCCTGCAATGGCTAAACTCTCCTCGACCCAGCTTAGGTAGAGGCAACCTCCCAGCAGGCGAAGTAGTGTCCCGCATGGGTGACTATCTCATCATGGACAGCATCATACCCAGCAGAACAAGTGATCAAGCGCTTCCATTCCTCACCGAAGACTTGTGGTTCAAAGGATTCATCGAAATGGGTAAGGCGCCCCAAGGAAGAGCAGACAGATACTTTACCACTACGGAAAAAGTACAGTACGAGATAGGAGTCATGTTCGAGAACGTCATAACTCTTGGCAACGATCCAGCTTCCGAAGTAGCTGCTGCGGCAAGCCGCATCGCACCACTACTTCCCAAAGGCGAGGCGCTCTTGGGCGACCTAAACTATGACGGGAAAGTCAGCATTCTTGACATATCTACAGCTGCGTTTGCCTACGGCACTTCCCCACCACATCCGAGATGGGATGCACGAGCCGACACCAACGGCGATAACAAGATCAACATCCAAGACATCTCTCGTATTGCAAAGAATTTCGGGAAAACCCTTTAGCAACGATCGAAACACCTTCCCTCTTTTTTGCCTGCATGGAATAATCCCTTGTCTATAGTAGAACAAGAGTGACATCAGGCGCTAGTCTACTTCTCTGTGAACTTAGCTGGCACACACGCTGGAAGACATCAGAACCCCGCGCCCCAAGCCTTTGAGCCTCAAGTACTTGACATATGATAAGTAACTCCACCTCCTATAACGGTACTGCGAGGTTAATTCGGGTCGTGAGGCCAGCCGCAAAGATTTAATAGAAATAATACGTAAGGCATGCCCATGGTGAAGCGTGTATTAGTTTTTGCAGCACACCCTGATGACGATATCATCGGATGTGGCGGTAGTCTCGCAAAACATGTCAAGCTAGGAAATCAGGTCTCTGTCTGCTACATGACTTCTGGAGACTCTGGAAGCTTGGATTATGCCAAAAAGAAATTAGCAAGAATCAGAGAAAATGAGGCAAGGCATGCCGCAGAAGTAATTGGTTTCCACAATCTGACTTACCTAAGAAACCCAGACGGCTATCTCGAATTCAATATGGACAATTTGAAAAAACTAGTTGAACTGATAAGAAAGAAAAAGCCAAATGTAATCTATGTTCATCATCAGTCAGAAGGCCATCAAGATCACAGGATGACTTATCAGCTTGTGACTGAATCAGCTGGAAGAGCAGGAGGCCCCTGGTTTCAAGAATTCAAAGGAAAACCATGGCTGGTTGACACTATCTTGGCTTATGAAGTCTCGACCCCGCTTTCCGAGTTTAACTATGTGGAAGATATTTCGGAATTCATCAACAAGAAAGTTGCTGCCTTGAAGAAACATGAATCACAAATCAAAAACATCAGATATGACGAAGCGGCTGAAGGCCTCGCCAGATACAGAGGAGTTATGACAGGAAAAGGCAAGTATTGTGAAGCCTTTAGAATCATAAACGCGTCTGACGTGTTGTAGATGTGGCACTTAGCCACCATTAGACTCCATAACGCGGTGAAGAAGAATAGGTCCGTCTCATCAACCATTGCAAGCAGGAGTAGACTGCTAGTAGGATTATTGCTACCTCTACAATTATCGAGGCGGGTCCTAAGTAGAAAGGATTTCCATCGGCTAAGGGGTAGGTCACATAGGGCATCGTTTCATGAGTGAACATGTCGAAGAAGACATGGCTGAAGCCACCGATCAAGCTGCAAATGTAGATGCCTGACAACGGATACTTAACTCGGTCTGGTCTAAGCCTGAAAATCCTGTATGTGAGCGATAGCCTTCTCTCGAACAAGTGCTCTATCATGTAGACTCCAAGAGTGACGAGGATCGGGTAGACCGTCATAGACACTAGAATACTATGCAAGATCCTGTGATCTATAGGCTCTCCGGCCAACATATAGTAGAGGGGCTCTAAGTCTACGAATGTAGCCGAAACCAACACAGCTAGCAGGTCGATCTTTTTCTCGTACCTGAAGTGCAGAAACATAAGTGCAAGCCCATGAAACGGAGTGAAAGGCATCTTAACACGCTACCCAGCGCTTTTTATCTACTCTTATGGTAACTACGGACTCAAGTTATGGCTTTCGTTTTTAGATGCACAGATTCAAATTTGTCTGCTCGATCTTGCGCAATAGAAGAGATTGGTGCACACAGAAACTGCTCGCGCTCTACACGCATAAAGAAGAAGCTCAAAGAATCAATCATGACAAAACCCGCATGTCCACTAATTGTCCAGACAAAAACTTTTCCGATTGTCCAGACAAAAACTTTTCCGATTGTCCAGACAAATCAGCACCGATCTTCCGCACAGCGCGCGATTTACAGGTAGTCGAGGCTGGCAGAAAAAGAAATCAGTCGGTATGACATTTCCCTTTCAGTTCGATAGCGCGGACGTTTTTCGCAGTCTTCTGCCGTTTCAGAAATGGAATGGAAGGTTTCCAATTTAGAAGAACAGCCCGCGCCATTCCTTCCTTTCGCAAATATCGCGAAAACAATAGGAT
>Ga0315280_10006928_pt1 | contig 15453 bp, 6 predicted proteins | sample YL17G06_40_MG_FD_203697 | JGI IMG/M metagenome (GOLD analysis project Ga0315280, IMG submission 203697) | Sediment microbial communities from Yellowstone Lake, YNP, Wyoming, USA - YL17G06_40 | ecosystem: Environmental > Aquatic > Freshwater > Lake > Sediment | place: USA: Wyoming | collected... | reverse complement strand
TATCACCCTGCTGAATACACAGCAAACATAAAATTGGAACTCTACTCAACAGACCTAGCAGCCAGCGACGCTAGTAGCATACCTCACACCACACAGGACGGCACAGTAATACTACATGCCTTAGCGGTTCGTCATGATGTGGCCGTCGTAGGCGTCCATCCTTTGAAAACGATTGTAGGACAAGGCTACTCCATGCGGATAAACGTCACATTGGCAAACCAAGGCGACTTCACAGAAATCTTCAACGTAACAGTCTACGCCAACACAACTTCCATTGCAACACAAACCGTCACCCTAGCAAACAGAAACTCTACAACCATCGCCTTCGCTTGGAACACTTCTGGCTTTGCTTATGGCAACTATACCATATGGGCTTATGCTTGGCCTGTTCCAGGCGAAACAGACATAGAAGACAACAATCTAGTAGATGGCTTGATAAAAGTCACGGTTATAGGCGACATTAACGGCGACTTCAAAGTTGACATCAAAGACCTAGTTCTAGTGATCAAGTATTTTGGTTCTTATCCAAGTCATCCTACCAAACCGTGGAACCCAAACGCAGACATAAACTGCGACAACAAAGTTGACATCAAAGACCTAGTCCTAGTCATCAAGCATTACGGAGAACACTATCCATAAAAATTACAAAAAGAAAACCTCAATTCTATAATGGAACTTGATTCCATAATATTTAAATGCTAACATGTTCAAAGACTTTCTTGTTAAAAGGAGAAGGGAGAATTCGAAATGAAAACATTATCCCTTTTAGTCGTTGCTATACTTCTCTTAGGTTCGATAATGGCTTTTCCAATGGCTCCTGCTGAAGCCTCACCTACCACATACGTTTCAGTCATCAACCCTGCCACCGGAAATGGCAACTTCTTGTTCACAAATCTAAGTCCACCACCGGGCGGAGTGTTCACAGTCAACATAACAGTAAAAGACGTGCTCAATCTTGCTGGTTGGCAAGTCAACCTCACCTTTGATCCAATGCTCTTAACCATAGCCGCACCCGCAGACGTATACCAGCCGCCAGATCACATCTTCAAAGACCTCGATCCAAAGGCTGCTGGTAAAGACATCAACAATGTGGTTGGCTACGTGATGTGGGGATGTGCTGTTGGCCCCTCCTCGCCATCAGATCACTTCGATGGCTCGGGCAGACTTATATGCGTCAAATTCACAGTCATCAAAACACCCATCGAAGGAGAAACGCTTTCTTGCAACCTAGTCCTAGACAGAGCTGGCACTTTCCCAACAAACATAATAGATCCAGACGCTAATGACATCGCATTCACACCACAAAACGGCTACTACGAATACAAATGGCCCGCCCCACCGCCACCACCACCAACACCTCCCACACTTGTAGTGGAGCCTCCGCTGATAATTGATCCTACATTAACACCTCCCAAAACTTTCAAAATCAACATAACCATTGCCAACGTCACAGACCTCTACGGCTACGAATTTAGCTTAAGTTACAATCCTACTATTCTATGCTGTATCAGCCTTACCATTCGTGATCCGCTAAATGAGACCAATTACCTCCCAGAGTTCGCCGTAAACAACACTGCAGGTCTTGTTTGGGTTAAGGTAACCTATTACTCGCCAGCAATACCAATAACAACCAATGCTTCAGTGCCATTAGTTACACTGATTTTCCGAGTTAAAGGAATTGGAGTAACGCCTTTGGATCTTCACAACACGAGTCTCACTGATGTTTGGGGAAGACTCGTCTCTCATGTTGCAAAAGATGGCTTATTTGCCAATCTAATAAGAGACCTAGCCGTCGTCAGTGTTGTCCCATATTTATCAGTAGCTTATCAAGGCTGGATCGTTAAAATCAACGTGACCATCAGAAACGAAGGAAAAATAACCGAAACCTTCTTCGATATAAAAGCCTACTATGACAATAACACAATAGGTACAATAACAGTTCCAAGCTTAGACCCAGATAAAAATATTACAATAACATTCAACTGGGACACATATGGTGTGACACCATGTCATAATTACACCATATCTGCAGAAGCTATTCCTCTGCCATTTGAACTTGACCTATCTGACAACTATCTTAGCGACGGAAATGTAAAAATCAAGCTGCTAGGCGACATAAATGGCGATAGAAAAGTTGACATCAAAGACCTAGTTTTACTTATTAACGCCTTCGCTTCGTTCCCAAGCCATCCAAGATGGAACCCCAACGCAGACTTGAACGGCGACAACAGAATAGACATAAAAGACTTAGTCTTACTGATAAAGAACTTTGGTAAAACATGCTGACATATCTCTCAATTTCCACCTTTTTATATTTTGCAGAAAAACTTGAGAGAACTTCCTTGCAGTAGCCTTCAGTTAGTAAATTTAGTACGTCATCAATGAAAGAGAGAAGCATTTCTTGAAAGGAAGCAGAAGTTTCTTTTGCACTCATATTTATTTCGAAGTTTCATCCGAATATCAAAAAGGCGAAGAATAGAAGGATATTCCTGAAATATCGTGATCGTGTCTTCAGCAACTTTTTTTTAAAAGAAATGTTAGGAGTTTCTTTTACACTTGCGCTTTTATATTAGAAAAAGACCAGAAATTGACATAGGAGAAAGAGAAAAATGCCTCAAATAAGATGTCCAAAATGTGGAACTACTATTAACCTAGAAAATCGTAAAGGCGTTGTGAGCCCGTAGTAGTTATTGAAATTCTAGGTGTAGAAACAACGTTAAGCCCATTCCACACATGCGCTATGGATGCTATCCGAAAGGAAAGCGGATTGGCGATTAGGTTTCCACGCTTCACAAGCAATTATAGACTTGACAAAGCGGTGTCTTCGTCTCCTTTGATTAGAGGTCGGATCCGATCAGGTTTGAGATTCTTCATACGAAAACTCAGCATCAGAAACGTACCCTTATATCGCTAGAATAAAGTTTCACAAAGTTTAAAGGCCGATGACTAATAATATAATTTTTGCATAGATGCTAGGGTAAACTAGCTTCTGCACTTAAAAAATTTAGAGGAGAAAGGAAAATGAAAAAGAAAATGATCAGCTTTCTACTGCTAACATTAATTCTTACAAGCACATTAAACGTGGCATTTATCGTAAGATCATCATTTGCACAAAGCGGTGAAAATAGCGTCCTAGGTAATGATTTTATGGAAAAGATTAACGAAACAATACCAAATAAAGATACCAAGCCGGATCAATCGAATGACTTGAGTGATAATTGGCGAAATATTTATGAAAGAAAACCAGATGCCAAGCAAAACGAAACTTTAGAGAGTTCTAGTCAGACTTCACGATACAGTGGAGATAAATGGAACTTCAACGACACAAGCGAATGGAGCAATTTCACCTACGTGAATGGCAATAAGACAAGACTAATAGTTGGAGTTAACGGTGAGCAGTCTACAAGCTTACTTGAACTGGAGAAAATAGCGGCTAAGCACCAAGCAAGAATAGTTAACACTGTTTCAATTAGAGGCGAGGTTAGGGCAGCAGTTGTTGAGCTTCTTTTGCCATCGGTGACGGCTTTTGTAGAAGAGGTAAATGTTGAGGGGTTGGCGAATTATATAGAACCCAACATGAAGGTTCAAGCCCAACTTGTTCCAAACGATCCATATTGGAGCTTGCAGTGGGGGCCACAGAAAATAGGGGCAGATTGGGCATGGAACACAACGGTAGGCGATCCCTCGGTTCTGGTGGCTGTTGTTGACACAGGCATCGACTATACTCACCCTGACCTTGCGGCAAACTATGTGCTTTTGGGTTACGATTGGGTTAACATGGACCCAGACCCACTTGATGACTTTGGGCATGGAACCCACTGCGCAGGTATAATTGCCGCTGTCTCGAACAATAACCTCGGCATAGCGGGGCTGGCTCAAGTTCGAGTTATGGCTGAAAAAGTTTTAGATAGCGGCGGCGGGGGATACTGGGACTGGGTTGCTAATGGAATCATAAACGCAACGGACTGTGGAGCTGACATAATTAGTATGAGCCTGGGCGGATATGGCGAAAGCGAACTGCTCCATGACGCCGTGAAGTACGCTTATGACCACGGGGTGCTGCTGGTCGCTGCTGCCGGAAACGACAACACAAATACGAAGTTCTATCCAGCAGCCTACGACGAAGTTATCGCTGTTGCTGCGACGGATCAGAGTGACGGCAAGGCTTATTTTTCGAACTGGGGCAACTGGATCGAGTTGGCAGCCCCTGGAGTTGACATATACTCAACGATGCCGACGTATCATGTAACTATGAATGATTACGGTTATTCTATGAATTACAGTTATATGAGTGGCACTTCTATGGCTTGTCCACATGTTGCTGGTGTAGCCGCCCTTGTATGGAGCAGGCATCCAAACAAGACAAGAGACTGGGTGAGGCAGTGGCTACGATACACTGCTGACGACTTGGGAGACCCAAGCTTCGACGTATATTACGGGTATGGAAGAATAAATGCGAGAAAGGCTGTTGAGCAGACGCCGCCAGCTCATGACCTGATAGCTTATGAATGGACAACCCCGCCCTATATAGAACCAGGAGCGTCGGGGATCATAAACGCTACCGTACTCAATTTCGGAGAAAACAACGAAACCAATATAGAAGTGCAACTTTTTGCAAACGACACTGTGGTGTACTCTGCGTTGATAAGCCTTTTAGCTGGTGGGGACTCGACAAAAGTCAGTCTCACATGGAACCCAAAAGTTGAGGGACTTTATAACGTTACACTTTACGTGGTGCCAGTGCCCGGCGAGGCAAACACAGAAAACAATGTTGTCTCTAAGTATATTTATGTTGGATTTCCGGTGAAAGCTGTTGTGCTGCATTCCGCAGGCAACGTCTACGGCGATATCATTACCAATTGGCAGGTACTGAACAACGAGTGGTACCTGTTCGGCGGCACCATGGTTTACATCGATTACATGACACTTAACAAGGACAACATCAGCTATGACGACATAAAAGCCACTGGAGCCGATGTTCTGATTATTTCATGCGCATACGATCCGTATGAAGGTTGGGGGTTCACAGACTCCGAAATCGAGGCAATAACGCAATATGTTCATGAAGGACACGGGCTAATAGCCACGGCCGGAACGCTTTACGGCATGGTTCCAAACAACAACAAGCTAGCGCCGCTGTTTGGACTAAACGAAACAACCATGTGGAGTTCAACTGGAACGGATCTTCTGCATCTATTGAACACAACCCATCCTATCTTCGCAAATGTTCCCAACCCGCTGGTTTTTCCACAAGTCGGAACTGCTCTTCCCTACGATGGGCGATGGGACTCTAACGAGTTAGCGGGCGGCAAGTACCTTGCACTTGGGCATTATCAAGAAAGCGCAATAGTCACGTGTAGAGGCTTAGTATACATTTCTCCATGGCTTGAAGTCATACCACCATACTATCACCATCACCTGCAACTACTCTACAACGCCATAGTATGGTCACGCTACCAAAGACCTCAGCATGATCTTGCAGTTTCTCTGCAATGCCCTACTCATCTGCACCCTGGCGAAAGCGTCTTGGTGAATGCCACCGTAAAAAATTCGGGATTGAATAACGAAACTGACGTTGAACTCCTATTGTTGGTCAATGGAGAACAAGTAGCCAACCTAACAGTTCCTACTCTGGGGGTCGGCGAGTCAAGGGCTATTTCTTACCTTTGGACACCAACACTCGGAGCCTACAACGTAACAGCATATGCACCTCCAATCCATGGTGAAACGGAAACTTTCAACAACGTGAAAACAATACTCTTAAAAGTTTCGTACGCAGTCGTAATAGGCTTCATCGAGACCCATGGAGAATCTTTGCACAGCGATGACCTGAAAACTTACTACCAAGGTTTGGGCTACATCGTGGACACTATACATTCACCGTTGACGCCAGAGTTGCTAGCCGGCTACGACGTTCTCATAGTAGGAGAAGACTGGTACAATACTCCTTGGTCTTCCTCAGAAATTGCGGCAGTTCAAGGTTTCATAAGTTCAGGAAACGGATTTGTTGCCGTCGGAGACGAGTTGGCCTCCTCAGTTCAAACGATACTTCTTGCATATGGCATATCATACACTGGCTTTTATGGAGATTCAGGATCTTCGAACAACTTCGACCATTCACATCCTATAATGGAAGATGTAAACTACATCTATGCTTCCGCCCCTGTCAATTCATTGCAGGCCGTCGCTCCTGGATATTGGATTGCAAATGACGTCAGTAACATGCATATGCTGATTGCGGGCGCAGAAACAGAGGGCTACGTTCTCTGCTTGTCGGATGACTTCGCTGCTGACTTGTATGCTTACGATAACAAAGTAATGTTTACCAACATTATTAGGTGGATGACATATAAATGTGAGCATGATCTTGCAGTTTCTTTGGTCGCGCCAACGGTCCTTTGGTTAGGCAATTCAGCATGGCTGAATGCTACGGTTCGAAATAGAGGATTGAGCAATGAGACCGATGTAGAGCTGTATCTTCTGATTAACGGTACTACGGTTTGTTCGGCTACGATTCCAAAACTTCTTGTGCATAGCTCCTATGTTATGACTTATTTCTGGACTCCAGCGCTTGAAGCAACATACAATGTCACGGCAAACACGCCTCCCGTACTCGGTGAGAATGTCACAGCAAACAACTTTGTTAGCAAGATGGTTCCTGTTCGCTATCCACCGAAATTGTTGGTTGTTGATACTCCGGAGGCTGAAGATACGGGCGCCCTCGACATGTTAGGATATACCTATTCATTGGTTACACCTGAAGAATTTGCCACAGTCGATTTGGAACGGTACAATGTTCTATTCATCGGATGGATGCCTGGAGACACCCTAGTGAATGCACTGTTCGCCCGTGCATCCGAGATCGCCAATTGGGTAGAGGCCGGAAACGGAATCGTTGCGTTGGCAGAGCCTTACGAAGTCAACCGATGGGCTTGGCTACCACTTTTTGTGAGTGATTCTTTAGGCTATGGCGATGAAGTACACATCGTTGATCCCGCACACCCAGTGATGTCAGATCTGACCGACGCCGAACTCAGCAATTGGTACACGTCCTACCACGGATGTTTCTTCAACTACGATCCGTCTTGGCAAACCTTGGCTGAGGGACTTGAAGTGGACAAACCCGTCACTATGGCAACCACGTACGGCGCTGGCCGAATCGTCATAACCGACCAAGATCCTGACTATCACCTCTACTATGGACGCATAGAAGGAGCGGGGAAGTTTCTGAGAAACATGATTAAGTGGGCCACTCAAATCCCGTACAAACATGAACTCGCCGTTTCTTTGGACGTTCCGTATTCTCTTGAGCTAGGAAGTTCAACATTGATAAGAGCCACTGTTCGAAACGGAGGATTAAACAATGAAACTGATGTAAAGCTATATCTTCTAATTAATGGCACTGTAGTGAACTCTGCGAAAATTCCTGAACTGTTAGTAGGCGAATCCTACACGATCACTTATTTCTGGACCCCAACTATTAAAGCAATATACAACGTCACGGCCTATGCGCCTCCAGTGACTGGCGAAGAGTTCACGGCAAACAATGTTGTTACAAGAAGTGTTAACGTGTGGCTGATCTCAGTAATAGGCACGGGCATTTTTATAGATCCCCTTGAAACAACTGTAATGCTTGGCCAAAACTTCACTGTAAGCGTTAATGTTGCCAACGTTACAAACCTTGCAGGTTGGCAGCTCAATGTAACCTTTAACCCTGCAATATTGAATGTTAATAAAATCTTCCTACCATATGGAAACATTTTCGAAGGCCTAGACCCAAGGCCCCCCGGTAAATGCATAGACAATAAGCTTGGTTACGTGATGTGGGGATGTTGTATTGGACCAGACGCACCCGTGAACAACTTCAATGGCTCAGGAACAATGTGCGAAATAGAATTTGCAACTGTTGGACTTGGCACAAGCTCCTTACATATAGATACAGAAGGCGATTTCTGCACATTACTGGTAGACCCGGACGTTAATGAATTACCCTTCACACCAATAGACGGGAATGCAAATGTTGTTGAATACGTTCCAGTACACGACGTAGCAATAATTGAGGTCACTCCATCAAAAACCAAAGCATACGCTGGACAGATAGTTAACATAACCGTCATCGCCAAAAACGAAGGAGACTTCCCAGAAACCTTCAACATCACCGCCTACTATGACATTACTCCCATAGAAACTGAAACAATTTATGACCTAGCCCCAGGAACAAGCTTTACATTAATTTTTGCTTGGAACACCAGACACGTACCACCATGTGTAAACTATACGATATGGGCTGAAGCCGCTACAGTACCAGGCGAAATTGACACCACAGACAACACCCTCACAGATGGCAAAGTGAAAATAAAGTTGATGGGCGACATAAATGGCGATGGAAAAGTTGACATAAAAGATCTAGTGTTACTGATCAAATCTTTCGGTTCATATCCAAGCCATCCAAGATGGAACGCCGATGCAGATGTAAACGGGGACGGCAAAGTCGACATCAAAGACCTAGTACTGCTAGTTAAGAATTATGGAATAATACCTTAAGGCAACAATCACCATCACCTTCTTCTTTTTATCTTTAGGAACGTTTGCTGCTTTCATTTAAAAAAATGATACAAGAATTAACTTTCATATTTTTTTAAAAGGCTCTTATAACATGGCAGCGGCAGTTTACGTGGACTAGTTTAAATGATTTGTTTGCCACCTTAAAGTTACGATCAGAATAAACACTCAAATTGTGAATCTATGAAGAGCAAATTTAAAATATTCCTTAAACTCTTACTATGAGGCTAGGTGAAAAAACATTGAAAAAATATTTAAAGAAGTCTAGACTGTTCGCCATTCTTCTCTTGGGTATTTCAATGATGCTTCTTATATCCTCTGTTAAGGCGCAAACTGCAGTAATCTCTGTGATCGATGCAGTGGATGGAAATGACACAATAATACTTCCTGCGAATACTCCTGCAGGAACCAAGTTCCTCGTCAACGTAACAATTACAGGTGTGGAAAATCTCGCAGGCTGGCAAATAAACATAACATTTGATTCTAGACTACTAAACATTACTGCTGCAGCGGAAATGATTCTTCCTGCTAACCATATATTCAACGGTCTTGACCCCCAGGGGCCTGCTCCAGACATTGGTGACGGTTATGTGATGTGGGCTCGTGCTGTGGGTCCTTCCGCGCCAGTAGACCACTTTGATGGCTCTGGAATAATATGTCAGATTCGATTTACAACCGTGAAAAATGGGACAGGTGACCCAGTACAGTGCGACTTAGTTCCAGACAAAGTAGGAGTGTTCCCAACAAGTATTATAGACACAGACGCTAATGACATCGCATTCACCGTTAATAAAGGCATCTTTACTATACCTGAATTTCCAGTGACAACTCTTCTACTTACATTCCTAATAATAACCTCAATTGCCATTGTCCTAGCAAAGAAAACTTCAATGAAACACCGCAAATTCTTAGTCACCAGCTAAAACCAAAAAATCACCACACTTCCTTTTTTTAATTTTGACCTTTTTTTGCTACAATAATAATTGTAAAGAAGACAAACTGAAGAGTAGCGGAATTATAGCTGATGAACCTCTAATTTTTTTACACCCTTCTTGGTTGAACATTGATGGTTAGTGCAACCGAACCGCTTAAGAATAATGTTATCATAATTTCCAAAGTTGCTTTTACTTTCATCCTTCTCGCTTTTTCCATCACAAGTTAAATGGCCTTCAAAGGATTCTCTGTTACTTTTAAATTTGATTATGAGCTAGAGCCGTACATATAGAACTTAATTCCAAAAGCCTTAAAAAGTTATAAGTTGCACTTATTAGTGCCGAGGGAGAAGGGAAACTGTGAAGCTACGCTTAGCTATGGCAGTTGTTATTCTTTTTCTACTAATTCTAATTCTACCGTTTTTTGTTTCACAAGTTGAAGCAACCACTACAGCTTATTATCCGTCAAACTATAACTTGTGGGGTTCAACGCAACTTGTTTCTGGCTCACTAGGGAACTTGCAGTCAGATGATGGAAATTATATGACTTTTAGAAGCTATCCTAATTATGACTTCAGATTTGGTGAGAGCCTAGATGTGAGTTCATGGAGCACTGACACAAACTATCAAGACAAAGTGGTTTTGACGTTCACTCCTCCGACATCTGGGGACTATATAGTGATGGCAACTGCGGAAGTGCAAGGCGATTGTATATCGCCCCCTGATGTGAAGGCGAGATTTTGTATTGGTGGATCTACATATCAGGAATTGATTTATAGAATTAAAGACACAACAGACTGGTATCCTTTTTGTGCCTTGAAACGCATCAGCCTGCCAGCTTCCTCTCAGACGCTTAAGATTCAGTATGCAATATCTGCCACTACACTCACTGCCAAAATCAGAAATGCTAGACTGTATGTGTTCTCCTTAAGTAGTCAATATGCAGAAAGTGAATCAGAATCATCGAGCGTGAGCACAAGTTGGCTAGATAAGGTTGCTCTAACCTTCACTCCTTCTACCTCGGGAGACTATTTGATAATAGCAACAGCCAATTATGGCGGTTCGTCAACGGACTATAGTACGTTGCTTCAGTTTTTAAAAGACGGTAGTGTGCAAGCTGGTCCTACCAGAGAAACGAGTGCAACAGAAGCCAGATACACATTTGGTGTTATGAGAAAAATAAACCTTGACACAACTTCTCACACATTTAAAATTCAGTACAGAACAGAGAACACAGCCAACACTGCACGCATAAAGTATGCTCACATAGTTGCTATCCGAATTGATCAGTTCTCTAACAACTATTACACTGAAAGCGAGAGCGAATCAGCCCCAGCTGCTATAAATACAACATATGACAAGGTGACAAACACATACACGGCTCAAGCAGCAGACCATTTAATCATTGGTTCAATCTCGTACAAAGCAGGTTCAACATCTTACTCAGTTGGTGTGAAACTATTACAAGGAGGAACCGTTGATCAATCGCTTTTAGTAGAACATAAAGACTCTACTGATTATGAAAGTTGTTTTATGATGGCGAAAGCTTCTTTATCTGCAGGAAGCGTCACAGACAAGATACAGTATTATGGTGAAAGCACATCAGCCAGAGTCAAAAACGCCAGATTAATCTCTCTTCAACTGCCTACTCAACACACGGTAGAGGTCGAGTTCACAGGTTCATCAAACACAGATGATTGGACCCAACTTGCATGGTTAGTCGACAGCGCTTGGACGACGCCCAGCGTAACCGTTACGCTGCAACTCTACGACTACAATCTTGGGCAATACTCGACAAGTGGAGACGGATACATATTATACACATCAAGTGCCACATCAAACACTGACGAAACAAAAAGTCAAACCATAACCACAAATCCGACCCATTTCCGCGATGGTTCAGGCAATTGGAAAATCAAGGTTAAGGGAACTAAATCAACTACTACGCAGTTTGATTTCAAAGCAGACCTAATCAAGTTCGAAGTCACATACACTCCACCGACTGTGCAGTATTATTTAACCGTCAAGACAGATCCAGAAGGCATTGTACCTATTTCTGGTGAAGGCTGGTACAACAATTGCACATATGTGGACTTAACAGCTCCATTGTTTGTTCCCGATGAGGCTGGTGTTGGAGGCGAGCGCTGCAGGTTTGCCAACTGGACTGTTGACGGCAATTTCGTGTCTGGAAATGCCATAACCGTCTACATGGACGCTAATCACACTGCAGTAGCCCACTACGTGAAACAGTATAAACTGATTATGTCGATGAACTTCGGCACAACTAATCCTTCTGTTGGTTCATGCTGGTACGATGTGGGTTCAGTGGTATCCATCTCTGCTACTGCCCCGTCAGTAGGTGACGGTGAACAGTATGTTTGGCTGGGGTGGACTGGTACTGGCACTATCTCGTATACGGGCACAAATAATCCCGCTTCTGTAACTATGAATAGTCCAGTCACGGAAACGGCTGCTTGGAGACATGACTACAGATTAATTATGGTTGCCAATTTTGGAACCACTTCTCCTTCGGTTGGAAACCACTGGTATGAAGCTGGAACAGTCGTGCCTATTCAAGCATTTGCTCCATCAGTCATAACAGGCGAACAGTATGTATGGAACGGATGGACAGGAACGGGTGCCGTTAACTACACGGGCACGGAGAACCCATCTTCGGTAACCTTGAACGGTCCAATTAGCGAAACAGCTTCGTGGATGCATCAATTTCTCCTAACCATAAAGACAAGCGGGCTTCCCTCGGCGCATCCCATGAAGGTCTATCTTGCAGGATTACAGGTTGGCTCAGCATCAGATACCTCGTCTTACATCAAATGGTTCGACGCAGAAACTCCCACCGGGATTATTGGTGGGGACAATACGATTTCGGCAGCAGCTGATACCCGATACGTCTTTGTAAAATGGGTCGAAGACTCTTCCACAAACAATCCAAGAGCATCTGAAACCATGGACTCTCCTAAGACCTTCACAGCCGAATACAAAACTCAATACCAGGTGTCTTTCACGCAGACAGGGTCTGGTGTAGCGCCGACTGTCACGTATACTGCTGACACTGATCCAATTGGGACTGTTCCCTTCGGCGTTTGGGTTAAGGCTGGCTCAGAAATTACATATGCATACCAAGACACTGTGCTTGGAGCCCCCGGCGTAAGATACGTTTCCATCGGTGTCAATCTACCCTCACCGCAGACAGTAAACAGTCCCCTAACGATAAGTGGCTCCTACAAGACGCAATACCAGATTACTGTCACCGCTAGTCCGGCAGGGGCTATTGGAGGAACATTCAAAGTCACATACACCCAGTGTGGAACCACCTACACGAATGTGCAGAAGACGACATCATGGACTGAGTGGGTCGACGGCACCACAACTGTAACTGTGAGCGAACCTCAAGACATCGTAAACGGATACAAGTTTGACAGTTACAATCCATCCGCCAGTGTCACTATGGACCAAGCCAAAACGATCACTCTAGTTTACAAGGCTATTCAGTCACTCTCAGTTTCGATAAACCCAACATCAGCAAAGATTAAGGTTGGAGAATCCGTAACCTTTACTTCTACAGTCTCCGGAGGTGTACCGGGTTACTCTTACAAATGGTATCTCAACGGAACGGAAGTTTCAGGCGCCATTTCCCCCACATGGACGTTCACCCCAATGACTAGTGGAACCTATAACGTTTACTTGAATGTCACAGACAGCAATCACAATGCTGCAAAATCAAATATAGCCTCAGTAACGGTTGCGCTACCACTTAAAGTTTCAATCTCCCCAACATCAGCCTCGATATTAGTCGGACAATCTGTAACCTTCACATCAACGCCCTCAGGAGGATATCCACCGTACAGTTACCAATGGTACCTTGGCGGGAGTAAAGTTTCAGGAGCAACATCCGCCTCATGGACATTCACACCAACTACAAGCGGAATATATTATGTATACTTACAAGTTAAAGATGCCAACAACAACATTGCGCAATCAGAAACCGCAAGAATCACCGTCATTCCTCGTACTCCAGTTGGAGGATATTCAATATCATTGGTCAAAGGAACTCCAACATTCCAAATAGCAGCCTACACATTGCTAATCGCTTTGTTCGGCGCAGCATTAAGCCTTAGAAAACGCAAAAGAAAATAGACACAAACCATATAATTTTTTCTATATTCCTCCAAAGCAACTAGCATCTACTCGGAGCTTTTAGTGATGAAAGCGAAAAATAAAGGTGAAACCGAAAAGTTTGCTCAAAATAAAAGACTGGTATATGCAGCTATTGCAGTCATAACAATAATAATTCTGGCGAGCATTTTTTTCTACTTTCGTCCTAATCAACCAAGTCAACCAAAAGCAGCAATAATAGATCAGCTAGGCAGTTCTCAACTGGCTGAGCCTATTCGCCACCAAAACCAAACGTTCATAAACACCATGAAAGAGCTGTTATACAAGCGTTTTTCAATAGTCGACTACTATTCAGACAATGCCACAGTAGAACAGTATAAACGTTTATCCTCCCAAGATTATAAACTGATAATTTGGAGAGTACACTCAGCATTAGACTTAAATTCAAAATACATCGCAATATCTACCTCTGATGAGTACGATTCCAAGAATTACGACCAATACTTAGAAAATGGGCAACTTACTGTGTGTAACATAACTGGCTACTACTATTTTGGAATAACCCCAAAATTCGTTGAAGAGCTTATGAGCGGAAGATTTGAAGACACTGTGATTATTTTTATGAGTTGCAACGGGTTAAAACAGGATTATTATAAAACTGCAGAAACCTTTGAAGAGAAAGGTGTAAAAGTGTTCATAAGCTGGGATGGATGGATTGACCCGTCTGACAATGACAATGCAGTGACTCTTTTACTTCAATACTTGATTAACGACAATAATACGATTTCTAATGCTGTCAGTAAAATACCTCAATACTCTTCTCCATACGGACTAAGCCGATTGAAACACTATCCTGATACTAACGATGTTCAAAACTATCGAATTCCAGATTATAAACAGAGCAATACTGCAAAGATGGGATTTGCGATGATGGCAATCTTTTTAAAAAAATTTGAACTTGAACTGGATTAAACTATCTTGTTAAATATTTCAAGTGCCCCAAGATGATTGTATATAATTGTTTGCGTAGGGTGTCGCCAACTAGGTTAAACTTTTGAAGTTTTCTAATTTCTTCTGCCAATTCTTTGTCTTCCAGAACTTCGGCTATCCATTTTTCAAAGTCTCCACGATAAAGGTGAAACTCTAAGGATTTCACATTGACTTCATTTATTTTTTCCATGAACTCTTTTAGGGAAGAGGCGCTTTTGCCAGTGTAGTTTCCGATGGATGTGAAGAAGTAGAATGCCTTTTCTCTTGGAACTGTCTTGATAACTTTTGGTGTTACTTCGCCTTTCAAGGTTTGTCTTTCCCTATTTTATTATGTATTTCTTTTATAAATCTTAGCTTTTGTGGGTCATTAGCCATCAGAAACTGAGTTTCCTTAAACTTCTTAGTCACTATTGACGTGCGAATTCTTAGAACTCCTGGTAAAGGTGCAACTGAATTTGCAATGAAGTCGTGTAAGTTTTCTTGATTTTGTGCAACAACTTTTGCTATTATTTGAAGCTCTTCTGATAGAGATGTGTAAACTTCTAGGACTTGTGATGCTTCGCACATTTTTTCTGCAACTCTCTCGCTTTCTTTGGGGTCAGTATAAATTGTCATTATGGCTGTAATGTTTTTCGCTCCAGCCTTTTCAGCATCAATTATTGCCGTGTATGTTTTAATGATTCCATAATGCTCCATTCTTTTTATTCTTTCGTAAACTGTTGAGTGGGCTATTCCCAAATGTTTACCTATAGCCATGTAAGTCTGCCTAGAATCTTCTTGCAAAGCCTCCAAAATTTTTAAATCTGTAACATCTAAGATTAAGGTATTGTTTTTG
>Ga0315280_10006927_pt1 | contig 15453 bp, 13 predicted proteins | sample YL17G06_40_MG_FD_203697 | JGI IMG/M metagenome (GOLD analysis project Ga0315280, IMG submission 203697) | Sediment microbial communities from Yellowstone Lake, YNP, Wyoming, USA - YL17G06_40 | ecosystem: Environmental > Aquatic > Freshwater > Lake > Sediment | place: USA: Wyoming | collected... | reverse complement strand
TTGCCTTCGTCTCCGTAGAATCCTCCAACTATCATTAAACAGGGCAACTTTGTGCTTCCTTCCAAAAACCGCTGGATAACGATTTCGAGGCTAATACTTCGCTTGAAAGGTTTTTAAACAGATCGTTAATCATACCCTCGTCTGGTGCTTACCGATGGCCATCCTCCCGCTGGACTCAGGAAGATATGGGATGCCCGAAATGAGAACAGTGTTTCAAGAGGAGACACGGCTGCAAAGGATGTTAGATGTGGAAGCGGCGTTGGCGTGGGCACAAGGCCAGGTTGGCGACATTCCTAGAGAAGATGCTGTTGTCATAATCGAGAAGGCTTCTCTAAAATATGTGTCCTTGACCCGTGTGAATGAGATTGAAAGCCGAATTAAGCATCAGACGATGGCGATGGTGGAGGCTTTAACGGAGGCCTGTGGCCGAAGTGGCGCTTACGTCCACTTGGGCATCACGTCGAGTGACGTTCTCGACACCGCTACGGCTCTCCAACTCAAAGAAGCAGTCGAAATAATCGAGAAACGTTTGAAGGATCTCGGTAGAACGCTCAAGGTTTTGGCCCAGAAGCATATGAAGACCTTGATGGTTGGTAGAACTCATGGTCAACATGCCCTCCCGATAACCCTTGGCTTCAAGTTCGCCAACTGGCTGAGTGAGGTCATTAGGCATCTGACTAGGCTAGAAGAGTGTTGTGGTAGGGTGATTGTTGGAAAGTTCTCGGGCGCTGTTGGGACGCAGGCTGGACTGGGCTCTCACGCCACCAGAATTCAGAAGCTTGCAATGGAGAAGCTCGGGTTGAGGCGGGCGGAGATCTCAACCCAAATTATCAGTCGAGATCGGTACGCTGAACTTATTTGCATACTGGCAAACATTTCCTCTTCCTTAGACAATTTTGCCACCGAGATTCGTGAGTTGCAGAGGCCCGAAATCGGTGAGCTAGCTGAGCCCTTTGATGAAGCGGAGCAGATTGGAAGTTCTACTATGCCTCAAAAGAGAAATCCCATACTCTGCGAAAGGATTTCAGGTCTCGCGCGAATCTTGAGAGGTCTGACCGTTCCTGCTCTGGAGAACGTGGTTACGTGGCATGAGCGAGATCTAACACAATCCTCCTCGGAGCGGTTTATCATTCCAGAAGCCTGCATTCTAGTAGACTACATGATCTCATTGATGTATAGGATACTGAAAGGGCTGGTCATAAATGAAGAGAGGATGAGAAGAAACCTTGATCTTTCCCAAGGCAGACTGCTTTCAGAAGCAGTGATGATGCAGCTGGTCAAGAACGGGATGAGACGGCGGGATGCCTATCATCTGATGCGGCAACTAGCTCTGAAGAGCGAGAAGGAGGGGAAGCTTCTCAAGAACGTCCTTCTTGAAGACGCGGAAATTAGACGATTCCTCTCTGAGGCTGAGTTGAGCAACGCCCTAAACCCAGAAAAGTATCTCGGAAGCGCCCTGAAGCAGATAGAAGACGTTCTGAAGCACTCAACGTTTTAGAAAGATATTAGTATTATCACTATTTGGCACTCTATGTGTTTGCTTTTATTCCCTCTTTCCGCAAAATTCCTCTAGCAGCTAAAACCCCTGTCGTGGCCGCGTTTACCAATCCGTTAGACAGGCCTGCCCCATCGCCGGCAACGAAGACATTATTGCGTGATGTTTCCAGAGACTCGTCAGTAATCGCTCGATTCGCCGAGAACTTGATTTCTGGAGCGTAGAGCAGCGTGGAAGGAGATGAGACCCCCGGAATCACGTAGTTGAGTTTGTCCAAGGCCTCTAGAATATCTGTTACGATGCGGTGAGGAAGCGCCATACTTATGTCTCCAGGTGTGACGTTCGTCAGTGTCTGCCTTACAAGTCCTCTGTTCACCCTCTCCCAAGTAGATCTGTGTCCAGACTTTAGGTCGCCAAGTCGCTGTATGAGTGGTTTCCCCCCTCCTAGAGTGGTTGTCTGGACTGCTATCGTCCTCCCGTAGGCAGTGGTATTTTCCAAAGGCTCCGTAAGATTAACCTTCACTAAGAGAGCGAAGTTGGTGTTATCGGTCTTCTTTCTCGACATTGCGTGGCCGTTGACGCCGATGAAGTCGTCGTAGACCTCTTGCACCACAAATCCTCTGTGGTTTACACAGAAAGTCCTGACGAAGTCGTCATATGTGTCAGGGTATATGTGGAATTTTGGATCTCTGCCTATATCGATGATCGGGTCCATCACTACTGCTGGGACTTCAACGCGTACGCCTATGTCGATGGGCTGATATTTTGTTGAGATCCCCAACCGTTTCGCTTCTGTTGCTAGCCAGTCAGCTCCACTTCTACCAGGAGCCAAAAGCAGGTACTTGCAAGGGATTTTGGATCCGTTTTGTAATGTGACTTCTCCGCTGTCTATTGAAGCAACTCGCTTATTTGTTCCGAACTCAACGCCTTTCTTTTCTAGATCTTCCTTAAACTTTCTTATGACGATTGGAGCGTTGTCGGAGCCTATGTGCAGTTGCGGGATTGCAACAAACTTTACGCCGACAGCCGCCGCTCTCCTCTCAAGCGCATCGGACTCGTCCTTTGTTGGGCGATAAATCTTCTTTGGGGCTCCATACTTCAGGAAAGTCTTATGCACGTAGTCGATGAGATCCCATGCCTTCTTCTCGTCCTTTACAAGGTCGTATAGGTTTCCTCCTATGTCAGGCCTCAGATTGAGAAGGCCGCTGGATAGCGTTCCTGCTCCACCGATTCCGCACATTGTGTTGCACGGATTGCATTCCTTGCAGCTCTTGAATTGAGACATGTGGCAAGCGCGTCGGTCAACGTCTCTTCCCATGTCTAAGACAAGGATTCCGAGTTTGCTGTTTTCCGCTAATTCCTTAGACGCGAAGAGGCCTGCAGGGCCAGCCCCTACGATTACGACATCGTACAAGTTGACATCCTGGCTAGAAAACCCAACTGAAGATGTCGACTGTTATATATATCTTCTGCGATTACCTGTAACGCTCTTTCAAAAAGGCATTTGCTTTTCTGGTATGAATCGTGCGATACGAATCGTTTTGTCACAAGGTTCGAACATGAGTTCGTCTATGTGAAGTAGGGCTTGTCGACCATCCGTCTCTATCTTATCAATACTCACAAATTTTCTAACGGGGACTTTGTAATCTTCCGATACCACTCTCCATCCCTTATCAAAACTCTTGTTTACGAAGACCAAAACCTCTCGGGGTTCCATGTTGAGCTCTCTGATCATTTCAATCAACGCCCCCATTGTTGCACCGCGGAATAGGAAGTCGTCTGCTAGGAGCACGTTCTTACATCCTTCGAAAGCCTCGCTGCAAAGGTAGATGCTAATAACGTTTCCCTTTGTTGGTGAGGTTATCCTTCTTTGAAGGATTCTTTTGCCGGTCATGATTACGGGAGGATTTTCGCCTTTCTGTGCAAAGATTACAGGACACCTCAATTCAGTTCCTATTATCGTTGACAAACCTATTCCAGAAGCAGCAACCGTACAAACGGCATCGATATCAACTGTTTTTTGGCAAGCAACTTTTTTGCACAGTTGTTGGAGAAGAGCAACGTCGATTCTGTGGTTAATTATCATCGAGAAGTCAAGCATGTCGTTGCCGATGACTCTGCCTTTTTCCAGTAGACGAATGAGGCTTAAACTTATGCTGTCTAGGCTCATAGTCTTGTGGTAGTCCCTTCAACTATTATGCTTTGTGAGGGGGGTCTGGAAAGTAGCCAATTATTATCATGAATTTGTTAATTTGATATCTAGAGTTAAAAAATTTTTAAATATTCATATAACAAAGTTATCCGTAGGGTGAAATCGTAATGGGTATGAAAAATCTTATTGCTCTTGGAAAGATACAAATGCCTGACATTCGAGAATCGTACAAAACTGCTCTTGTCCCTGTTGGTATCGCCATCAACTTTGTAGGAATGATCCTTGTAAGAACGCTTCAACTCCCATTGTTTCTTGATCAAGGCGGGATCATGCTGGTCTCGATGACATGCGGTCCATTGTGGGGGATCGTAACAGCCGTCATAAATACCGTTGTAAATGCACTGACCCAAGGTCCACTCCAATGGTTCTTCATATTTACGCCTATCACAACCGCCGTTATTTGGGGCTTCGGTACAAAATACGGGATGACTAGAAGATGGCTGACTTACATAATCCTGTGCATAGCACTAGCCCTGGGCCTTTCCATTGTAACGGCGCCGGTAGTCGTCTATTTGTTCGGAGGACTAGGCGGAGGAGGCGTAGACCTAGTCTTCATAGCAATGTGGAAAGCCTGGGGAGACATGCTGACCGCTCGCTTCTGGTCTGAGTTCATTAGTTCTATTATTGACAAAGGCATTCTCTCTATTCTAGTCCTATCGATAATCAGAGCTATGCCGATCAAAGAATTCCAAAGGGTTACTCCATGGTATAAAGAAAAGAAAGCAGAGTGACTTCTCCCCTCTTTTTTTATGTTAAAGAAGGAGACGAATGTTGAAAGAAAAAGCGGACATACTCATCAAGAATGCGATAGTTGTGACTATGGATTCCGAGAGAAGAGTCTACAATGACGGCGCTGTAGCTATCAAAGAAAACAAGATAGTCAGAGTTGGAAAATCGCACGAAGTGGAGAGAGAATATTGTGGAGAGAAAGTCATAGACGCAAAAAAGAAGGCTGTTCTTCCAGGTCTTATCGATTGTCACATGCACGCTCTTCAGGAATTTCTCCGGACGGCTTGGTGGATCGACACTCCGCCCTTAGATGTTGGATGGCAGAACTATCTTATGCCATTCGAGGGAACGCTTTCCAAAGAAGACGCGCATTTAAGCGGGCTGTTAAGTTGCGTAAACATGATCAAAAAGGGCACAACCTGTTTTGCTGACGCTGGAGGTTCACAGCCCGAAGAACTGGCCAAGGCTGTAGAGAAAACTGGTATGAGGGCGGCCATCGCCCGTTCGATAGCCGATATGGGAAAGGTACCCGTATCGGGAATGGAGAACATGGTTTTCTCTACAAAAGAGGCCGTGAGAAGAAATCGTGAATTCGTTGAGGCATGGAACAACGCCGCAAGTGGAAGAATCCATGCTTGGTTTGGTATTCGGCAGATAATGGTCTGTAGCGAGGAACTCTGGGCGAAGTTCAAGGAACTCGCTGCAAAATACCAAACAGGTATTCACACCCATCTTGCTGAAATGCCTGAGGAAGTGGTATGGGCATTAAAAGAATGGGGCAAACGTCCCGTCGAGAAAGCTTACGAAACCGGTTTCTTGAGTTCAAACGTACTGTTTGCGCACATGATATTTGTAACAGATCAAGAGCTGAACATGGTCAAGGAAAGAGATGCTAAGATAGCTCACTGCCCCGCAGGTGTTCTAAGCTGGGTTTCGAGACCAACAAAGGTTCCCCAGATGCTTGCTTTGGGAATCACTGTTGGATTGGGATCCGACGGAGGCAGCACACGAAATCTGGACATGTTCGAAGAGATGATGGTTGCCAGGGGAATGCACGTAGGACAATATGGTGTACCTCATTGTGATTCCATAGCGATACCTTCGGAGAAGATTCTTGCTATGACTACTGTCGAAGCTGCCAAAGCCATACTCTGGGAAAAAGAGATTGGATCTATAGAGCCTGGGAAATCGGCGGACATGATAATAATTGACATGGACCAACCGCATCTAATGCCTGTTTACCGTTTGTATCCCTTACTCGTCTCGTTTGCAAAGGGAGCGGATGTAGAAACTTCAATAATAAACGGGAGGGTAGTAATGGAAAACCGCGAAATCAAGGCAGTAAATGAAGCTGAGATACTGAAAAATGCCAGAGAAAGGGCACCAGAGATTCTGAACAATATCAACAAGATAATTCCGATCCCCATCAAGAACCACCCCTACTGAGCAAGGAAAAAAAATCGTTAGGGATGAACTTGAAAAAAATAATCATGATCAAAGGTCTAAGTTACAGATATCCGAGCACCAACGACTGGGCTTTGAAAGATATCAATCTTGAGATTGATGAGGGAGAATACGTTGGTGTGGTAGGCTCTAACGGTGCTGGTAAGACCACACTTTCTTTACTCCTAAACGGATTGATACCAAATGCTCTTGGCGGAGAACTGAAAGGCAAAGTAACCGTCTATGGAATGGATACATCAAAGCATAAGACGCCAGAATTGGCGCAAAAAGTAGGTTTAGTCTTCTCAGATCCAGAAGCACAGTTGAGTCAAATTACAGTTGAGGAAGAGGTGGCATTTGGACCGGCAAATCTAGGTATTCCTAAAGAGAGGATTTTCGAAAATGTTAGAGAATCCATAAAGGTAACCGGACTACAAGGGCTGGAAAGGCGTGCACCTTTGACCCTGTCAGGAGGTCAAAAGCAAAGAGTTGCAATAGCCGCGGTCTTGGCAATGAATCCGAGTGTCCTCGTATTAGACGAGCCCACTTCGAATTTGGATCCTTTGGGAACATGTGAGATTTTTCAGACAATCAAAGACATCGTTGACATCAGGGGTATAACGGTCGTTATGGCGGAGCATCACACAGAGCTGCTAGCAGAGTATGCGGATAGGATCGTGACACTGGATGATGGGCAGGTTGTAGCAGACGGGCATCCGCAAGAAGTTTTTGGCAGATGTAGAGACGTAGAGAAGATGGGAATCAGAGTCCCACAGGTTACGAGGACCTTTGAGTTGTTGGAAGATAATCACGGGCTGTGCTTCGGCAAGTATCCGGTCACTTTGAAGACAGCGTGCGATGTCTTATCGAGGCAACTCGCAAAAACAGCAGTTTCTAAACCTACGACAGCATTCGATACGTTTGGTCAGAAGAGAGGTGGAGACGAGGCTATAATCCGCGTTGAAGATCTTCATTTCTGGTATCCAGACAATGTCTATGCTCTCAAAGGTGTAAGCCTTGAAGTTTGTAAGGGCGAGGTCTTAGCCATTGTAGGACAAAATGGTTCTGGTAAAACAACGCTAGCGAAACATTTCAACGGTTTACTTAGACCTTCAAAAGGGAAGGTTTGGGTTAAGGGTATAGATGCTTCCAAGTCTTCCGTTGGAGACCTGTCAAAACTCGTTGGCTACGTCTTTCAGAACCCTAACCATCAACTCTTCAATGTGACAGTGTTTAAGGAAGTTGCTTTCGGGCCCAGAAGCTTTGGGCTTAAGGGCGAAGAACTGGAACATAGAGTTGACGAGGCTTTGCACGTTTTTGGAATAGAAGATTTAAAGGAAGAAAACCCGTTCGGCCTGAGCCTCGGTCAACGGAAGCTTGTAGCTATAGCCTCCGTATTTGCTATGCATCCTGAAGTGGTCATTCTAGACGAGCCGGCCATGGGTCAGGACTATTCAGGCGTCAAAAGAATCTCGCAGGTTGTTAAGACCCTTAGCGAGAACGGTTGCACCGTCATAGTCATTACCCACGATATGAGTTTTGTGGCGGAAAATACGGAGCGGGTTATTCTGATGCGGGATGGAAGACTACTCGTTGAGGGGGACCCGAGAACAGTCTTCGATATGTCGTCGGATAAGATGAGCGCATTTCTACAAGCCACAAACCTTCGTCCTCCTCAAGTTACAGAGCTATCGTATCTGTTATCTAGCTATGGTTTGAGCACGAACGTAATGACGCCTGAGGAGCTCGCAGAAATCACTGCAAAGAGGCTTATCTGAATGACTTCTGAAATCGAAGCACTGTACAAGCCAGGAAACACATTTTTCCATAGATTGGACCCTAGGACCAAGCTTGGCTGGATGCTTGGAATGATGATATTCTCTTTTCTCTTCTTCGATCCGAAAGTGCTTTTCCTAGTCTGCGTTTTCAACTTCGCGCTGTTGCTTTGGTCGACAGGCAAATATGCATTGACCAGTCCCATATCAGAGGCCATGCTACTGCTGGCAGTCCCTCAGATTATAGTCCACGGGTGTGTCAACGTTGCTGGAGTTACGCCCGTAGCGTTTATGGGAAGTACTATCTCGATTCCCCTTTTAGGTACGCTGAAATGGGAAGGGGTATACCTCGGTTTTTCTTACGCCTTCCGAGTGTTAGGAGTGGGCTATGCCACTTTGCTCTTTATTGCGACGACGCATCCAAGAGACTTGGTCAAGGGGTTTGAGAGGTTAGGATTGCCATTCAAGTACAGCTTTATGATCATGATGTCGCTTCAACTGATTCCTGAAGCGATCAGAGAGACGCGAATAATTCTAGAAGCGCAGCAATCCCGAGGCATGAAGATGAGGGGCTTCCTAGAGAGGTTAAGGGCCCTCCTCCCAGTCTTCATACCTATCACGATCGGGTCGATGCAAAGAGTTCAGATGATGTCTATGGCTCTCGACGCAAGAGCTTATGGGGCACCAGTTCAGCGGACTGAACTTCGCGATTTTCGCCTTCACAAAGCCGACAAAATCATGTTATGCGCTATATCCATTATGATAGTTATTGGCATCTATCTGTTTTTGTCGAAAATCCTATAGTCCTCAGTGCGTTTTTGCTCAGTTAATCTCGGATTATAGAGTATAAGTTCTCCGTTTAATTAACTCAGACTTATTCTGTTCCAAATTCTAAGAGATCGCTTATCTTGTGGACCTCAATTAGGTTGCTTGCATGAATAGTAGACGTTCTGAAACCTGCTGAAAATAGAACTATTTCTTCTTTTTTCACCAGTCCTTTTGAGAAGAGCATTTTGGCAGTTGAACTGATGTGGTCTTTCTTTTTCATGTAGTCAAATACGATCGGATGTACGCCGTATGTGAGATCGAGTTTCCTAGCAGAAGCTTTGCTGGGTGTAACAGCTATTATGGGTTGAGCTAGTCTGAACCGGGTTATCATTCTGGCGGTATATCCTGATCTTGTTAAGGCCACTACTTTTTCGATGGGCATCGTTTCTGTTATTTGCCAGATGGCTCTACTTATGCTTCTTGATATGTTTTGAAATTTCTCTTCAGTTACTCTGTTAACAACGTAAGGCTCTGTCTGTTCAGCTATTCGCGTCATCATCAAAACGGATTCTACAGGATATTTCCCGATAGCGGTTTCTCCTGACAACATTAATACATCTGTTCCATCAAGTATAGCATTAGCTACATCACTTATCTCCGCTCTTGTCGGCCTCGGATTTTCGATCATGGACTCCAGCATCTCTGTAGCAGTAATGACCATTTTTCCCTGCTGATTACATTGTACAATCATCTGTTTCTGTATGAGGGGAAGTTGTTCGAGGGGAAGTTCAACGCCAAGATCTCCCCTGGCAATCATGATACCGTCAGCTTCACTCAAGATCTCGTGGAAGTTTTCAAAACCCTGAAGGTTCTCGATTTTTGCGACGATGCCTATCTCGCTGTCAGCCAGTTTCTCTCTGAGCGTTAATGCATCCGCTTGGTTCCTGGTAAAGGAAAGTGCGATATATTCAACTTCATTTTCTTTAGCGAATTCAATAATCCTGAGATCTTTTTCGTTTAAACATGGCGTATTCAAAGTTTTTCCGGGGATGTTGACTCCTTTTCCATCCTTAAGCATCCAGTCATTCTTTATCAGAAGCTGGACTTGTTTGTCTTTTTTGCCAACGACCTCGGTTTGTAGCATCCCATCATCTATCAGTATTTTATCACCGGTTTCTAGCTGGTCGTAGATGTCGTGGTTAAAGCTGAGTTCGCTTTCAGAGCCTAAATATACGGTTTCACCCTTTTTCACAGGTCTCGATTCAGGAACTTTGATTCTTAATTCAGGTCCCTTTATGTCAACTAATATGGAAATCTCGCCAATTCTTCTAACATTCTTTACAATACTTTCATATTCCTCAAGACTTCCGAAGGCTGTATTAATGCGGACGCCGTTTATTCCCGCCTCGTACATCTTCTTCTGAACGTTTTTAGAGATGCTTGAAGGCCCAATGGTGCATAGAATTTTCGTTTTCTTCATTTCTTTCGTACCTTCAATTGATCATGAACTAATCCTAGAAATAATCTCATAATCCAAATTCACGTATATAGGCAATACCGCAAGAACTGAGGCATTAGAGTTGAGTTTCTAACGGTATCTATCGTTCTTCCAGGGATCGGCTGTGTCACTGTATCCTTTCCTCTCCCAGTAGCCTAGGTCCTTCTTGTCTCTGAAAGTTATCCTTCGAACCCACATGGGGCTCTTATAAGCATACTTGTCTGGAACAATCAAACGCATGGGTCCTCCCAGTTCATCATCTATGTCTTTGCCGTTTAACTTGTAAGCTAGCATCGCCTTGTCAAGTTCCTCTAAAGTGAGTGAAGTTGTATATCCGTCTTCACTCTCAAAGAATACGAATTTGCCCTCACTTTTCGGTTTCGCCAAGTCAGCCAAGATTCTGAATTGCACACCTCCCCATAGACAGTTTCTTACGCTCCACCCTTCAACGCAATGAAAGTCGATGGTCGCTTCTGTAAACGGAAGCTTCAGAAAATCATTCCAAGGTAAAGTCAAAGGGTTCTCTACTAGCCCGTCAACCACCATTTTCCATGTGCTCAGATTGCGCCTAGGGATGCTTCTGGTGATGCCCGGGTGATCTACTCCCCACCTCAATAAGGCTTTAGTCTCCCGTTGACCGGGAGGCAAGCGAGTAGAACTCTTCTCGTTTTGAGAAACCATTTGTATAGGCCCCCTAGGCTTCCGGATTTTGTGATGTAAGACGCGGGATCTGAATTCAAGAAGGAATGTGCTTTACGTTTGACGTATCATTAGTTTTAGCCTGTCTTTTCTACCTTTTTTAGGCTTCTTATCCGCAATATCTGATCGATATATCATAATCCATGAAATCTCGTAAAAGTATTACGTGTCCAGAACATGTCTGTGTGTCTCTGAGAGGAAAAAGCCTTTGAAGAAAGATGAAATTGAAACTGAAGAAGATCTGGTTCGTTTAGTGAGTGGTAAATCAGATTTTGAAAGGAAGGTTCTAGTCGCAACGTTCAAAATTCCTAGAGGGAAGGTTAGCACATACAAGAGGATAGCAGAAAAGATTGGTAGACCATGTGCTTACCGTGCTGTTGGAAATGCTTTACATAGGAATCCGTTTGCGCCTATTGTGCCTTGCCACCGTGTTGTTAAATCTGATGGCACGTTTGGAGGAGACAAGAAAAGAGCAGCATCTAGAAGGGCCCTCCTGAGAGAAGAGGGGATGCCTATCGAGGATGATAGAGTAAGAATAAGTGATGATCTTCTTTTCTAGTACGTGTCAATGTCAGTGCTTCGCACGCTATCTTTCTGGTGCAGGGCGTGGGGTTTAAGCCCGCACAGGCACAAGCTTTGTGTCCGACTTATTTTTTGTTTTAGTCAAACCTTTTTTGCCGCGCACAACAAGGTTAGGTTGCGTCCTCCATTTGAATCTTCATTTAGTTTTTTTCACGAGCCTTCCAGAGGTTGTGGTGCTGTTCGTATTCTTATAAGACTTAACATTGATTGAGCGCCTTGTGAATCACCGAGCTGCCATTATGAAGTCCTTTGGGTTCAAGTTTAACCCATGATGTTGCCTAAAGTCCCCTGTTTGAGACTGGGATTCTTTTAATCGTATTTGAAGTAAAGCTACTTAAGTAGTAAACTATATTACTTCAAAAATAGCTATAGACGCAGGTGTCGATATTGGCCCAACTTAACATCTCGATTTCGGACGACTTGTACAGGCAATTCAAGATCGAAATTGTAAAGCGATATGGAGGCAGAAAGGGAGACCTCAAGTGTGCTGTCGAGGAGGCAATTCGGCTTTGGTTGCGACAGAAATAGTGAGCGCGGGATCTCGTGGAGATCGCTCAATCAGAACCGCTCGTCATGTAATAGAACCCTCTCTCGCCACTAGGTATGGTGTTCTGTACAATTGCGACTGCTTAGAGCTAATGAAAAGAATCAAGGACAAGAGTGTTGATTGTATTTTTGCAGACCCACCGTTCAATTTGGGGAAAGACTATGGCAACAGATCAAACGACAGACTTCCAAAAAACGAATACTTATTTTGGTCCTATTCATGGATGGATGAGTGTTCTCGGTTGCTTACAGACGGAGGAGCTATGTTCATTTATTGCTTGCCGAAATGGGCCTATCTGTTTGCCAGCCATCTGGATCAAGTGCTAACCTTCAGACACTGGATAGCTGTGAGCATGAAGAATACTTTCATGAGAGGTCGCAGGCTATATCCGGCACACTATGCGTTGTTGTACTTCACCAAAGGAGAGCCCCGGGTATTTAACCGACTCAGAGTGCCTATTCCAAGATGCAAGAAGTGTAATGCCGAAATCAAGGACTATGGCGGCCATAGAAAGTATCTAAATTCGCGTGGGTTGAATCTCACCGACTTCTGGGAAGATACGTCACCAGCAAGGCACAGAAAGTACAAGTTCCGAGAATTCAACGAGCTAAAACCTATGATTCCCGAACGGTGCATAAGAGTCTCAACTAGGAGGGGAGACCTCGTTTTAGATCCCTTCGGAGGCGGGGGTTCCACATACGAAGCTGCAGAGACTTCAAATAGATACTGGATTGGTTGCGAGCTAGCTAGTTGTCGTCCTATCGTTCGTCGAATGAAAACTCGTTTTTCCGAATCCATTAGAAAAAGCATCCCTAAGCGTGTAAAGCGAGTCTTTGTAAGCTCTTATTAGAACACTTTTCTCATCGTTCCACTGGTAATATTAATAACCTTTCGAGTGACCAGAGCTATTGTGAATAAAGATGAGCAAGGCACGGCGCCGTCGAATGACAGCCCCCCGAGCACCGATCCGTTTCAAACGCAAGCTAAGGATGATTCCCGTCAAAGATATTGGACCCAATCCACGTAACCCTAGAGAGAAACCTAGTCGTACTGAAGTCTCTGATATCCGACAATCATTGGAGTCAGTGGGCGAGATACTAGTACCACTAGTCGTCTATGAGAATCCTGACAGGCGTAGTGATAAGGATCCGGAATTTATTCTCTTGGATGGAGAGCGAAGATGGAGGGCTGCTAGCGAGCTTGCTCAAAAGAACAAGAAATTCGCAAAGGTGCCAGCAAACATAATTTCGGGACCCTTGTCCGAGTACGACAATCTTCGAACAATGTTTAACATACATATGAAACGTGAGGAGTGGTCTACTGCTGCGGTTGCAGAGGCCCTAAACAAAATTTTTCGCAGGAGGCCGACGTTAAAAAAAGCATCGGTGAAGATTGTTTCATACGAGACAGGCTTGGGTGATACTGAGGTCAGGGAAGCAAAGCAATTCCTTCTCATGCCCCAAGAAGATAGAGAGAGAGCACTTTCAGGAGATTTGGATGAATACTACTTAATTCTTCTGAGTCGTAGCATGAGATCGATACAGAATGGTTTTCCAGACCTGATTACAGAATCAAATTGGATACCTATCGCCAAGACTTTTATCAAGAAAGTTGACGACGGTTGGATTAAGGACGCGAGATCATTCAACTCCTTAGGAAGAGCAGCTCGTGAGTGCCTGGCCAAACAACGCCCGGCGCTGTTTCGTGATATGTTTCATGAACTTTTGGAGAATTCCTCGCTAACGCCTGACGATATATGGAAACGCGTTGAAGTCGAGTTATTCATTACAACTGAAAAAGAATTCGCCAAACATGCCAAACTTTTTCTACAAATGCTCCAGCAACGCCTCAGACGCAACAGCTACCGAGTGGCGCCTGAAACCGCACAAATCCTGCGACAAATAAGTCTTGAAGTCGAGAAATGCCAAAGCTAGGCAGGAGCCACTCGGTGTTGCCTGTATCTCTGGAAGCCACAGCAGTTAGTCTTTCGGAAGGGCGACAGATTGAAAGAGATCTTGAGCTGAAACACCATATACCCTATTCGCTCGTGGGCCTGCTTCCAAGTTTAAGAGAAGTTCGAATTCGAGACCGACTCAATCAATTCGCGTCGGCATACAAAGATAAGGAGTTCGAGGAAGAGCCCGAAGAATATCAGGCTATTTCCCGAGTCGTCTCAAAAATGATGAGCGACCTAAACTATCCATCATTAGTTACCAAAAAGGTGAACTCAGTCATGAAGGCCCAACTTGCATATTCGGAGGCTGATGACCAATACCGAGAACACTTCATTCACCCATTTCAGACTTTTCTGCTGGGAATAGTCATAATTGATAAACACTACTCGCTGTTTCAAGAGTGTTTTTCACGTGAATTATGCAAGGACCCAAGAACTTCGGTTGAGAGCGCTTGGCTTCTGGCAAGCGTATTTCATGACCACCTCAAGCCAGTAAGGCAACTTCTTCATCTCGTGAGAAGCATCCAACGTGCTCGTGGTGAAGAGTTGATAGACGCCGAGGAAATACCGGATGTGGCAGAACTGGTTAATTGGATGGACAGAGTGTACGGAATCTTGGCAACCTCCGCTCACTTGGAACGTAGTTTGACCTCAGGGGGTGCACGTTCGCAGCTCATAGCCGTTCTCGATGAGTATAGGAGGAAGGAAAATCATGGAGTTCTCGGAGGTCTCAACGTTCTTGATTGGATTAGAAGCTCGGGAGAGGTCACTTCGACAGATGTCATCGCAGCTCTGGCAATTGCCTTGCATGATGGTGATTATCAAAACAAGCGAGCTTTTCCAAACGCGCTCTTTGAGGCGGGGATCTTTCCAATCAACTTTAACAATCAACCTATCGCGTGCTTGCTTCTTTGGTGTGACACAGCTCAAGAATGGGGACGGTGGACCCAAAGGATCAAAGTGGATACTAGGCTAGTAAAAGTCACCTTTGAAGATAATATCGTTAATCTTCGCCTATCTTTCGACGATCCGAAGGTCATCGAAGACAAACTCAAAGAGTTCCAATATGTCGGAGAATGTATGCGAGAATCTGACCTTAAATTTACAGTAGATTTCAGATTTCATCCTGCTAGTCTCGGACTGAAGAGACGACTTGGGAGGAAAAGACATGATAGAGTTTGATCGTTTTCTCGCCCTACGCAAATCCGTAGTTACTTGAAAGACGAAATTGACTATGAAGGCCCAAGGCCCTATCGACGGGAATGAGGTAAAGGCAAGCAAGCCTACGCTCTTTGGAGTCTCAATTTAGGCCGGAGAAATGGAGATTCAAACGGAGAACGGAAATGCCCGCACATACAAAAAACAAGCAAGCAAAAACAGGTTCCTTACCAAAAAAGAGCAAGAAGATCGTTAATATACCTTGGCGTCGATGGTGCGGGGAGTGGGGTTTGAACCCACGCAGGCCTACGCCAGCAGGTCTCCTAAGACCTTAAGTCTTCCTAAGCCTGCCTCCTTTGGCCAGACTCGGACATCCCCGCCCACGAACATCAAAAGTCTTCAAAATTATTAAATCTTCTCAAAATCAAGCGTAAAGTAAAAGCGTGGTGCTCCGGCCGGGATTTGGACCCGGGCCACCGACTCGACTGGCCTCCTACCCCCTATAGAATGGGTAGAATAAGGCCGGTATACTTGACCGGGCTATACTCGGCGGAAGAGAACTTCTTCTACCGGAGCCGCGACCAAAGTCTTTC
>Ga0315280_10006926_pt1 | contig 15454 bp, 9 predicted proteins | sample YL17G06_40_MG_FD_203697 | JGI IMG/M metagenome (GOLD analysis project Ga0315280, IMG submission 203697) | Sediment microbial communities from Yellowstone Lake, YNP, Wyoming, USA - YL17G06_40 | ecosystem: Environmental > Aquatic > Freshwater > Lake > Sediment | place: USA: Wyoming | collected... | reverse complement strand
GACGCGTCTTCGGGCACGACGAATACTATGAGAACTGTTGCGCAAGCCACGCCTAGGGTGAACCAGAACCATCGTGCTTCGCCAGTCGCCAGATAGTTCATGAACGTTGTCGGTATTGGTCTAGCTGGTTCTCTGAAGACTATTCTTCCTTCATCTTGGAGACGTAGAATGCATTCAACTAGCTGCTTCTCCGTGAGTGATGTCTTGGTCTTTGCCAGCCCCACTAGTTTTCGGACGCTCTCCGGTTTTTGTTCGTCGACTATTTGGATTATGGTGTTTGCCGTTTCTTCTTCCAATAATACTGGCCTCTGACACTGTTTTTGCTAGTAACAGAATATGCGGTCGTATATAAGATGCAGGAAGAGAAAAGTGATTTGGGTGTGGGTCTTTACTTCTTTCTGCGTCTGGCTGTGTACAACAGGCCGAGTGCACCGAGTGGGGCTGCGACTATAGCTGCCGCGGCCACTTCTGGCACCACAAGAGTGCTTTTGCTGAGGGAGCTGCACCCGTTGAACGGATCGATCGATCGGGCTTCACTTTAAGTCGCTTTAGGAGAGTCTGTTACCGCATTTTGGGCAAGGGATATATCTTTCCAGATTTCCCGCGCGTGTAAGTGAGCACACACATTGCCAAACGACGAGCCCAAATCATGCCGGACAAATCAGGATACACATCATAGCATTCATGTTTCTGTAAACTCGACTTGACTAATCGCGCAAGTGCTCTTCTTAGAAATGCTTTAGAGCATGGTAGCATCCGCAATAATAAGGGAGATTCATGAATAGACACCTATCGCTAAGGGAACGAGAAAGCGCAGTCGATGCGAAGCGTGCAAGAAGTCAGGGCATTGACGTGGTAGAAGCACGCATGTTTCCGCGTTTTCTGACCATCTTGACCATGCCAATCGCAGTTTGTGTCTGGCTGGCCAGTTGGCTGGTTTACTTCATAGGAGAAATGAGAAAACTAGGCTAGCGCGCGCTGAACCAGCTATGTTCATCGTGAGATTATTATGCCGGCGATTCTAATAGCCACTGTTGCTAGGAACAGAACTGAGAACGCCAAGGCTGCATTTCTAAGTCGTTTTCTGTTTATCTGTATGCTGATTTTTCCGTAGTAGTTCGAAAGTATTTCAGATGTGGTTAGCAGTATTATAGCGGCGACGGCCAGAAGCAGGCTTACGTCCCAGAGTGCAAGCGGAAACTGCATTATTGGGGTGGCTCCTCTTCGCTTCCTACCAGAAGACGATATTCTATGCTGATCCTTTTTCCGTTTTGGCTGGTTTGTTCCTTGGCTATTGTGACGGGTTTGCCTGTGGCTTTTGCCAAGACGCACGCAACTGCACTTGCAATCAGGCTGCCTAGGTGCGAATCGTCTGCGGTGTTAGCTTCTGTCGGTGAGTCCCTGAAGACGCTGTTCTCAAGTGTCACTTGTACGGTGTTTTTTGCGGTGTCGATCTTCACGTTTTCCGCGATCTCCAAATCCTCTATGAATAGTTTGGGCAGGATTTGCTGGACGTATTGCAGGTCGAGTTTGGTGAAACTTGTGTTCAGGGTTTTCTCGAAGAGCTTTGCGAGCTCAGCTCCGGGTGGCGTGATTAAGAGGGTTGGGGCTTCTGCGTTTAGGGGCTGGTCTTCTTGGTCTTGGAATTGCTGTGGCGTGGGTATTCTGCTGTCCTTCCGTTTCAGGATCAGGACCTTGCTTGTCTCTGGGTTTTTGAGGTATTGTGGAGGTAAGTATATGGCTTGTCCGTTGTAGTTGAGTCTTGTTATCATTTGGTTCAATGTTGAGGATGCTGAGGCTGCTGTGGCTTCCAAAATGGTTTGTTTGGCGTAGTCCTCGTTCTGGACGTAGCTGAGTATGGCGGCCCAGAAGAGCAAGCCTAGACCGACGAAAGCGAGGATCGACGAATTGTAGAAGACTGAGATGGCTAGTGAAGCGGCGCCTGCTGCGAACATTGTGATGCGTACGAGTTTCGTTGAATGAACATCGATCCTGCTTGGAATACTCAACGCTACTAGGGCTATAGATGCTGAGGCCGCGATCACTGACGCTATTTGCATACTGAGCATAAGCCATGCGTACATCCAGTACTTGTCCGCCCACAAATCGCTGAATTGCAGGCCATACCTGTAAAGGTCAACGTGAACCACTTTGTCCAAGTTCAGAAACATGAACATGGGGAGAATCGTTATTGCAGTTGAGACCACTAGCAATAGACAGCTCACTGGCCTCAGGTCTCTCCTGCTTGAGCTTAGGACAACGAGTACCAGCGCGAATATCGCAATGATGGTTGAAACCAGAAAAAGGCTGAGGATAGTGTCTAGGTAGATACGATATTTCTCTGCCCATCCGGGGTCGAATCGGAGGCCGAAGTTGTAAAGGTCTGTGTTGACGACTGTATCTATGCGTGTGAAGAAGAAGGCTGCGGACACGTTCAGAATTATGCTTACCAAAAGAGCCCCAGAGACTACTTTGCCCTTGAATGCGAATTGCATCGTTGCCAGAATCTCTCCTCAGCTGACCACTGAAGTATGCCATATTCCTTTTATTAGAGCTTTTCATGTCGCACGCTGGGCACAGAGCCTCCAGAAACAAATCTGCAAGGTTTCTCCAAGACACTGACCGATCGGCCACAGCTCGATCGACAGGCTTCCTGCGTTGGAGCCCGTTACTTCCGTTCGATCAAAATCGCATTATACTCAATCTTGAGTTTCATGCAGCCGTTTTCTTTGGAATACCATTGCAGCCAGCAGTGTTGATATCATGAGCAGCGCGACGATACCCATCGGAGCTGGAAACTCTGAAATCACGCCAGACACGATGTATTGATACGCCGCGTTGCTGTCAACTATCTTGTTGCCTGCACTGTCGTATGCGGTTATCTTGTACTGTACGAGGGTTCCTGCCTGCTGTCCCGGGATGGTGGACTCATACAAGCTCGTCTCGGAATTCAATGTCATCGGCAAATCTGTCCACTTTCCACTGTCGTTTGCGTTGTACAGAAGCCTCCCGCTTTCGACTCCGGTTCCAGAATCTGTGACGTAGGCAGAGATTGTGACAGACTGATCAGCCAGAACGACCTCGCCAGGGTTCTGGGAAGCTGTCTCGATGGACGGTAGCGTAGTGTCTAGAAGGATGCTGCTTTCGTATCTGCTTGACACTAAGCCAGCATGATCCTTAGTCTGGAAGTAGACTTTCTTGGTTCCGTCTCCCGATGGCAGTCCCCAAGATTTCGTAGTGGAGTATGATTCCCACTGTTCGGTGTCCCAGACACCGTCGTTGCTGAACCTTGCCTGATAAACTCCTGACGTGCTGTCGGTTGCGGTTAGACTCAGCTTCGCAGAAGTTGAGTTGGTGTTGGGTGAGCCATTGTCTATCACGATTGATCCCTTGGGTGCTGTTTTGTCCAGTTTGATTCCGGTCAAGACACTATGGGTTTCCTCGTTGCTTGCTTCATCGACGCTCCAGTATTCCAGTTTGTTGTTTGCGCCTTCGGTCGTTATGTGTGGTTGGCCGTCTGCGCTAAGAGTCTTGACTGGTGCGGAATTGATACTGTAGTAGGTGGTGGCAACATCGCTTCCGCTGTCACTAGCCGTCAGCGAGATGGTGAAATCTGCGTTGTGCCATTCTCCATCGTAATTGTCTTCAGTCACAGGTACATGTTCTTGAATAGGCGAAGGATACACTAGTTCGAACATTGCCAGGAGCAGCAGTCTGCACTTTGGGTAGTAGTAGCTTTCGACTGTGCTCAGACTCGGCGTGGTATTGTCGTTGATTTCGAGCAGAAAAGACTGGATTCCCAGAATCCCAGCGTCGCCTACTGCAAATCCTCCTCCGCCTATCGAAGTAAACCCGTATGGTGTTCCACCATACTCGCTCTTGAGCTGGTCCATCTCGGTTTTGAGTGCGCTCACAGTTGCTGCTTCATTATTCCTGTACGAATATATTATTGGACCGCCCCACATGTGGGTGTTGACGTAGAATCTTGGGTTGTATCGGCTAAAGACTGACCGCATTGCTTGGGTTTCCTTTTCGCTTCCGGCAGAGGGCCCACGGTATTCTTCGCTCGACTTATCACTCGTGCCTGACTGCCCCCATCCACTGACAAAGTTTCTGTTCAGGTTCACGCCATACTTGACGGTTCCACCGTAGTGGTTGGCGTTGGTCCGACCGTAAGAGTCTACGTTGATTACTGGAACAATCATGAAACAGCTCTCTTTCAATATGCTGTTCGCCCGTTCAGTGTTACTGGTGAGAAGCCATTCGGCAAACCAATAGCCAATCTCTGAGCCTGCATCCTCGCCTCCATGCAACTGCGCGTCCCACAGTACTCGACCGCCCGACACGTTGCCGATCTTAAACATGTAAATGTCATTTCCAAGGTATGATTTGCCTATAACCTCATAAGACGCCACGGCAGGATGATCGTCACAGAGGTTCTTGAACATGCTTATCATTTCATCCTTTGTACGGTACGATGCTGCTGTCATCGGAACGAGAAAAGCTGACAACAGAATGCATACTATTGCCAAAGTTTTCAATACTGGTTTCAAGGTTTTTTTTCACTTCATGGCCGCCATATTTGCCTCTGCAAGCGTAAGAAGGTTTCTGAGAAAGCAACTTCTCGGTTTAGTCAACATTTTTGTGCCTTCTTGGCTACTATTCTTTGCTAATTTTGCAAAGAGAATTTGGCAGAACCAAGTGGCTCCGTGTTTAAGCTGACGGTTTCCCCTAATTTCAGACAGAGTATCGATTGATCAAGTTGGGCACAACTCCTCATGTAGAACATCGTCAACGCTGGATATGCTGAAGGAGCAAGCTCACTCGACCAAAAAGTTGTGGCCAAAGCTCTGCTGGCAGCGTCCCAGAAGACTTATCCAAGGATCACAAAGGCGCGCCCGCCAAGTTTTCTTGAATGGCAAGACTACATCAATCGAATTCTAAGAATTTACGGCGTACTGGCTGATGCGTAGCGTGCCCGTTGTCATGAAGTAGGTGACGTCAGCAGGCGTAAATCATATAACCGAAATTGGAATATCAGCAGTGAGGAAAAATGTTTCGAAAACTGCGATTCTTAATGGCTTTTTTTCTTCTATCAAATGTGCTATGCGCGACACGAATTTCAACAATACAAGCTGCTGGCACAATCTACATCAGAGCAGACGGCTCAATCGAACCACAAACAGCACCGATATCTAGTCTAGATAATGTCACGTACATCTTCACCGGCAACATCAATGCGTCCATCGTGGTTGAAAGAAGCAACACAGTAATAGACGGCGCAGGATACATGGTTTATGGCACCGGGACCGGAAACGGCATATCCCTACAGAATCTTGGCAACGTTACGATCGAAAATGCAGTAGTCATGAGCTTCTATTATGGAATCTACTTTGTCAACGTATCCAACAGCCGAATCCTCGTCAACACGGTAACATCAAACAGCTACGACGGCATCTTTCTGGTCGGTTCCACTCAAAACACCATCCAAGGCAACTACGTAGTCAGCAACGGCAACGACGGCGTCAAGCTGGTTCAAGCCTCAAACAACAACATCGTCAGCGAAAACAGGATTTCAGCAAACAACGATGACGGCGTCCAAACCGACAAATCTACCTACAACAGCGTAATCGGAAATAACCTAACAACAAACGTCAAAGCAGGCATCAATACCGGCTACTCGTCATACGAGGTCATTCGTGCAAACAATATCACAGGCAACCAGTACGGCGTCAGGCTCGTAAATGCCACCTATGAAGATGTGCAGATGAACTACATAAACGGGAACGGTCTATGCGGCATCTGGCTCGATTACTCGTCTAATGACAGCATATCCTACAATAATGTCACAAACAACTACGATGGTTTCTACTTACACTCGTCCTCCAGAAACGAGATCTTCGAAAATGACATAGCGGCAAACACTCACTATGGCTTTGGACTGTCCTTCTCTCCAAACAATGAGATAACAAACAACAGCATAACCACGAGCTCACAGGGAATTCGTCTAACGCAGTTCTCAGATTCAAACATCATATACGCAAACACAGTAGCGGACAACGCCGACGGAATCTTTCTTTCAAGCTCTTCAAGAAACAATATTCAAGCCAACAACATAATCAACAACGGCAATGGCGTCTCGCTCCTTTTTGCTTCAGCGAACTCTAGACTCTACCACAACAATTTCATAAACAACACCAACCAAGCCTCCACGAGCTCCTTCAACTACTGGGACAACGGCGTCGAAGGTAACTATTGGAGCGACTATACACCCCACGACTATGACGATGACGGAATAGGATTAGCTCATCTGATAAACGGAACCAATGTAGACAATAACCCACTTCTGGGCACGTTTTCAAGCTTCAAGGCAGCTCTAGACAACTATGTGAACGTCATCTCAAACTCCACAATACTAGATTTCCAGTCGTTAAGATCACCTACCAACATCACGATCAAAATGATCGTACAAAACTCCACTTCAACCCAAACCGCTGGCTTCAGCAGAATCTGTATTCCTTACAGCATGATGACTGAACCATTTAATGTGACAATCAACGGCACAGCTCCCCACTTCGCAAACTACACGGTATTCGACAATTCAACTCACAGATGGATATACTTCAACTATAACCATTCAATTCTTGAAGTCATAATCCAAGGAATAGAAACAACTCCGCCAGAGATCTCCTTAATCTCGCCAGAAAGCGTGACCTATGCAACAAGTGATGTTCCTTTAGTCTTCACGGTGGACGAGACCGCTTCATGGATGGGATACAGTATCGATGGACAGGCGAACGTTACGCTCGGTGGTAACACCACGTTGATGGGCTTGTCTGAAGGGTTGCACAGTATTGTCGTGTTTGCCAATGACACTTTCGGCAACTTGGGAGCCTCAGTTGGAATCGAGTTCTCTGTTGATACTTTGCCTCCGACTATTGGAGTTCTTTCGCCAGAAAACATGACGTATCAAACTGGCTCCATAATGTTGACATTCAGTATCAATGAACCCGTTTCCTGGATGGGCTACAGCCTGAATGGCCAAGCCAATGCGACTGTTCTCGGAAACACGACTCTTCTGGGCTTGCCAGATGGTGTCCACAGCGTTCTGGTTTATGCTAATGATACTCTTGGAAACATGGGTTCTTCTAACATCGTATACTTCTCAGTTGACACAAAACCCCCGACTATTGGAGTTCTTTCGCCAGAAAACATGACGTATCAAACTGACTCCATAATGCTAACGTTCACCCTCGACGAGCCGACCTCTTGGGTTGGCTACAGTTTGGACGGTCAAGCTAACACTACAATCCTGGGCAACACTACTCTCTTGGGTCTCTCAGATGGAAATCATAACGTTGTCGTTTATGCCGTTGACGCGTCGGGTAACCCGGGTTCCTCTGCTGTGACCTATTTCTCGGTCGACGCAACTCCTCCAGACATAACAAGTGTTTCTCAGGATCCGCCGGAAGACAACGTTCTGCCTTACGATCTGGTCAACGTCAACGCTACAATTGTCGACGGCTTCAGTGGGGTAGACAAAGCGATTTTGAACTATACGACCAACAATGGCACATGGTTTAGTGTGGAAATGTCTCATCTTGAAGGTGACATTTGGAACGCTGTGATCCCTGGATTCCCCTACGGTACGACAGTCAACTATACGATTTCTGCGATTGACAATCTACGTAACAGCATAACAAGCGAAGACTTGGCGTACACACTTCAGTACAATGTCGTTCCAGAATTCCCAGCGTACATTGCTTTCCTGCTACTGGCAACCACCACACTGTTCGCATTGGTATTGCGTAGAAGCAAGAGAGTCAGAACATAAAGAGCAGCAAAAGTCAAACAACCTTTTCTTTTTTTGTTCTCTATTTTACGGAAGACTATTCTTCCCTTTTCCGGCGCGATCGATTGAGTTGAGTACGGCTGGATAGGCTTAGAAAAGGCGTGATATTGCTTGCATCTTGCCGGTCGTCTCCTTCTCGAACTTGTCGATGATTTTGAAGTCCACCTGCATTTCTTCGCCAAATAGCTTCTTGATGTTTAGTCGTGCTTGGTCCAAACGAGACATGTCAAAGGTGTCTTTTTCCACAACCAACCGCAACAATATCCTATCTCTTCTTTCCTGGGTTATCGTAAATTGCACTATTCCCATATATGAATCAAAGGGAAAAGGGTAGAACCGCCATGGTGAGATCAAGCGACCATCTAGAGTCACTAACAAGTCACTTTCGCGGCCTTCTAAACCTTTCATTAGTGGAAGCCTTACTCCACATGGGCATTCTCCATCTAGGCGAACCGCAAGATCATCGTTCTTATACCTTATCAAAGGCATGGCATAGTTGTGCAATCCTGTACAAACAACCGCTCCTCTTTCTCCTGCTACCGCTTCCTCTCCGTCGCCTGCAAGCAACTCCATCACGATGTTGTCCGCATTGACGTGATAGCCTGAATGCTCTCTGCACTCCCAGGCGACGAGACTGAACTCTGAGGTTCCATAAGCATCAAAAGGCTCAGTGTGGAAAACTGATCTTATTGAATTCCTCGATATATCGCTCAAGAGCTCGCCGCCCGTGAAGATTATTCGCGGCTTGATGCGTTCCGACCCGTTCTTCAGGAAGTGCGCTATCTCCCCTAGTGCTGACGAATAGCTCTTTATGGCGTTAGGCTGATAAGCCTCCAGAATTTTGACTTGCTCCTCAGTGGTCGCAAGAGCAGAAATATACCGTCTCTGCATCATACCAACGCGTTGAAACCAGTATTCCTTGAGAAAGTAGTTCGGATGTCTAATTACGGCCATTTTGTCCCAGTTTCGTAAACCATTTCTCTCGTACATCCTAAGCCAAAGACCGTCGCCATATTCGACAGCTCCTCTGTCCAATATCAGATTCAGGGGGGTACCTGTAGTGCCCGATGTAGTCGTCTTCTTACATTTTTCTATTTCTACGTTTCTTGCTGAAGTGAATTCAGGAGGCAGCGTCTGTAGCTCTTCTCTGGTTGTTAGAGGGATTTTTCTCAGATCACTGACGGTTCTTATGTCGTTAGGTCCAATTTTTGCTTGTTCGAATTTTCTATGGTAGAAAGGCACATTCTCGTACGAGTGTTTCAGTATCGCCCTAAGCTTCATTAGCTGAAGCTTCTCAAGCCCATCCTTGTCAAGGAATAGATTGGCTCTAAGGCCACGTGAATGCCATAGCCAGCGAAGCGCCGTTTCGGTTCACCGATATTGACTAGAGTCCGAATTGAGCTTAAATAATTGCGGTTCGATCGATCGGACGCCGCGCATGCTAGAAGCATGTTCCATATGTTCTTAATAATGGCTTGCAGCAGACTGAGTGTGAGGAAGGAAAATTGAGAATAAGAAAACTCGTATTTCCTATACTTGGCTTTCTAATGCTTTCTGGAATACTAATGACTACCGTAGCTGTTAATGCATGGCCTAGTCTGCCATCAATCCAGATTCAACTCACAGTTGTTGACGGAACAGAATCCTACTTCATGTCCACACTCAGCGGCGTCCCCGCAGGATTCGACGTTTACGACGGAGTTTATCCTGGCTGGTGCGTCGACCGCTCAGTAACCATGGTTAGAAACGTATCTCACAATGTGAAACTATATTCCAGTTTATCCCCACCGGTAGCTTTGAGCAGCATCAACTGGATCGCAATCAATTACATTCTGAACCACAAACAAGGCACCATGATGGATATTCAAAACGCCATATGGCACTTCACTGACAATTATACACCCCCAGGGGGTTTCAGTGCAGACGCTCAGGCAATGATTGACGCCGCAGATGCGCACCCAAGCTATGATCCAAATACCGGCCAAATTCTGGCGATAATCTGCCTTCCGCAGCGCGACCCTCACGCACAAAACTCCATCATAGAACTCTTGAAGCTTCGGGGCAAGGTGACCGGCGGAGGACAATGTATTGTTGGAGCGAACAAGGAGATTCCTAGTGCTAGCTTCGGCTTCAATGCTATGTGGTTCTCAAGAGACCCAAGCCCTAAGGGAGAGATAAATTACGTCGACCATATCACCGACATGCATGTTCACGCCCACGATCTAACCTATCTGGAAGTCTGGTTTGATGAGCCAGGAAACAAACCTTGGCCACTCATGAAAGCCAAATTTGGGGGACCGTGCACCGTCAACGGCGAGGATGGGCACTTTGTCGATGTTTACGTTGAGGACCATGGGGAACCGGGCAAAAATGACATATTCTACATTAAGCTCGATGGCGTGTACTTAGGCGGCAGCTTGGTTGATCCAATACTAGCTGGTAACATCCAGATACACAAACCACCCAAATAACAAGCAGAAAGTACCAACTGACCGCACACCTTCCCTTTTTTTGGGATAAAACTTTACCTCCACCTGCACGTGTTGGGCTGGCAATAGACAGTATTAATCGATCTAGTTGCTTAGTAGTTGCTACGCGTGGGTTGTTGGTTCTACCCTATTCGCAGACCGATCTATTTCTCCAAATCCCGCATTTCAAGAATAGGTCATTAACCGAAATATCGGATAAATAGCGTCCGATCTTCTCACTTGAATGAAGAAATGAAAGGCAAAGGCACGCGCTATGGTTTGTGTAATTGAGTTCTGGGAGTGAGGCATCTTCTATAAGATAGTATCCGCAAGCGTTAAGACAATGGTTGAACCAGTAGAGACTTGAGGGACGCGCATGCATGAAAGAATATTCGGAGGAATGCTGCTGGCTTTCCTTCTTGCCAGTGCAATCGTCACGGCTTTGGGTGTTCAGCGGATCACGGCATCGGATGAGCCATCGTTAATCTACATACGAGCTGATGGCTCAATAGAACCTGACACGGTTCCGATACAGCGAGATGGTGACCTGTATGCTCTAACTGGGGACATAACCGACTATGATGGAATTGTTGTTGAAAGAGACAACATGATACTTGATGGAGCAAGACACCTCTTTGACGGATGTGAACGCACTTTCCAAGATGGAGTAACGCTTGAGGGTAGAGAAAACGTAACGATAAAAAACATGACGATGAGGCGTTTTGGGGGACGGTGTATTTACTTGAATTTTTCTTCTAACAACTTCATACTGGCAAACGACATGGCCTCAGTTAGCAGATATGGCGGCGATCTCATGCTTGAATCTTCCTCCAACAACCTTATTTCAGGAAATAACATAACAGACAGCTACCAATACTATGACGGCATCTGTCTCTCTTCCTCTTCTAATAGCAACAGCATAGTTGGAAACAACATACGAGGGCATGATCAGTCTGGCGTTGGACTGTATTCCTCTTCTAACAACACCATATTCGGAAATAACATAACAAACAACGCGTATGGCATCTCTCTTGATTCCTCTTGCGACAACAGCGTTTACCATAACAATTTCGTCGACAACACCCAACAGGCTGCCAGCGGTTCAACGAGCATCTGGGACAATGGTCGTGAAGGCAACTATTGGAGCGACTACAACGGCACAGACTTGGATGAAGATGGCATAGGCGAACCACCTTATATCATAGACATCAACAACCGAGACAATTACCCTCTCATGCGCCCATGGAACGGAAGCACATGGACCGATCGATCGATCGATCAGGACAAGGCTTTTGAGAGTGGCTTAAACTATCTGAGCGCCAGCAACCGCTTCTACCAGAATAAATCAGTCACCAGTAACGATTTTGTGTTCTTCAAAAACCACAGCATCACTCACCTGAGCATCCGAATCTACTGGAAGAGCTTCGTTGAAGACTACGTGAACCTAATCGCCAACTACCATCGACTTCTTGATCTAACTGACTATTATGGCATGAAAGTGCAGTTTGATTTTTGGACCTCGTTCTCTAACAATGTTATGCCGCAGGGCTTGATGCCCTTCGACCTCATCCGCAACGATACAGTGAAGGGATTGTGGTTGGACTTCGTTCGCAATGTCACGAACGAATTCAAGTCTCATGCCTCCATTGAGAGCTGGACTATGATGAATGAACCTCGCGTTGAGAGCGGACACGAAGCAACCGACAAAGAGCTCTTCTACCAATGCTGGACTGAACAGCGAGAAATCATGAAAGGCATAGACCCGCGCAATCTCACAATACGGTTTGCCTTGGGCAATAGTCCTTGGAGCGGCGACTTCAACAGCACCGAAGTATTCCAAGTTTGCGATTGCATTGCCATAAACGAGTATTTGGACCCTGGGAACAGCAACGACACTCAATATGGTGGAAACTGGACCACTTTCAACGATTGCGTATCAGAATGTCAGAATATGCAAGTCCCCTTGGTTATCTCAGAGTTCGGCATGAACACCAGCACACTCGAAGACAGAGGCGAATATTACAGTCAAAGCCTCTCCCTGTTCAAAAACAAAGGAATACGGAAAGCATACGCCTTTGCCTGGCAAACAATCTATCCTGAAAATGAGAGTTTCAACATCTACGGCATCGATCCGCCGACACCAGCGTTCTTGGCGCTAGCGCGCGCAAGCACGATAACCGTTCCAGACGATTATGCAACAATACAAGAAGCAATTGACAACGCAAATGAAGGAGGCACAGTCTTTGTCAGAAATGGAACATACTATGAACACGTTGTTGTGAACAAGACCTTATCGCTTATTGGAGAGAGCATCGATGGCACTGTTCTCAATAGTACTGATACTGATCCTTTTATGCCTATAATGATTATAGAAGCGGACAATGTGAAGATGAGAGGCTTCACTTTTGAAGGCTGGTCTCTCAACAACATTTATATCAACGCCGCTACTGGCGTGGTCATAGTTGAAAACAGGATAGTATTTAATGCCATGGGCATTCTTGTTGAAAATTCGGTTAACATAACGATAGAAAACAACGTCATTGTTGGATTCGGACTGGATAACATAGGAATAATGCTCGACCACTCAACAGAATGCAGGATAACGAACAATAGGATAACCAACGCTGTCTATGATGGCGTGAGACTCTGGTTCTCCGACAATAACCTACTCAGCCACAACCTTGTCACAAACAACGACTTCGGTATGTTTCTGCATGGGTCGAATGGGAACACAGTTTCAGAGAACACGGTATCTGAAAGCGGAGGACCAGGCATGTACTTTGAAGAAGGCAGTTCCAACAATGTGATCGTGCATAACAATTTCATCGACAACTGGACTCCAGTAGGATTCTGGGATAGTTCTGCCAACACTTGGGATAATGGTTGTGAAGGTAACTACTGGAGCGACTATAATGGCACTGATTCAGACGGAGATGGCGTTGGTGAAACACCTTACGTCATTGACAGCCACAACACAGATCATTATCCTCTAATGAACCGCTATTGGATTCTGGCAGACGTCAATCATGATTTGAAAATCGATATCCTAGACGTTGTCAGAATCACTGCTGCCTATGGGACAGAACCGTCAAGTCCAGAATGGAATCCGCACGCAGATATAGCAGCACCATTCGGAAAGATCGACATTCTGGACGTAGTGAAATGCACAAGCCACTACGGACGAAAATGGCTCTAGTGTCCCCCACTTTTCTACCGTTGAGCGACCGATCGAAAATATTGCAATCATAAAAAAGGGGAGCGATTTCACCGGTTCTCCATCCAGATTCTAGCATTGTATTTGCCTAAGTGGGCTGTCATTAAGAATGTGAGATTCAGAGTTATGGTATTCTTATGTTTTGCTTTGAAAACAACAGCTGCGCTTTGCCACCTTAGTGTTGTTGTCCCTTTGAATGATTGACTGCCACCGTCACCGATCGTGTAACTGTGTCCATCACTATCTTGCCATGAAAGCATGATGTCTTTGTTGCTGAAGCCTTTAGGTCCACATATTTCAATATTGTAAACAATTCGTTCGTTTTTCTTATCATTGCTTTCAGCTGTTATTTTGATTGTTCTTGGTTCTTGTAGGTACGTTGTCCCCAAATTAATATTCCATGATCGAGTCTTTTGTTCGTACAGTAGGAAACTGAAGTAGTTGCGTGCATAGGCATAAGTGGAAATGGCTGATGTGGCAATGACTAAGCATAGAACCGATGTGACGATTTTCAGTCTTTGCATTTGCTACATCTCCCAAGACTAGCCTACTGACACCCAGACGTCTGCACGATAGTTGTCAAGCGGTGCCATGTTGTGGAAAGTGACAGTAACCACAGCGGTAATGTCAAGAGTTGCGCTTGCTGTATACGGACCGATCGCTGCTACAAGATTCCCAGATCCGTCTACGGTGAAAGTCAGATCGAGGTCATTGTAGATGTCCTTGACGTGGACTGTGATCCAAGAGGTGTCCATAGCTCCGCCGTCTCTATATATCTTGTAGTTGGTTCGTACATCGGTGAATTCTTTGTTAGCCAGATTCTTGGTTTCTGTATTTAAAGCGATGGGCGTCTCATAATACATTGTCGAGGGCAGCGGATCTGAGGTCAGCAAGAACGGGCTACCAGACAAAGTCGTATCGAAATGCAATGTGTTGCTTGCGATCCATGCTAGAACGGGAGCTGCGACTGCTGCTATAAGAATCGCGCTAAGTAGGCCAAGTTTCGCTTTTCTTGATAGTTTCATGTTTTTCATCTCCCCATTAGTTACGTTCCCAGAGTGGGCGATCCCCGAGTCGTTCGGTTCATCTGTCACATTGTGACTCTGATTTCAGCGTGCATGCAATGAGCATGCACATTAATAGCGCCAACCGTCTTTCTCTTCTAGAAATAGTGCGGTCTTAAGCCTTATGATACTTTCTTCTATGTGTGCAGTTTAATGTATGACAAGACCGACGGTATGATGTATCATTTGAAAGGTCATCGTATGACGCGCGCTAGGTGTTTGGGTGCTTTAGGCATCTTTTAGGCGTGTCGATCGATCGAAATAGCACCGACACGATACGGCAGGAATAAACAGGGGTGGGGAAGACACATACAAGCGAGGGGAGTATTTGTCGGGAAAGAGCGCAGGTCAATATGTGTAGCTTTGAATTCAATGCGTCGAGCGTGACCGATCGAGTTTCTGATCGTTGCGTTTGCCACCATCGATACATTAATCCCAGTACGGCCGTACGGCCCTCCTTGCGTATATCCGTCGCAATCCAACACGATGTTCGATCGGTCGCGCGTACAAAGAAAAAAGGGAGTTTGTTTATTGATGTTACCTACGGGCACATTTGTCCGTAGTGGCTTGCGATTGTGACAATGTCAAGGATGTCTATGCGTCCAAAAGGTGCGGCTACGTCTGCTTCTGAGTCCCATCCGGGGTCACCTGCTCTCAATCCATACTTTCCGCCTGCGAATGTGACATCGAAGATATCAACTTTTCCGTCGGCGTTCGTGTCGCCCCACATCTTGATCTTCACGGTTCCATCAGTAAAGGTGTTGTCGCCCGGATTAATGTCCCCTGTTAGTGGAGCTTGGGCACTTATTGTCCAGGTGTGGCATGGCGCCAAGCCAGTAGTGTTCCATTGGAAGGT
>Ga0315280_10006925_pt1 | contig 15454 bp, 11 predicted proteins | sample YL17G06_40_MG_FD_203697 | JGI IMG/M metagenome (GOLD analysis project Ga0315280, IMG submission 203697) | Sediment microbial communities from Yellowstone Lake, YNP, Wyoming, USA - YL17G06_40 | ecosystem: Environmental > Aquatic > Freshwater > Lake > Sediment | place: USA: Wyoming | collected... | reverse complement strand
TCGTCCTAAAAAAAATACTCTATGACGAAGGGAAACAAGACATAGTTTTTGAGCAGATGAGTTTGATATTGGGCAAGAATTTTGTCATATCGTTTCAGGAAAAAGAGGGCGATGTCTTTAACATCATAAGGGACAGGATAAGAAATGGCAAGGGACGACTGCGAAAGATGGGGGCGGATTATCTCGTCTACGCGCTCATAGACGCCATCGTCGACCACTACTTCATAATCTTTGAAAAGCTGGGGGAGAGGGTAGACGAGATCGAGGATGAGCTGATAAGGGGGGCCACCGCTGAAACGGTAAAAATCTCCCACGGCTTAAGAAGAGAGGTCATGTTCTTAAGAAAACATATATGGCCGCTAAGAGAGGTCATAGGTTTTATGGAACGAGGCGAATCTGCCTTGATAAATAAGGCGGCTAAGATATTTTTTAGAGATGTTTATGACCACGTCGTTCAAATCATGGATACGACGGAAACCTTCCGAGAGATGCTAGCGTATATGACCGAAATTTATCTAGAGAGCATCAATGCCAAACTGAACCAGATAATGAAAGTTTTGGCGGTAGTAGCGACCATCTTCATGCCGCTTACTCTGATAGCGAGCATATACGGGATGAACTTTAAACACATGCCGGAATTAGGATCGCCTTGGGGGTATCCTGTCGTCATAGCAGTAATGGTGTTGATAGGCGTTTCGATGGCGCTCTATTTCAAGTTTAAGAAGTGGATATGATCTTATACCTTCAGTCATGCAACGATAACTCTTGAAACATAAACATATATAATTTTTATTGAGATATAGCGATCTCGCTCGAGTCCATCATTCAAACCTACGGCTACTTATTCGGCGCTACGCTTGAAGCTGTGCTCGGAGAAATAAAGAGCATTGAGCGCGAAATCATAACAGGGCTTGCAATCGCGGGAGCACTGTTTTGGGGTATACATTTTTATAAGCAGAAAAGACGTGGCAAGCTATAAATCACCCGAAAGGACACCTGCCCCCAGCTTCTCCTTGTACCACCTATAGTAAATTTATAAACTCCTCAATGCTTGTCCCCGCGGTGCGGATTAGCGCTCTGAGCAAGCCACGATCAAGCTCTTTATGAAGAGGGATGGCAAGAGGTTTGTGTAACTCTGGATTCTTATGGAACAACCTTACATGGCTCCCTCGTTGACGAGCAACAAAGTATCCTATCTTGCAAAAGATTTTTATTGCTGTCTCGCCGCTTATTACAGGGAGCTTGCTCACACCGCTACCTCTGTGAGCAGGATTATAGGCGTGGGTCGCTCTTCGGGATTGTCGGTCTCAAGGCAGAGCTGGATGGCTTCTTTTATGTTCTCTAACGCTTCTTCAATTGTATCTCCTTGAGAGAAGCAACCTTCGATGATTGGACACTCGGCTATGTATTTTCCATCCTCTCCCTTTTGGATCAGGACGGGAAACCTTCTTTCCATCTGTTATCCTCCTAAATTCAATTTTACAGTTTTCATTTTTATACAACAACTTCTTAGATTCCCGCCCCCAACTTCTCCTTATACCACTTCTTATAATAATTTCTATACTCGCCCGACTTTATCTCGTCCCACCATTTTTTGCTCTCGATATACCATTTTATGCAGCGTTTTATGCCGTCTTCAAAATTGACCTTCGGCTTCCAACCCAGCTCGTTTTTAATTTTTGAAAAGTCGAGCGCGTATCGCCTGTCGTGACCGGGTCGGTCGGGGACAGGTGTTATAAGAGAGGTCGGCTTCTTCAACAGTTTGCAAATAATTTCCGCAACCTCGACGTTTTTTTTCAACTCACCCGCGCCAATGTTATAAATATTCGGAGCGTCAGCTTTCAAAAGTATCGTCTCGAGCGCGGCGCAGTGGTCGGTTACAAAAATCCAGTCGCGCACGTTTTTGCCGTCGCCATAAAGCGGCAGCGGTTTATCTTCAAGCGCGTTCGTGATGAAAAGCGGAACAAACTTTTCGGGGAATTGGTACGGTCCGTAGTTGTTCGAGCAGCGCGTGATTATCGCGGGCAGTTCAAAAGTTTTCATATACGCTTGCGCAAGCAAGTCCGCCGCTGCTTTGGATGCAGAATACGGGCTCGATGGTTTGAACGGATAGCCTTCCTTTGTAAATCCGCGTTCGACCGAGCCATAAACCTCATCCGTCGAGACGTGCAGAAATAGACCAACCCTATATTTCAGCGCCAAGTCCAAAAGTATCTGCGTCCCGATAACATTTGTCTTGATGAACGCCTGCGGGCCGAGAATGCTCCGATCGACGTGCGTCTCGGCAGCGAAGTGAACTACCGCGTCGCTCCCCTTTTTAAATATCGTTTCAAGCCCCTTCGCGTCCGTTATATCGAGTTTTTTAAATGTGTGTCGATTTGCATTCGGCAGATTTTCGAGATTTTTTAAATTGCCCGCGTATGTCAGCGCGTCGACGTTTATGAGCTCGCAATCATCGTGTCGAGACAACCAGTATCGGACAAAGTTTGAGCCGATAAAGCCCGCGCCGCCTGTCACAAGGAGTTTCTTGACTCTCCTCTCTTCCAATCTTTCCCTCGCTACTCACTCCTCGCTGACTGGCTTAGCCATCCTTTCTCGACCAGTCATACGGGATCTCGCCAGAGTGCGGGTCTATTCTGTGCTCGTCTGGGTCGTCATAGTTATACGGTTGGTCGGGGATGTTCACGACGACGATTTCATCTGGGCTGACGCACTTGAACCCGTGCACCACCATCGGCGGGATCCGCAAAAGGCATGGATTGTGTTCACCCAAGAAGAACTCGTTTATCACCGCCTTTGTCGGCGACTTTTCGCGCATATCATAAAGAACGACCTTCGCCATCCCCTTGACGACGCACATGTGATCTGTCTGCTTTTTGTGATAGTGCCACGCCTTGGCGACGCTTGGGTATGCTGTGGTCATATAGACCTGTCCGAACTGTTTAAAAAAATCGTCGTCGCAGCGCATGATCTCCAAGAGCCTGCCGCGCTCGTCTGGGATAACCCTGAGCTTTTTGAGGATAACCCCTTCAATCGTTGGCTCGTGGCTAATGTATGTGCTCATATTGTCCCCCCTAAAGTATCCACACCTTGCTCGAATCGCCGAGCATGAACCTGTATGCTCTGGGCAGCTTGTGATATTTTTTGACCTCGACGTTTTTGCCGACCAGGCTATCGGTTATGCGCGTCGATATGTCTTCAAGCGCGCTGTTTTCTAAAACCACAGAGTGGTCGATCTCGCAATTTACAATCCTCGTGTTGCAGTAAATCGCCGTGAACGGGCCGATGTAGCTGTTTATCACCTGAGAATTCTTGCCGATGATCGCGGGGCCGCGAATCGTGGAGTTTATAATCTTCGCCCCTTTCTCGACCACAACTTTAAATGTGATGCTCGACTTGTCGTCGACCTCGCCTTCGATTTTAGTCTCAAAGGTGTCGAGTATCATACGATTGGCTTCGAGCAGGTCTTCGAGCTTGCCCGTGTCCTTCCACCAGCCGGAAATTATCTCATACTCAACTCTATATTTGTGGTTTATGAGCCACTGGATTGCGTCGGTTATTTCGAGCTCGTCTCTGAACGAGGGCTTTATCGACTTTGCAGCCTGAAAAACGTTGTGGTCGAACATATAGACGCCGACCAGCGCCAGATCGCTCTTCGGTTTTTTGGGCTTCTCAACAAGCCTTGTCACGCGCCTGCCCTTAAGCTCTGCAACCCCGAACTGGCTCGGGTTCGGCACGTGCGCGAGTAAAATCTGCGAGTTCGGGCGGCTTTTGGCAAAGCGTTTCACGAAACTTTTAATTCCGCTCAGGATCAGATTGTCGCCGAGATACATGACGAACGGAGTCTTTCCTAAATAATCCTCGGCACACAAGACCGCGTGCGCCAGACCCAGCGGCTCACGCTGGTCGATATATGTGACCTTGATACCAAAAAGTTTGCCGTTTCCAACCGCTTCCATTATTTCACTTTTTGTCTCACCTACTATTATTCCGATGTCGGTTATGCCCGCATCTTTAAGCGACTCAATCCCGTAGAACAGAATCGGTTTGTTCGCAACGGGCACGAGTTGCTTCGCGCTTGTGTGCGTTATCGGCCGAAGCCTGGTCCCTCTGCCGCCGCTCAATATCAAACCCTTAAGTTTCACACCCATTTTCACTCGCTCGTAAGGTCGATAAACGGTTTAACGCCAAGCTTCTCCTCCAAAACCTTTGCAAACTCCTTGGCCTTCTGTAAATCCTCGAACTTGCCGACCCGCACTCGATACCACCTCTTCCCCTGCACGCTCCCCTCGACCGCGTAAGCAGACAGCGCGTATTTTGTCTTCAGCTTATCGATATACGCTTGCGCCAGAGTTTGCGTATCGAACGCAGAGACCTGAATCGTATAGTAGCGATTTGACTTCGTAGTTGGGACCTCTATGCGCGCCGGCGGCTGTTGAGCTTGTGGCTGCTGGACCTGTGCGGGCATCTGCTCCAGTTCCTGTATGGGCTGCTCGCTCTCCTCAGATGGGGGGATTTCAGCTATCAGATTTTGCCCTTTTTTACTGGCAGGCTGTGAAGGTTCGGCTGCTGAGATTTGCGGAGCTTGAGTCGCCTTTTGTCCTGTCAGGTCGACCCGATAGACCTGTTGACTGGATGATTTCTCTGTCGGCTGCTGTTGAGCTTGCTGCGATGCCTGTTCGCCCTGCTGGGCGGTCGCTTCTTCTGGCGCCGTCTCGGCTTGTGGAGTTGCTTGCTCGGCCTCTGGCTGCAATATCTCTTTTGCTCCGGGTATTTGCGTTTCCTGCTGAGCCATCTCTGCCTTCGGCTTCGCGTGGCGTGAATGACCGACGGCAAACCCCAGTATGAAGACTAGCACCAATAGTAAAACCTCGCCTATCACGACGAGCGCGATCTGACGAGGGTCGACGGTTAGCTCAATTTTATCCTTCAGCTTTCGCGTGTCTCTTAATAACGGGCCCATCTCACATCCTATCCGGCGCCGAAACGCCGGTTATCGAAAGCGCCCTTGCTGTCGCAAGCTGAACCGCTCGCACAAGCGCCAGCCGCGCCATCGTCAACTTTGTATCATCACTAATTATACGATGATGGTTGTAATAGTGGTGAAATTTACTTGCAAGCTCAATGAGATATAGGGTGAGCCTGTGCGGCTCAAGGTCGCGCGCGGCCTCTTCTATAAGCTCAGGCAATCTCAACGCTTGCAGCATGAGTGCCCGCTCCTCATCCAGCGTGAGCGCCGACAAATCGACATCGTCCCAGCTTGCAGGTGTTTTGATTCCCTGCTCGCCTGCAACCCTGAATACGCTCGCTATGCGCGCGTGCATGTATTGAACGTAATAGACGGGGTTCTCCTGGCTCTGTTTCTTTGCAAGCTCTAAATCGAAATCGAGCTGCGCGTCGTGCCTTCTCTGCATGTAAAAAAATCGCGCGGCATCTTTTCCGACCTCGTCTATTATTTCGCGCAAGGTAACGAACTCGCCGGAGCGCGTCGACATCGACGCCCGCTCGCCAGCTCGCAAAAGATTGACCATCTGAATCAGCATGGCTTTCAAATTGTCCTTGTTATGCCCCAACGCCTCAATCGCCGCTTTTAAGCGCGGCACATACCCGTGATGGTCTGCGCCCAAGATATTTATGAGAAGCTCGTATCCGCGCTCGATTTTCTTCTTGTGATAGGCGATGTCGGTCGCTATATAAGTGCGCGAGCCGTCGGATTTTATCAGGACGCGATCCTTCTCGTCGCCCCTTTGGGCGGCTTTAAACCACAGCGCCCCGTCCTTGAAGTATGTTTCGTTTTTCTCCTCAAGAAATTTCAGGGCCTTTTCGACCTCGCCCCGCGCGATAATGTCGCGTTCGCTCTGCCAGAACTCGAAGTCCACGCCGAAATCCTTTAGATCCTGCTTGATGCCGTTCATTATGTCGGCAATCGCAAATCTCGTGACCTCATCAATATCTTTTTCAGACAGATCCCTCCCGCTGGTGCTCAGCAGTCTCTCCGCAACCTCCCATATATACTGACCTTTATAGCCGTCCTCCGGAAACGAGGCGTCGCGCCCCAAAATCTGCTGATAGCGGGCGAAAACGGATTGGCCCAGCATCTCCATCTGTTTGCCCGCGTCGTTGATGTAGTATTCCCTGTCCGCTGAGAAGCCTGCTGCATTGAGCAATTTCGTCAGGCTGTCGCCCAGCGCAGCATTTCGGCCGTGACCAATATGCAGCGGCCCCGTCGGGTTCGCGCTCACGAACTCTACGAGCACACGCCTTTTGTTTCCATACTTAACATCCCCGAATTTGTCCCCTTCGCGCAGTGCCTCTTTTATCTCAGTTATCAAAAAGTTATGGGATAAGAACAGGTTGACGTGCCCTGGCCCTGCAACATCGACCTTAGCGAATGTCTGATCGTGGCTCAAGGCGTCCTTCAACTTGCTGCCGAGCTCGCGCGGATTCGCCTTCGCTATCTTTGCGCACACCAGCGCCGCGTTGGTCGAATAGTCGCCGAACTCCTCCTGTGGAGGGATTTCAACTTTTCCCGACTCAGGCAGGTCGGCTATGCCAAGAGCTTTCAGCGCGTCTTTGACCTTTTCACTTATCCTTCTTTTTATCGGCTCCATCCTTCTTCAACCGTTTTTTTAAAATCAGGTCTTCCGCAAACTCCGGACAGTGTCCATCGGAAGGGCGTCTGGAAAATCGTTTCTGGCAAGTCTCTCTGTAAGCGCAAAGCGCGCACAAATCGGGCCAGCTATCCTCGCTCATCTTTGTCCTCTGATATTTTCTTCGTTATCTCCATATATATCTCTGGCTTGCGATCCTGAAAAAACGGCCACATCTTGCGTGCCCAAATTACTGCCGATTTGTCGAGCTCGCAAATTAGCACTCCGTCCGACTCGCCGAGCGGGCCGGCGGCTAAATCCCCCACGGGGTCAGCGCAAAAGCTGGAACCATAGAAGGTTACCTTCTCCTCTTTGCCAGTCCGATTCACTCGAACAATATAGACGCTGTTGAACAGCGCGTTCGCTGAGATCGCGCGCTGCCACAAATCTTCAGAGTTAGCGCCCGATGCGGTCGGCGCGATTATCAGCTCCGCGCCCATGAGCGCAAGCGCGCGAGCGCTTTCAGGGAAAAAATTGTCCCAGCCGATCTGGACTCCGATTTTCCAGCCGCAAAGCTCAAATATCTTCAGCTCATTCGAGCTTTCAAAATAAGACCGTTGCTCCCAGTTCACAAGCTGCGGAATGTGCGCCTGCCTGTAGACGCCCTTTATTTCGCCTGACGCATCGATGACTACCATAGAGTTATGGTATTTATTCTCGACCTTCTCAAAGAGCGGGGCGATTATTGCGACACCCGCGTTTTTTGCGAGCGCGCAAATCTTGGAGATCAACTCTCCGTCCACAGCCTCTGCAAGCTCGAAGACGTTTTCACTTATCTCCGCGCAGAACCACTCGTAAAAGCTGAGTTCGCCGAAGGCAACGAGCTCCGCGTCGCGCTTAGCCGCAAGCTCAACGAACTTTTTTGCGCGCTCGAAGTTAGTGCCGACGTCTTTGTTGCAGCTCATCTGGATTGCCGCGACCTTTAAACTATTTTTAGCCATGTCAACCCGATAAGTTTATGGGCGCTTTTTGCACGCGTCAAGCGTTCTAATTTTCAGCTTGCAAAAGCGCTTTATTTGTGGTATTGAATGAATACTCATTCACTCAACATAAAGAACTGAAAGGGGGTTGTTATGGGATACAAAATCGACAAGGTAGCAGTATTGGGTTCAGGAGTTATGGGAGGAGGTATAGCCGCGCTTTTGGCTAGCCTCGGCTACGACGTCCTATTGCTTGACATAGCGCCATTCGGCGAGCCAACGGAAGACGACATCAAAAAAGGGCTGAAAAAGGAATCCAAGCAGTGGAAGAACAAGATTGTTCAAGCAGGGTTTGATGGGATCGCCAAGGCCAGGCCGGCTGCGCTATTCACCAAATCCGATATCGAGCGCATAAAGATCGGCAACTTCGACGACGACTTCGCAAAAATAGCTGACTGCGACTGGATCATCGAGGTCGTGGTCGAGCGCATGGACATCAAGAAACAGGTGTTCACTAAAGTCGCTAAATACCGCAAGCCTGGCTCGATCGTTACTTCAAACACAAGCGGCCTCTCGATCGCTGGGATGGCGGAAGGGCAATCTGAAGAGTTCTGCCAGCACTTTTTGGTCACGCACTTCTTCAATCCGCCGCGCTATCTGAAATTGCTGGAAATAGTCCCGCACCCGAAGACGAAGGAGGAAGTTTTAGACTTCATGAAGTGGTTCTGCTCCGAGAAGCTGGGCAAGGGTGTCATCATTGCGAAGGACACGCCGAACTTCGTCGCCAACCGATTGGGCGTGCACGGAATCATGTATACGATGAAGCTCGTCGAGGCTGGCGGGTTCACGATACCCGAAGTGGATGCGGTGCTAGGCGAGCCGATGGGCAGACCCAAGAGCGCCTCGTTTAGAACGGCGGACATGGTCGGACTCGACACGCTTTATCACGTCGCGAAGACCGTCTATGACGGCGTGCCTGACGATGACGAGCGCGACGTCTTCATGCCCCCAAAGTTTATGCAGGAGTTGGTCAATAGGAAGTGGCTCGGCGACAAAACAAAGGGCGGCTTTTATAAGAAGGTAAAGGGCGGCCCTGAAGGTGAGCAGCGGTTTTTCTTTGACGTTCAGAAGATGGATTATGCGCCAGCTCCAGAGAAGGTGAAGTTCGACTCCATCAAGGCAGTAAAAGAGCTGCCCCTTGCGGAGCGCATAAAGTCTTTGACCTATGCTGAGGACAAAGCCGGCCAGCTCGCTTGGAAGGTAAACGCACGCAGCCTCGCCTATACATCTCGCCGCGTTCCAGAGATTGCGGACGACATCGTTACAGTCGACAACGCGATGAAGTGGGGTTTTAACTTCGAGATGGGTCCGTTCGAGGCTTGGGATGCGGCCGGAGTTCGCAAGTCGGTTGAAAAGATGGAAGCCGAAGGGTTAAAAGTCGCAGGCTGGGTCAAAGAGATGCTCGCAAAAGGGCATGAAACATTCTACACCGAGCGAAACGGCGAACTCTATTACTACGGCGTCCACAAGAAGGATTATGTGAAATATGAGGGAGACCCCAAGGTCATCACGCTATCCAAGCTGAGGAAGCAAAACAAGGTTGTATGGGAGAACGAGGAAGCGAGCATATACGACATGGGCGACGGCGTTCTGTGCCTTGAGTTCCACAACAAGTTCATGAACGCAATCGGACCCGACATCATGGAAGGCATGGAAAAAGCGGCAGAGATGCTGGAGACCGACACTGCTAATCGCTGGACTGGCCTTGTGATTGGCAACGAGCCGTCCAAGAAGATGCCTGAAGCATTCTGCGCGGGCGCGAACGTCGGTTTGATTCTCATGGCGATCAACAGCGAAGCATGGGATGAGGTCGAAAAGATGGTGAAGCGACTGCAAGACGTCAACATGAGGCTGAAGTACGGACCGAAGCCGGTCGTCGCGGCGCTGGCTGGACTCGCGCTCGGCGGCGGGTGCGAGATAGTTTGCCATACAAACCTCGTCGTCGCTGCGGTCGAATCGTATATCGGGCTTGTCGAGCTCGGTGTCGGCGTCATACCCGCAGGCGGCGGCACGAAGGAGATGACATTAAGACAGGTCGAGAATCTGCCAGCAGATTACAGCGGCAACATGCTGCCGTTTGCGCAAAAGGCGTTTGAGAACATCGCGCTCGCCAGGGTTGCGACCAGCGCGAAAGAGGCGATTGAGTTCAAGATTCTGAGGCCGACCGACAAAATCGTTCCAAATCGCGATTACCTGCTCTATGAAGCAAAGCAGGCGGTGCTCGGACTTCACAATATGGGCTACGACCCGGGCAAGCCAAGGACCGACATATTAGTTGCTGGCGAGGGCGCGTGGGCTGCGTTCTCGATATTCGCCCGTCAGCAGAGCGAGGCAGGCTACGTAACGGAATACGAGATACACCTCGCAACGCAGGTCGCCAGGGTCATAACGGGCGGCGCGGTCGCGGAAGGTACAAAGGTCAGCGAGCAGTATTTGCTGGACCTTGAGCGAAAGGTCTTCGTGGATTTGTGCAGGCAGGAGAAGACGAAAGAGCGGATCATGCATTTTGTTATGTATAAAAAGCCGCTTCGTAACTAATGAGAGATAACAAGAGGGGCGCGGCACAGCTTCGCCCCTTAAAAGATTGAACGGGGGTATAACATGGCGGTTAGAAAGACGACGACAAAAAGGACGACGAAGGTTGCCAAAGAAAGAGAGGCAGTGATTGTAGCGGCAGTGCGAACTGCTATCGGTCGCTCAAAGCGCGGCAGCCTCGCAAACACAAGGCCAGAGGACATGGCGACCGCGTGCTTGAAGGAGCTATTTGTAAGAGCGCCGCAGGTCAAGCCGGAGCACATCGAAGATTTCGTGTGCGGGTGCGCGATGCCGGAAGCCGAGCAGGGGATGAACGTCGCGCGCTTGATTATTTTCCGCGCGGGACTCCCAATTTCCGTCCCTGCGGTTACGGTCAACCGCTTCTGCGCATCAGGGCTTGAAGCGATTGCAATCGTAGCGGAGAGGATAAAGGTCGGCGCCGTCGACGTCGGCATCGCGGGCGGCGCGGAGTCGATGTCGGCTATCCCGATGGGTGGCAACAAGATAGTTCCACATCCAGACCTCGCGTTTGAGTTTCCAGCTGCGTTCTCTCCGATGGGATGGACCGCAGAGATCGTCGCCAAGAGGTATGGCATTACGCGCGAGATGCAGGACATAATGGGCGTGCGCTCGAACGAGCTGTCGATCAACGCGATCAAGGCTGGCCGGTTCAAGGAGCAGATAGTCCCGGTGAAGACCTTCAAATACGACGGCAAGGGCGGCAAGATTCCTTTAGTGTTTGATACCGACGAAGGTCCGCGCGAAGGGACCACGCTGGACGTTCTGTCGAAGCTGCGTTCCGCGTTCTGGAAGGATGGAACGGTTACCGCTGGCAACTCCTCACAGACATCGGATGGCGCGGCGATGCTGCTTCTGATGAGCCGCGAGAAGGCAGAGGAGTATGGGCTTAAGCCGATGGCGAAGTTCCACGGCTACGTCTATGTCGGAGTTGGGCCTGAAGAGATGGGAGTCGGGCCGGCCTACGCTGTCCCAAGGCTGATGGAAAAATATGGCAAGCCGCTGGGTTTGAATTTCCCCAACGACATCGGCGTTATGGAAATCAACGAGGCGTTTGCGGCGCAGTCGGTCTATTGCCTGCAGAAGCTGGGGCTCGACTTCAAGACGTGGAAGGGCGATGGAACCGACATGGTCAACCCGAACGGCGGCGCGATTGCGCTCGGCCACCCGCTCGGATGCACAGGTGCCAAGCTGACGACCCAGGTCGTATACCAAATGAAGGATTTTGGACTGAAGTGGGGCATCGTCACGATGTGCGTCGGCGGCGGTCAGGGAGCAGCAGGTCTGTTTGAGAACCTTATGCTGTAAGATTATTCACGGGCAAACGGCCGTTCGCCCTATTTTTTCGATATCAGGCCGCGTCATATCTGGCGCGGCCGTTTTTATAATTATTTAAATTCTTAGAATGCGTGATGCCCTAAGCACTCCTCACAAAATAGGGAGGTATTTCTCGATCTCGTACTCGGATACCCTTATCCTATAGTTGTCCCATTCGATCATCTTGTTTGCGAGCAGTCGATCGAACAGGTGCTCTCCCAGCGTCTCCTCAAGGAGCTTGCTCTTTTCAGCGAGCTTTATCGCATCATACAGATTTGCCGGCAACATGCTTATTCCGCGTTGCTTCAAGTCCTCCTGCGAAAGCTCGTAGACGTCGATTTCAACGGGCACTGGCGGGTTTAACTTCTCTTCGACTCCCTTCAGGCCTGCTGCCAACATCACGGCGAATGCGAGATATGGATTGCATGAAGGATCCGGGCTGCGCATCTCCAGTCTCGTTGCCTTTTCTTTGCCAGGCTTATACTCAGGCACCCTCACGAGCGCGGACCTATTTTTCGTACCCCAGCAAATATATGCCGGCGCTTCATAGCCCGGAACCAGGCGCTTATATGAGTTGACCCACTGGTTCAGAACCAGCGTAATCTCCGGAGCGTGGTGCAGCAACCCGCCCAGGAAGTGGGAAGCGATTTCGGATAAATGATACGAATTTTTACTGTCGAAAAATGCGTTGCTGTTGGCTTTGAACAGCGACTGATGCGTGTGCATTCCGCTGCCGTTCACTCCGAAGATCGGCTTTGGCATGAACGTCGCGTAATGGCCGCGCCTTATCGCAACCTCCTTGACCACGAACTTATACATCATGCAGAAATCCGCCATCGTAAGCGCGTCGGTGTATCGAAGGTCGATTTCATGCTGGCTCGGGGCCACCTCGTGGTGACTGTATTCGACAGGAATCCCCATCTTTTCAAGGATCAAAATTGTCTCCTTTCTAAGAGGGGTCGCCACATCGAGCGGCAGCATATCGAAATATCCGCCGTGGTCCAGAACCTCTGGCTTGCTCGATGATTTGAAATAAAAATATTCGAGCTCGGGCCCAACAAAATAGGTATATCCTTTCTCACCAACCGTCTTAAGGATTTTTTGGAGGAGCCATCTCGGATCGCCTTCAAACCTGTCGCCCGTCGGCTTGTAGATGTCGCAGAACATGACCGCCATCTTTGCGCCCTCTGCCACATCCCACGGCAAAAGCGTGAATGTTGAGGGGTCGGGAAGTGCAATCATGTCGGACTCCTCAATCCTTGCGAACCCCTCAATCGACGAGCCGTCAAAGCCCATCCCTTCGTCAAGCGCAACCTCGAGCTCGTCTATGGTAATCGAAAAGCCTTTCAGAAACCCCAAAATATCTGTAAACCACAACTTGACGAACTTCACTTCGCTTTGCTTTACGATGGAGAGCACTTCTTCCTTGGTATACTCTGGTCTTTTGGCTGGCCCCATCTTTTTTCTCCTTTCTATTTTTGAAATTGTTTTTGGAGGTGCTTGGGAATTCAATTGCGGCAAATTTAATATAATTATAGCTGGCTGTCAATAGGGTATTGACACAAAGGCTATATTTAGCTAAATTCTTGTTCAAATCTATTTTGAGAGGCAAAAAAGGTGGGTAATTGAAACATGTTGACAAATGGGGTTTTAAGAGTTAGACTGCCCGTCAAACCTGTAACGGGAAGGAGGGAACAAAAATGAGGAAACTTTGGATGTTGGCGGCACTCCTAGCAGTGCTGGGTCTAGTTTTTTTCATCGGTGGATGCAAGAAGAAGACAGAAGAAGCCGCGCCGCCGACAGAGGAGGCAGCACCAGCGCCAGCACCTGAGGCAGCACCGGCACCCGAGGCAGCGCCAGCACCTGAGGCAGCACCGGCACCTGAGGCAGCGCCAGCGCCGGCACCTGAGCAAGCACCTTCAGCTCCAGCTCCAACAGGTGGCGGAGGCGGAAAGTAAACTAGAGATAGTAAAAATACAGCAAGCGTGACAGGGACGGCTCACGGAAGGGCTGTCCCTTTTTCTTTTGAAGACCGAGTAAAGATAGCTCTGTCGAGGCTAGAAGGTTTCGCAAAAATTCTATATAGTAGTATTAAAACGTTTAAAGCGAGTTTCGGATAAAGGCGTGGAAGGGAGGCGCGTTATATGAAAAAAGTATGGATTATATTGATTGTCCTTGCAGCTCTTGGGGCGCTCTTTGTCTGGGGTTACAAATCTAAAAAGAGCACAACAGGCGCGCAAGAGCAGCAAGTAGAACAGCCAGATTTTTCTGCCATACCGAAAGAACCTGCGTCCGCGCGCCAAAGCCCAGCCAAGACTTCCCAAACAGGGCAACCTCAAACTTCAGTAGAAAAAGCACAATCAAGCGCGCAGCCTTCGGATAGAGCATCATCTGAGTCTGCTACAGCCACTGAAGCAGAAAAGGGCTCTGCAAATCCCGATGTGAAAGCGAAATCTGTTCCTTTCAAAGCCCCTGTTATGGTCAAAGCTATCAAGATAAAGAAAATTGATGAAGACCAAAAGGATCAAGAAGATCAGTAACAAGCTATCGCGTTTGGGGGAGCAAACGATTCACAAAGCGTCGATTTTGTTGTATTGAAGGGCCGTGAAGAGAATCGTTCTATATTCTGAGGAGCCGAGCCTGCAGGAAGATAGAGGCGCGCTCGCGCTTGAGGAATCTTGTAGGCTGATCGAATCTAAAGGTGCAGAAATTTCAATTGCGCTCTGGCGAAAAAACATCGGCAGAATCCCGCAAATTTTTAGCTGGTTGAAGTCGCAGGCTGGACTCGCGCTTGTGGACGTCGAGCCGTGGAACCCCGCGGCGACTGAGCGCATCGCTGATTCGCTGATTGATTATTTCAGATATTTAAAGACCGTCATCGAGCCGATTGGAATAAAAATCGAGCCGCCCGAATCGGAGCTATTTGAGATAACCAAAAAACTCGACCAAGCAGCCGATATCTCGCTCCCAGACAAGTTAAGGCTGCTCGGCATAATAACCGAGTCGGTCTTTATCGGGCCTAGAGTTTTTCATCTGGACGTAACGAACGACTGCAACACGAACTGCCTTTACTGCTGGTTTCACTCGCCGCTTTCGCGCGAGCGAGTCGACGCCGATCTTCTCGACGAGAAGTGGAAGAAAACATATCTAAATGTCGATATAGCCAAATCTCTAATTAAAGATTTGGCCAGGCTCGGGACAAAAGAAGACCTCGTGCTTTCAGGCAAGGGCGAGCCAATTTTGCACCCAAAAATTGTCGAGATCGTAGAAGAGGCAAAGGACAACGATATATTCGTAACTCTATTTTCTAACGGGGTCGAGCTGAGCTCTCACCTTCAGGACGCAATAATTAAAAATCGCATCGACCTGCTTTATGTCAGCGTTTCAGCAGCAACATATAAAACTTATATAAAACTCCATCCGAATCGCCCGAAGGATGAGTTCGGTCATATCGTAAAGAACGTCGCCGAGTTCATCGGCAAGAAGAAAAAACTCGGCGCTACTCGTCCACACGTGGTCTGGGTGATGGTTATTTGCTACGCGAACGCGCATGAGATATTAAAATTCTACGAGCTCGGCAAGTCACTTGGCGTCGATTTAGTTAGATTCCAGCTCATGGCCGCTGAGCCGTATAACAGGAAACTCGCTATACGAGCTGAGCAGTTTAAAACTGTCGTGGAGCAAATAAGGCTCGCAAAAAAAATTGAGAAAAAAGGCGGGCCAAAGATTGTAGAAAACATTGAGGTGCAGCTAAGAGAGCTCGAAGCGGGCGACATAGACTGGACGAAGGGGTATTTTGATACACATTCATGCACGGCTGGCTGGACGTTTTCACGCCTATGGGCGGGCGGAGAAATCGCGTTCTGCTGCAGCCCGAAGGTCATTGCAAATTTGAAGGATGTTAGCTTTTATGATTTGTGGCACAGCGAGCAATATAGATTCTACAGGCGCGCG
>Ga0315280_10006924_pt1 | contig 15455 bp, 12 predicted proteins | sample YL17G06_40_MG_FD_203697 | JGI IMG/M metagenome (GOLD analysis project Ga0315280, IMG submission 203697) | Sediment microbial communities from Yellowstone Lake, YNP, Wyoming, USA - YL17G06_40 | ecosystem: Environmental > Aquatic > Freshwater > Lake > Sediment | place: USA: Wyoming | collected... | reverse complement strand
GCTGGGTGCGGTCGGGCTGGCGCTGGTCGCGGCCCGGCTGATCGTGGTCCGCTCGGCCGGGGCGGACGCCCTGCCGGCGGCGCTCGACCTGACCAGACTGCCTCCCGAGCTTCAGAAAACCGTCGGCTACCTGCTGATCCTGCCGGTCGGCGCGCTGCTCACCGCCGCCGTCCGCACCATCGCAGGCTTCCAGACCTTCGGCACGCTGACCCCCAGTTTGCTTGCGATCAGCTTCCTGCTGTGCGACTGGGCGGCGGGCGTGGCAGCGTTCGTCGTGGTGATGGTGGTCGGGCTTGGCGGCAGGGCGCTGCTAGGGCGATTCCGACTCCAGATGGGGCCGCGGATGGGACTGATCTTGACGGTGCTCGTCCTGTTCCTGGCTGCGGCCGTCGTGGTGCTCGCCCGTCGCGGCGTGGAGGGCGATCTATCCGGCGTGCTGATACCGCTGGTCGTGCTGACCATGGTCGTCGAGCGGTTCTGCATATCTCTGGAGGAGAACGGCCTGGGCGTGTCCATCAAGCTGCTCGCCGCGACGCTGGCGGTGGCGGCGGCGTGCCTGCTGCTGCTGCGCTGGGCCGCCCTGGGCAGGCTGGCCGCGGCCTACCCCGAGGGGGAACTGCTGGTGGCAGCAGCGCTTCTGACGGTCGGAAGATACTCGGGCTATCGGCTCACCGAGTTGTGGCGGTTCCGCGATCTGGTCCGGGACCAGGCGGAGGAGGACAAATGACCAGACTGCTCCGGGCGGTTGTCCCTGCCTGGCCGCGGCAACTGCACCGCCGCGGCGTGCTGGGGATGAACTGGCGGAACATGAACATCCTGGCCCGCTGCAACCCCAAACCGCTCTATTATCTGACCGACGACAAGCTGGCCACCAAGGAACTGTGCAGCCGGCACGGCATCGCCGTGCCGCGAACCTACGCGGTGGTGGACCATCCCGTCCAGACCCGCCGCCTTGGCCGCTTGATCGGCCGGCGGGAGCAGTTCGTCGTCAAGCCCGCCTGCGGCTCGGCCGGAAGGGGCGTGCTGATCGTCACCGGCAGGGACGCGGAAGGATTCATCGACACATCAGGGCAGAGGCTCTCCGCCCCGCAGCTCCGCCATCACCTGCTGGCGACACTGGGCGGGACGTACTCCATCGGAGGCCGGGTCGATCGCGCCATCATCGAGCAGCGCGTGATGACCCACTCGTCGCTGGCGAACCTGTCGGGGGGCGGAACACCGGACATCCGCATTGTCATCTACCTTGGCCGGGCAGTCATGGCCATGCTGCGCCTGCCCACGCGGGCGTCGGGCGGCAGGGCGAACCTCCACCAGGGCGCGCTGGGCATCGGGCTGGACCTGAAGACGGGCTCGGCGGTCGCTGCCGTCTGCGACGGCCGGCTTGTACGCCAACATCCCGACGATGGGCTTCCCATCGCCGACATCTTGGTCCCCATGTGGCAGGATATCCTTGACGTGGCGCTGCGGCTGGCCGGGGTCATCGGGCTGGGATACCTGGGCGTGGACATCGTGCTGAGCGACCGGTTCGGGCCGGTCGTGCTGGAGGCGAACGGCCGGCCGGGACTGAGCATCCAGATCGCCAACCGCTGCGGATTGATGACGCGGATCGCCGAAGTCGACCAGGACGAGAATAACCGACCCAATCCAGCAGGATGAACACCGCGCCCCGGAAATCCGAAATACGAAGCACGAAATTCGAAACAAACGACAAGCAGCAAGAGGCAAGACGATGCGGTGCGATGTTTCGGCATCCAATCGCCATGACCGTGGGTTACGCCTTGTTGCCGTTTCGGATGTTGTTTCGGACTTCGGATTTCGAGATTCGGATTTCCGCCTCCGCGCAGACCGAGCGATATTGAGAACGGGATGGCGCCGAGCGCAAGAGTTACCCCCATGTTCCTCATAGCCTGGTCACTGATTCCGCCTGATGTGGCGAACGTGACGGCGTTCCTTTTGCTGGGGGGGCTGTCAGCAATGCTTGTCAGCGCCGCCAAGGCCGGCTTCGGCGGGACGATCGGCGTGCTGAGCTTCCCGATCATGGTCTACGCATACGGCGGCGACGCGATGTCGGCTGCCGGCACCACGCTGCCGCTGCTGGTCGCCACGGATCTGGTGGCCCTTGCGAGCTGGTGGCGGAAGTGGAACTGGCGCGCGGCGTGGATGATGCTGCCTGGCGCGATGGTCGGCATCGCCGCCGGCGGCGCTGCGCTGTGGGCGCTGCGGCATCTGGGAGGGTCCGTCGAGGCCACCAAGACGAGCACTGACGTCGCCAACGCCGCACTGATGCTTATCGTGGGCGTGATCTCGGTGGGATTCGTCATCATCCAGGCAGTCTCGGCCATGCGGGGCCGTGCGCTGGCCTTCCGCCCGGTACCCTGGCAAGGCGCCGCAGCAGGCGGAGCGGCGGGGCTGACCAGCACGCTCGCCCACGCAGCCGGCCCGGTGGCCACCATGTACCTGCTGCCACAGCAGATGCCCAAGGGCACCTACGTCGCCACCACGGTTGTGTTCTTTGCGATCGTCAACCAGCTCAAGCTCATCCCCTACATCGCGATGGGGCTGATCAACACCGCCACGCTGGGGGCGGGGCTGGTGCTGCTGCCGGGCGTGATCGTCGGGGCGATCCTGGGCATTAAGCTCCACGGCCGCATCCCGCAATGGAAGTTCACCGCGATCGTCTACACACTGCTGGCCATCGCCGGGGCGCACATGACCTACAAGGGGCTGAGCGTGCTGCTGCCGTGACGGCGGTGGCGGTGGCAGGAATGGACTAGCGCAGGTGACGGCGACAAGGTTACAGGTGAGAGGTTAAAGGTCAGAGTGGAAGGGCGAACCCATCCAGGGTTCTGCTCACCCCTGGCCCCTAACCTTCTGACGAATGGCCGCCGAGTGCGGATCAGGCCGTCGAGAAGTCAGAGACGAAGGCCGGCCGTCTGCTCTTTGTCTTCTTGCCAGCCTTCTTGGCCGACTTCTTTCCGCCGTGGCGGATGGCGGCCTGGGCGGCGGCGAGGCGCGCGACCGGCACGCGGTAAGGCGAGCAACTCACGTAGTCCAGGCCGACCAGGTGGCAGAACTCGATGCTGGCGGGGTCGCCGCCGTGCTCACCGCAGATGCCCAGCTTCAGGTCCTTGCGGGTGGCACGGCCCTTCTTGACGGCGATGCGCACCAGCTCACCGACGCCCACCCGGTCCAGCGTCTGGAACGGGTCGTACTCGTAGATGCCCATGTTCACGTAGTCACGGAGGAATCGCCCGGCGTCGTCGCGGCTGAAGCCACAGCCCATCTGCGTCAGGTCGTTGGTGCCGAAGCTAAAGAACTCAGCCTCCCTCGCCACCTCGTCGGCGGTGATCGCGCCGCGCGGCACCTCGATCATCGTGCCGATCTTGAACTTGAACGGCAGCTTCTTGATACCCCGCTCGGCCTTTACCTTCTCCAGCTCCTCCAGCACCACCTTCTTCTGGTGGGCCAGCTCCTTCACATGGCCGACGAGCGGGATCATGATCTCGGGATGGCAGCCCTTGACGGCGAGGGCGGCCTCGAAGATCGCCCGCGCCTGCATGGCTGTGATCTCGGGGAAGGTGATGCCAAGCCGGCAACCGCGAAGGCCGAGCATCGGGTTGAACTCGTGCAGCGACTCGACCTTGGCCTTGATCTTCTCGACCGATTCGCCCATCGCCTCGGCCATCTCCTGCTGCCCGGCGGCGTCGTGCGGCAGGAACTCATGCAGCGGCGGGTCGAGCAGGCGGATGGTGGCCGGGCGACCTTTCAGCTCCTTGAAGATGCCGATGAAGTCCTCCCGCTGGAGCGGCAGCAGCTTGGCCAGCGCGCCCTTTCTGCCCTCGGCGTCCTCGGCGAGGATCATCTCGCGCATCGGGACTATGCGATCGCCCTCGAAGAACATGTGCTCCGTGCGGCACAGGCCGATGCCCTCGGCCCCGAACCGAACAGCCACCTCGGTGTCGCGCGGAGTGTCGGCGTTGGTGTGGACGCCCAGCGTGCGGTACTTGTCAGCCAGCTTCATGATCACGCCGAACGGGCCTGTAAGGGCCGGCTCGACCGTAGCGATCTTGCCGGCGTAGAGGGCGCCCACCGAGCCGTTGAGGCTGATCCAGTCGCCCTCCTTCAGCGTCACCGAGCCGGCGGTGAGGGTCTTGGCGGCATAGTTGATAACGGCATCGCCGGCACCGGCGACGCAGCACTTGCCCATGCCTCTTGCGACGACGGCGGCGTGGCTGGTCATACCGCCCCGGCTGGTGAGGATGCCCTTTGCTGCGCTCATGCCGCCGATGTCTTCGGGGCTGGTCTCGATGCGGCAGAGGATGACGTCGCGATTCATCGCAGCCCAGCGCTCAGCCTCTTCGGCGTTGAAGACGATCTGCCCGGTGGCGGCGCCGGGGCTGGCGGGCAGGCCGGTGCAGATCTTCGCCGCCTTTTCCTCGGCCTTGGGGTCGAAGGTGGGATGCAGGAGTTGATCGATCGCCTTGGGATCCACCCGCATGACGGCCTCTTTCTCGCTGATCAGGCCTTCTCTCACCATGTCCACCGCGACCTTCACCGCGGCGGCGGCGGTCCGCTTGCCGTTGCGGGTCTGGAGCATGTAGAGCGTGCCACGCTCGATGGTGAACTCGACGTCCTGCATATCGCGGTAGTGCTTCTCCAGCGTCTTGCGGATGCCCAGGAGCTGGCGGTAGGACTTGGCGTCTCGCTTGCCCAGCTCATCGATCGGCAGCGGCGTGCGGATGCCAGCCACCACGTCCTCGCCCTGGGCGTTCATCAGGAACTCACCGTAAAAGCGGTTCTCGCCAGTGGAGGGATTGCGAGTGAAGGCCACGCCCGTGCCGCTGTCCTCGCCCATGTTCCCGAAGACCATGAGCTGCACGTTCACCGCCGTGCCGAGCAGGCCGCGAATGTCGTTGAGCTGGCGATACTTGATCGCGCGCGGGTTGTTCCAGCTCCCGAACACCGCGTCGATGGAGGCCTTGAGCTGCCTACGCGCGTCCTGCGGGAAGCTCTTGCCGCCGTGCTGGTAGACCTTGTGGTACTCGCCGACCACTTCCTTCAGCCCATCTGCGTCAAGATCGGTGTCCAGCTTGGCCCCGCGGCGGGCCTTGACGGCCTGGAGGGCGTGCTCGAAGTCGTCGTGTTCCAGCCCCAGCACCACGTCGCCGAACATCTGCATGAACCGGCGGTAGGCGTCCCAGGCGAACCGCTCGTTGCCGGTCAGCTTGATCAGCGCCTGGAGCGTCTCGTCATTCAGGCCCAGGTTCAGCACGGTGTCCATCATGCCCGGCATGGACGCAGCCGCCCCGCTGCGAACGGAAACCAGCAGCGGGTTGGGGCCCTTGCCGAAGGTCTTGCCCGTGAGCTTCTCCAGCTTGGCGATGTTCTCGCTTACCTGCCGCTCCAGCCCCGGCGGGTACTTCCGCCCCAGCTTGTAGAACAGGTCACAGACCTCGGTGGTGATGGTGAAGCCGGCCGGCACGGGCAGGCCGAGCGCGCTCATCTCCGCCAGGTTGGCACCCTTGCCGCCCAGCAGTGCCTTCATGCCGGCCCTGCCCTCCGCCTTGCCGCCGCCGAAGGAATATACGTACTTGGTCTTCTTGGCCATGGAGTCCTTCTCCGTTTGAGCGTTTCTAGTCTTCTCTCCGCCGGGGGCACGACCGCTTCTGGCGCTTCCAGGATCGCTGCGGCGGGCCTATCGGGCGGAGACGTTGTCATCCTATCGCCCCGCGGGGGCGAACGAGCCTGCGAGTCTAGGATTGGGCGATCGAAGTGTCAACGCTTTTTGCGGCGCGGGGTGCTTGTCTGCCCGTCGCCGGGCGGCTAGAATACGGGGAAGTTCGCTAGGGGCGCCCGTCAGGGCTGAGAGTGACCCTTGGAACCTGATCAATGAAGCCGCCCGCTGTGGCGGGGCGGCGAGTTGCGTAGGGAAGCGGACGGCCGGACAGCTCAGTGCGTTGGCAAAGGCCGCTCCCACGCGGCCTTTTGTGTTGGCCGGGCGAGTTACAGCCCGGACTGGAGATGCGATGACTCAGTACGAACAGGCCAAGGCCGGAACAATCACGGCCGAGATGCGCCGCGTCGCCCAACGGGAGGACGTCCCCGCTGGGCTGATCCGCGACGAGGTTGCCGCGGGGCGGCTTGTGATACCGGCCAACCGTCTTCACCTGGCTGGGGCGGGCGGCTCGGCCGTCAAGCTCGACCCATGCGGCATAGGCAGGGCGATAACCACAAAGGTCAATGCCAACATCGGCACGTCACCTGTCAGTAGCTGCAAGGAGCAGGAGCGGATCAAGATGGACCTGGCCGTGAGCTGCGGGGCCGACACGGTGATGGACCTGTCCACAGGCGGCGACCTGGACGAGACGCGCCGGCACCTGCTTGCCGCCGCTGTCGTCCCGTTGGGCACCGTGCCCATCTACTCGGTCGTCGTCGCCAAGGATATCGCCGACGTCACCCGCCAGGACATCCTCGCCGCCATCGCCGCCCAGGCCGCCCAGGGCGCGGACTTCATGACCATCCACGCCGGCATCCTGCGCCGGCACATACCGCTCGCCGCCAAGCGCAAGCTCGGCATCGTGTCGCGCGGCGGGAGCTTGCTGGCCAAGTGGATGGTGCTTCACGAGGCCGAGAATCCACTGTACGAGATGTTCGACGAGGTCAGCGCCATCTTCCGCGACTACGACGTGACGTACTCCCTCGGCGACGGTCTGCGGCCGGGGTGCCTGGCCGATGCCTCCGATGCGGCGCAGTTCGCCGAGCTGGAGACGCTCGGCGAGCTGGTCGCCCGCGCGCGGGGTGCCCACGTGCAGGTGATGGTCGAAGGCCCCGGCCACATTCCATTCGACCAGATCGAGATGAACATGGAGCGTCAAAAGGCCCTCTGCGACGGCGCGCCCTTCTACGTGCTCGGCCCGGTCGTAAGCGACGTGTTCCCCGGCTATGACCACATCACCTCGGCCATCGGCGCGACGGCGGCGGCTTACTACGGCGCGAGCTTCCTGTGCTATGTCACGCCGGGCGAGCACCTGGCGCTGCCCACGCCGGCAGACGTCAAGGCCGGGTGCATCGCCTACAAGATCGCCGCGCACGCCGCCGACGTGGCCCGCGGGCTGCCGCGCGCTCGCGACTGGGACGACCGCATGGCTGAGGCGCGGGCGAACTTCGACTGGCGCAGACAGTTTGAGCTTGCCTTCGACGGGGCGACCGCACGCGAGATCCGCTCGCGCGACATGGCGGGTGAGGAGGACTACTGCTCGATGTGCGGCCGACAGTGGTGCGCGATGCGAATCTCCAAGGAAGTCACCGGCGCCCTCAGCCAGCAGCAGCACAGCGGGCGGTAGACGCTTGAACCGCGCGGCGGGGGCTGCTATCCTCTCAGCAATTCAGCAATCAGGAGCCAGACCATGCGACGGATCAGCATGTTGTGCGCGGTTACGGTGGTGCTCGCGGCGGCCGGGAGCTGCCCGGCCGAGCAAGGGGACAACTGGCTTGCCGCCGGCCAGCAACTCGCCCAGGCCAACACGCAGAACAACCAGGCCGCCGAAGGCATGGCCATCCAGGGCGCCGGCTATGTGCCCTGGCGGGAGCGGGTCGGGCCGGCGTATCCGGGTGACTTCTGGCGCAGCTTCGGCCGCGACCTTAAGGAGCTGCCGGCGACGCTGCTGGACGACACCAAGGCCACGGTCACCAACCCGGTCAGCCTGGTGTGCCTGGGGCTGGCGGGGGCGGCCGGCATAGCGCTGCAAGGCAACAACGGCGACGACCAGGTGGAACACCACTTCGCCCGAAACGGCGGGCAGCTCAGCGACTTCTGGGACTCTGTCGGCGACGCCGGCGGCAACCCCGGCACGCACTTCGCCATCGCAGGTGCGGCGTACCTCACCAGCCTGGCCAGGGGAGATACGCGCACCTACGAGGTCTCCAAGACGCTGCTGAACGCGCTGATCATCAACGGCCTGGCGACCGAGGTGCTCAAGGTCGCCGCGCGCACAGAGAGCCCCAACGGCGACCAGATGGGCTGGCCCAGCGGGCACGCCTCTAGCAGCTTCTGCTTCGCCACCGTGATGCACGAGGCCTACGGGCCCTGGGTGGGCGTGCCGCTGTATGGCTTCGCCGCATTCGTCGGCTACGAGCGGCTGGACGCCCGCAACCACGACTTCTCCGACGTCATCTCTGGCGCGCTGATCGGCATAGCCATCGGCCACGCCGTCTCCACAAACCATCAGCCCAAGTTCCTCTCGATGGACGTCGTACCCTACGTCGAGCCCCGCACCGGCGCGGTGGGCGTGGCCCTCAGCAAGGCGTGGTAACTAGAGACGACTGTTCGACTGTAGCCTGTTCGGCTGGTAGGGGTCCAAGATGCGGGATCATACCAAGCTCAAGGCGTTCCAGCTCCCCGACGAGTTGGCCGTTCTGGCCTACCGCGCAGCAGCCCGGTTTCCCAAGGAAGAACAGTATGGCCTGACGGCACAGATGCGCCGCGCAGGCGTGTCGGTCGCGTCGAACATAGTCGAGGGTTGCGCCCGGCGCACACAGGCCGACTACCTCCACTTCCTCGACGTGGGCTTCGGGTCTCTGCGCGAACTCGAGTACCAGGCTGGACTGGCTCACAAACTGGGATACCTGACGCGCGAGGGCTCGGAGCCCTTGCGTTCGCACTGCACGGCAACGTCCAAGGTCCTGGCCGCGCTCATCCGGTCTCTGCGCCCTGGCCGAACGGTCGAACAGTCTTCAGCCTAATAGCCGCCTTCTGGCTGAAATCGTGCCGACCCCCCCCTACCGTTCGGACAGATAACCCCTTGCAAAAGCGTAGGTTGCTGTCGAGGCGGCGGGGTTTTGGCGCGCACAAGTTCGTTGCGGCCGGCGTAGAATGTAACGGTGGGGGCAACCCCACCACTTACGATAAGGAGAATGAACCATGAGGCGATTAGACCTGCTGGTTGCGGCGCTTACGGCGGTGCTTCTCGGCCTGGGCGCGGCACGGGTCTGTCGCGCGGCAGAGCAGCCGGCGGCTGTCCAACCGGCGACAGCTCAGCCGGCGGAAGGGCCAGGCGCCATAGCCGCGATCCAGCAAGCGGCCGAGCCGTCTGCCGTCATCTCTGCCTTCAGCAAGGCCCTGGCAGCCGGCGAGGACCAGCCGGCGGCGTACACTGCGTATGTCCATCGCATGGCCCAGCTAGGCCTGCCGCAGGCAGCCTTCTCTCAGGCCCAAACCGTGGTTGCCATGAACCCGTCCGACGGGGTCTCCTGGGCAGCCATCGCCTTCACCCGGGCAGGTGAAGGCAAGGCCGATGAAGCCCTATCCACCCTGGCCAAGGCCGTATCCCTGGCTGGCAAAGACCTATTCGTGGTCAAGACAGCCGGGCAGTTGCTGGCCTGGTACGACACCACGCCAGGCTTGACTGTCTCGGACCAGACAGGGAAGGCGATAGAAGACATCCGCGCCGGTCTGGCCGACAACGAGACATTCGCCAAGGCGTACACAGCGACGATTGACGCCTCCCAGCTCTACCTCCCGGCAGGTGGCGAGCAGGCGGTCACTGCAACGCCCACCCAGCAACAAGCCCAGGGCGAGCCATATGTCCCGGCCGCACCCGCGGAGAGTAGGCCAAGCGCGGCCTACACGCAGCCTTTGGTAGCGCCCTATTACTACTACCCGTACAGCTACTTACACGGCGAGTACTACAGCCCGTTCGTCTGGTGGCCCGGCTATACGCCGGTGTACGTCACCCACGGCCGCAGGCACCACATGATCAAGGAGCACCACGAAAGGTACTCGGGCCGAGGCGACCACCGGACATTCTACAGTCCGGTGTTCATCCACGGTGGCAGGACATCGGCGATCCCCAGTGTTGGCGGCAGCAGGAGCGCGTTCATCCACGGCGGCAAGATCACCGTCCTGCCCACGTTCGGTAGGCCGGAGCGCGCCAGACCCGGAATGTCTGGGGCAATAATACATGGGCGCCGGCACTGATGGCGGCCCGCGGAGAAGTCAGACAGCCCCGTGAGCCGACCCTGGGCCCGCGGCCGAACAGCCCACACCCTTATGGCCACCTCGCTACCCAGGGTCTTCCCGTCCCGCTTGACAGCGGGCGGTGAGGTGTTATCATCGCACGGCGGCTGAGGGGGGAACGAAAGGAAAGGCACATGCGGCATGTCGGCATTGTTCTTGTAGCGATGTCGTTGCTGGCAATCGTTGGGTGCAAGCCGAAGGAACAGGCCCCGCAGACGATGGCTGAGCCGCAGCCGGCCAAGCCATTGGAGGCGATCCCGCCCGCTGAGGAAACCCAACCCGCACCGGCGCCGGTAGCCACGCCCGCCCCCACCGGGCCGACCAGCCTGGAGAAGCTGGCCCCCGCTGCGACGCCGGAGCCGGCCCCCGCGACGCGCAGCTACACCGTCCAGAAGGGCGACACGCTGTGGTCCATCTCCGTGCGGATGCTCGGCAACGGCCAGCGATGGCGCGAGATAGTGGACCTCAACCCCGGCCTGGAGCCGACCAAGCTGAGGATCGGCCAGGTCATTCTCATCCCCGCCAAGTGAACCGGCGGGGCGCGGCGGCTCGTGGCCTCACTGACCCTTGACACGGCGGTCCGGTTTGTCAAAGGGGTCGGCCCGGTCCGCGCCGCCCAACTCGGCGAGTTGGGCATCGCCACCGTCGGCGACCTGCTGACGTATTTCCCCCGGCGCTTCGACCTGCGCCGCCAGGCCCAGCCCATCGGCACGCTGCGCGGCGACGAGCCGGCGGCGACCGTAGTGGGGCAGGTGCAGGCCGCCGAGGAGCGCCGCTTCGGCCGACGGCCCTGGTTCCAGTGCTCCATCGACGACGGCAGCGGCTGGGTGCTCGCCAAGTGGTTCCACGGCGGCTACCTCCGCGACCGCATCAAGCCGGGCATAACGCTGGCCGTCAGCGGCAGGGTCGGCGTCTACAAGGAATATCTCCAGTTCGTCAACCCCCGCCACCAGATCATCTTCGAGCCAAGCACCGATCGACCGGCCTCGCGGCAGGCGGCCGGCCTGGGGGAGGATGAGCTGCTGCCGGTCTACCCGGCCGGGGCACACCTCACCAGCGGGCACATCGCGCTGATCATTCGGCGGGGGCTGCCTGAGCTGCTGGACATAGTGCCGCAGTGGCTGGACAGCGAGTTCCTCCGCCGGCGCAATCTGATGGACCGCCGCTCGGCCGTGGCGGCGATGCATCGGCCCGAGGACCGCGAGCAGTGGGCTGCCGCCCGGCGGACGCTGGCCTACGAGGAATGCCTGCTGATGCAGCTCGGCATCGCGATGATGCGGGAGCGGGCGGTCTCGCGCCCAGCGCACCCGCTGCCGCTCAGCGATGAGATAGACCGGCGTATCCGCGCACGCTTTCCCTTCACGCTGACGGCCGCCCAGGACCGCGTGATCGGCGAGATCGCCGCCGACATGGCCCGCGACCGCCCGATGAACCGCCTGCTCCAGGGCGACGTCGGGGCGGGCAAGACGGTCGTGGCCCTGTACGCGGCGCTGCTGGCAGTGGCGAAGGGAAGGCAGGCGGCCATCATGGCGCCCACGGAAATCCTCGCCAGCCAGCACTACGAGAAGATCCTGGCCTACCTGGCCGGCTCGCGGGTGCGGACGGAGCTTCTGGTGGGCGGCCAGCCGGCTGAGCGGCGAGCGGAGGTACTCGCCGGCCTGGCCGAGGGGAAGATCGACATCGTCGTAGGCACCCACGCGCTGCTCGGCGAGGGAGTTCAGTTCGCCAGCCTGGCCCTGGTCGTGGTCGACGAGCAGCACAAGTTCGGCGTCCGCCAGAGGAGCGTCATCCGCGGCAAGGGCCACGCGCCGCACTACCTGGTGATGACGGCGACGCCCATCCCGCGGACGCTGGCGATGACCGTCTTCGGCGACCTGGACGTCTCGGTGCTGGACGCCGCCCCACCCGGGCGCGGCAAGACCACTACCATCTGCGTGGGCGGCGAGCGGCTGGACGAGGTCTGGGCAACCGTCCGCGCCAAGCTCTGCGCCGGCCAGCAGGCGTACATCATCTATCCGCTGGTGACCGCCTCGGCTCGACCAAGCTCGCCGCGGGCTCCGAAGCTGGGCCTACAGGCCGGCCATACGGCCGCCCGTATGGGCGCCCAGGAGGCGCACGAGGACCTGTCGCGCGGCGAGCTGGGGAGCTTCGCCGTGGGGCTGATCCACGGGCAGATGCCCCCGGCGGCGAAGGAGGCGGTGATGCGCCGCTTCCATGCCGGGAAGATCAAGGTGCTGGTCGCCTCGGTGGTGGTGGAGGTCGGGCTGGACGTGCCGGCGGCCAACGTGATGGTGGTCATGCACGCCGAGCGGTTCGGGCTGGCGCAGCTTCATCAGCTTCGCGGCCGCGTGGGCCGGTCAAGTGCCGACGCCACGTGCATACTCGTCGCCTCGCCCAACAATCCCGTCGCGCGGCGGCGGCTGGAGATACTCCAGGCCACCAGCGACGGCTTCAAGATCGCCGAGGAGGACCTGCGCCTCCGCGGGCCCGGCGAGATATTCTCCGAGCGGCAGCACGGGCTGCCCGAGTTGAAGGTGGCCGACCTGATCGAGGACTTCGACCTGCTCCGCATGGCCCGGCGCGACGCGTTCGCCATCATCGCCGAGGACGGCGACCTCCAGGCCCCCCACCACCAGCAGCTCCGGGCAGAGTTGCTGCGCCTCTACGGCGGCCGACTAGACCTCGCCACCGGGGCCTGACATAGGGCCGGGGACCGCGCCCTTGCTGTCGCGCTGCTACACGATTGGGCGCGGAAGGACGCGCTTCGGCGCGTCCGCCCTCGGCCATGACGGAGCACGGCCTCCCAGTGTACTGGGGGAACGCCCTGGGCGCCCTACCTGGTGACGGCGGAGGGCTGGCACAGGTGGACGACAAGCTCTTGAAGCGTGGACACCGGGTCGGCGCCGGTCTTCATGGCAAGGTCGGCCCGCAGCAGGCGGCGGAAGTCCTTTTCCAGGGCATCGACGGTCCGGTGCTTCAGCATCTCCAGGAAGGCTGACTTGGCCCCCGCCGGCATGTTGGGCAGGGCCGTCTGCTGGCTGGCGCCCGCGCTGAGCTTGCGAGCCGATTCCAGCGCGCGCCTCAGGTGCCAGGTAATCATGCCCAGCGCGCGGAACTCCTCCCCTCGGGCGGTCAACATGCCTCCAAGAGCCCGGAGCGCCCCAGCGGCGTCGCCGGCGGTGATGGCGTTGGTCAGCTCGAACGCCTCCGGGCCGGCAGCGGCGGCAACGACGGCGGAGACGTCCTCGAGGCCGATCGCCTCGCGCGAGCTGGCGTAGAGAGAAAGCTTCTCGACCTCGCTGTCAAGTGCGGCGTAATCGGGCCCGACGTACTCGGCCAGCAGCTCGGCGGCGGGCCGGTCTATTCTTTTGCCGCGCCGCTTGGCTGCATCGGCGATCCATCGCCCCAGCCCGCCGCGGGCCGGCGGGGAGCAGTCGATTGTCTCCCCCACGCGCGCGACAGCCTTGGCCAGGCGCGTCTTACCGTCCCAGGACGAGACCACCAGCACCAGCGACGAGCGGGCCGAGGGCGACTCGAGGTACTTCTCCAGCCCCTCGCGGCACCGGGAGACGAACTCATCGGCCGGGCTGATGATGACCATCCGCCGCTTCGCCAGGAACGGCAGCGTCCGCAGCTCGTCCAGCACCGCCGTCAGTTCTGCCTCGCTGTCATACTGGCTGACGCAGACCTGCGGGTCGGCCTCGCCGATGACGGCCGAGATGACCTGCCGCCGCGCCGCGTCGAGCAGGTAGGCGTCGCCGCCCTTGAAGACGTAGATCGGTTTGACCGCGTCCTTGGCCATGATTGCATGTTGGCTGACGGCGGGATTGTCGCTGTCCGCGCCGGATAAGTAAAGTCTCGCGCGGGGCCGCTCGCAACGCACGCGGTCGGGGCAAGCTCGCCGGTAGCGTTGACCGAGCCTTGGCCGGCTGATAAGCTTCGCCCTGCCATGTCAAGACAGGACTTGCGGTTGAGGCACGTGACGATCGTGGGCGTCGGGCTGCTGGGCGGCTCGGTCGCCTTGGCGATCAAGAAGGCGTTCCGCGGCGTGCACATCGCGGGTGTGGGCAGGCGGTGGACCAGCCTCCGCCAGGCGGCGAGGGCGAGGATCATCGACTCGGCCTACCTGGACCCGGCCGAGCCGGCCAGGCAGAGCGACCTGGTCATTCTGGCCACGCCCGTCTGCGCGTTCGGCCTGCACCTGGCGCGGATCGCGCCACATCTGCGGCGCGGCGCGCTGGTCACCGATGTCGGCTCGACCAAGTCGCTCGTCGTCCGCCTGGCGGGGCGAATACTCGGGGGGCGGAGCGGTTTTGTGGGCAGCCACCCGCTGGCCGGCAGCGAGCAGAAGGGCCCTGCGTACGCCCGGGCCGACCTGCTGCGCGGCGCGACGTGCATCATCACGCCGACCTCGGCCACCTCGCCGCAGGCGGCCTCGGCAATCGAGCGGCTGTGGCGGCGGATGGGGATGCGGACAATCCGGATGACCCCCGCCGCCCACGACCGCGCGATGGCCGCCGTCTCGCACCTGCCGCACGCGCTAGCGGCCGTCCTGACGCGCCTGCCCGCCAAAGGTGACCTTGCCGTCTCGGCCCGCGGCTTTGCCGACATGACCCGCCTGGCCAGCGGCGACGCGGAGGTCTGGCGCGACGTCTTCATGACCAACCGCAAGGCGATGCTGGCCGCCATCGACGCCTTCGACGAGGACCTGATGGCCCTGCGCGACCTGCTGGATGTGGGCGATCCGGACGGGATTCTCCGCTTCCTCGCCTCGGCCAAGCGGCGCCGCGACGCGACCATCACCAACAAAGACAATTCAGGGGGTGCCTGACCGGTCCGGGGGAAAAACCTGAACCACAGAGGCCACAAAGGACACACAGGAACCGGGTATTTCTCCAGTCAGATGTCGTTTCCTGAACCTTTGTCCTCTGTGCCCTTTGTGGTTCAATCTCTTGGCTGTTTCCAGTCATCTGGGTGATCAGGGCAGGTCCGTGAGCTTGGCGCGGAGTTGGCTGGCCGTCATGCCCGCGACCAGGAACTCCTTCCGCGGACTTGTCGCGCCCGAGAGCAGCTTGAGGCCGCGCGAGCTAACCCCCAGTGCGCCCGCCAGTGTCCGCGCGACAGCGGCGTTGGCCTTGCCCTTCTCGGCCGGGGCCGAGACGGCGACCTTCAGGCAGTTGCCAAGCACGCCGACAACGCGGTCGCGCGACGAGCCCGCCACAGCCTTGACGGCGACGACGGCCCCGCTGTTTGAGTCGCGAATACTGAGTGTATCGACGCCCTTCATCATCCCGCCGCCAGGGACGGGTCGTCTGCCCCTACCCTATTCCCTGCTCACTTGAGCATTCCGGTCTGCCTGGCGTACTCGAAGATGCCGCCGGCTGTGATTATCCTCTCGACGTCACCGAGCGGCTTGATAGGCCAACTGCCGCCGTTGGTG
>Ga0315280_10006922_pt1 | contig 15457 bp, 16 predicted proteins | sample YL17G06_40_MG_FD_203697 | JGI IMG/M metagenome (GOLD analysis project Ga0315280, IMG submission 203697) | Sediment microbial communities from Yellowstone Lake, YNP, Wyoming, USA - YL17G06_40 | ecosystem: Environmental > Aquatic > Freshwater > Lake > Sediment | place: USA: Wyoming | collected... | reverse complement strand
TAACATTTGCTTAAGTTGAAAGGGAATGTTTTGGGTTTTTATCCATTGGAATTTTTTAGCCATGTTGAACAGCCTCTAAAGTTGAACTGTATATTTGTTTAACATTAATACCAAAATGTTTATCTGACGTCTTAATATTAGCTATAGTTTAGTGAATCGTAAAGAATAAGATTCAGGCGGTGATATTGTTTGCGGGCTATGGAACTTACAAAGATTGGAGTGTTTGTAATTGTGTTAGCTAGCATAGCTGTTGTTTACGCTTTGACATCTGTTAGTGTGTATTTGAGTAGTATTGGGACTGTTAAGGCTGTCGGTGTGAGTGTTTACTGGGATAGCGGTTGCAGTCAGGCTGTGAGTTCTATTGATTGGGGTTTGGCTGATCCCGGCTCTGTCAAGAATGTAACGGTTTATGTTAAAAATGAGGGTAACACTCCCATAACGCTTTCTTTGCAGACTGCCAACTGGAACCCGCCTAACGCGGCGGATTACATTTCTTTAAGCTGGGATTATGGCGGTGATATAATTGGTGCGAATCAGATTGTGGCTGTTACTCTTTCGCTTTCAATTTCATCTAATATTCAGGGAGTAACAACATTCAGCTTCGATATCGTGGTTGTTGGTAGTGGTTAGAGTTAAGGGTGGTGGTTTTGGTGAGGTTGAAGGCTTTGGTGGTTTTTGGGGATGGGTTGGAGGATTATGGGGATTTGTTGGCTGTTGGGAGGGCTGAGGCGAAGCGTATGCTTAGGACCCATGAGAACGTGAACGTGAAGGACATCCTGTATTCAGTCAGGTGTGGAGTACACATCATAGTTTTTGAGGTACCGGAAAAGGTTGTGGCAGACCCGCCCAAAGCGAGGTTAAAGAGGCGGGTTTAAGGTTGAGGCCAAAACCCTGGGAGTAAAGGGTAGATTCAGGAGGACTTATGGGAGCCCACATTTCAAGAGGATTTTTGTTGTGTATCAGTTTGTTTACCCTTATTGGGGGTTCACTTATTTCCTCTAGTATGAGTTTGCGAGTGTCTCAGATCCCATCTTATGGAAAGGTTACTTATCCTATTTTAGTCTATGTTAGCGTTGATTTTTCAAAAGTTATAGCAACTAATAATCTTTCGTTAGGTACCCAGATTGCGCATGAGTGGTCAAACTTGGTGAAGTATCCTGAGCTTCAGAACAAGCTTGTCGCATGCAAATTTACAATAGTTAGGTTTTTCGTTTATCATGTTCAACCTTGTGTAAATTGGGATGAAACAACTAAGACTGGGACTTATGATTGGTCAAAATTTGATCAGTTAATGCAAACGATTCAGAACATGGGTGTAAAAAATATTTTGGTATGCGTTGGGTATAACGCCCCAAATGGTCTTCCACCTGGTATGAATAGGAATTACAATAATACGGGTTTTCCAGATCCGGAAAGCTTCACAGCTTACTGTAAAGATATTGCGCTTCACGTGAAGGATAAAGGTTGGAGTGTTAGGTATTGGGAGCCTTATAATGAACCATATCAGGTTTTTAGTAACGATACTACGTATAAGACGTTTGTAGAATTGTTTAATGCTGCTTCAGATGCTGTGCTTGAAGTTTTTCCAGATGTGCTGTTCGGAGTTGATATTTCCGATAGAAAAAGTTTCCTTGACCGGTTTGTATATGATGGACGAAATGTTGGCTTCCTAAGTTTTCATAAGTATGATGCTTGGGGTACTTGGTTGTATCATCCGGAGGGATATTATTCCGATGATGAGGTTTTGAGAAGGGCTAGTATTCTTGGCGATTATTACCGTTATACTCCACAAGAAATGCGTGATAAGTGGCGTAGTATAAGGGGTGAGGAGTTGCCTGTTTTTTGCACAGAAACGAATCTTAACTCGGCTTGGATTAATGGCACAGATCCACGGATACAGGAAGTGGTAGGCGCGGCTTGGTATGCTGAAGTGCTGAGGGCTTTCATTTTGAGCGATATTAAATACTCTGTGTATTTCCATTTTGCAAGCGATGACTCACCGCGCTGGGAAGTAGATAAACAGACAAAAGGGTATGGTTTTGGGATGGTCAATATGGCACCGCCACATGTGGAATGGTATCCCTATCTCGTGAATAATTTATTTGGAAACCACCTTCGCGAAGGAGATGAAATATATATTTGCTCAAGCTCGAATTCGACGGTTGTTTCTGCGTTAGCTTGGAGTGGCAACGGCACTTACAATGTTTTGCTTATTGGAAAGGCAAAGGAAGAAGTTAAGGTTAATATAGATGTCAAAAATGCGACTATTGTAAACGGATTGGTTTCAATTTTCAAGATAGGCGGAAGCAGCCCAAAGTTGGAGATGAGCAAGGAAAGTTTTGTGAACCCCTTCAGTATTGTTGAAAGCGGTTATTTTGTAATGTTATTGAAGATTTCATAGATATTACTAAATTGAGCGGATTTTTCGCTTTGGAACATGAACCAAAATGGATGATGGGTTAGAGATCTTTGCGTAATTTCTATGTATAAATCTGTGGGAGACTTTTGTCCATTAACGATGGGTATTTTTAGATGTTTAGCGAGTTCAATGTAAAGTTTTCTTCGATTTGCCAGATAATTGATGCTTGGAATATCCTTTTTTCTGGAGTACGCTTCATACTCGTTTAGGTCAATTAATACAGTGGTGGAACCGTTTGGGATAAGTGAAAGAAGCAATTTTCCAATGAAGCTTTTGTAAAGCTGATAATTTTGGGTTTCTATTATTAAATCCACAATCGCGTCTATGATAAATCTGTCGCAGAGGACTATGTGGCCAGTTTTTAATGGAAGTTTCACTTTTAAAAATGAATGTAGATGCATATCTATGGTAAAAAGCCATGTCCAGAGTTTAGCCACTGCTCTGTTTCTATAGAAGTGATGTTCAGGATACTTTGTGTCACTTCTAGGGTTCGCTTTCCATAGTGTATATCCTAATATGCGGCAAACAGCTAAAAGCGGGTAAGACGTGAATGCTGCCCAGCGTAGCCATAGGCATTTGTATTTTAACCTTGTATGGTTCAGATGCGTTTTGATTAGGTTAGTCTGTGTTGTTTTTCCTGACCCGTCTATGCCGCAAAGGTAAATTAAAGCTGGATACCTTAAGTTTCTCTTTTTCCACTCTTGTTTTAAGACTCTTTTTCTTAAATCGTCGAGTGAGATGAGACGTACATTTTCGTACATTAAAAGTTTAAAGCCAAGCATTAATGTGACAAGTGATATTAGAATGAGCATCGTGTTGCAAACTAAAACGATGATGGAAGTGTACAGGATAGCGATATGAAAGGATATTATGATGATGACCATCGACGCTGAAATTAAGCTTATGCCAGTTAGCTTAGAACGCGTGTGTTCTGATATAAAAGTTGCCAACTATGTTTTCCCCAAAATTATCTTCGAGGACAAAACAAGATAGTGCGAAAGGAAGTCATTTGTTAACTCTGATAAAGGCATCCGCCCCAGCATTGTTCCGCAGTGATAGAATGAGGAGTATATACACGCAATTCTACTCGATATGCAAATTGGAAAGCTGATGGTTTTTAGGTATTTATTTTTGAACCATGAATCGATTTTCTTGCATAATCTTGCTCTTTGAAATTTCACTAAAATGTCTTCATTTACTGTTGACTGCTTGCGGAAAAACTTCGAGTAAACATCCATCGATTTAATGTAGGCGTAAATTGCGTCAACAGTTCCATAGTCTGTAGCCAAATTGTACAGGTAATCCCAATCGAAGTTGCTGTTGTTTGATAATATGTTAAGTCCATGCAATATTTCTGCTAATGTAAACTTCAGATGATTGTAAGCATGTGTTCCCACTAGGTACAAATCATCTTCAGGAGAAGGAACCGGAACTTCTATACCATTAATAGACGATGTTCGCTTCCTTGCAAAAATTATTTCAGTGTCACAGACTTTTTTCCTGACCCAAAGTAGCTCCGGATAAAAATCAACAGAGATCTTTTGTTCAACGTTTGCCTCAGCTTCTACAGCCATTATTTTCAATGGATGTGCAAGCAATCTAAATTGAAATAATTCAAATCCGAGTTTATGTAGAGCCTCTAATGCCTTTAACTCTTCGGTGGCATTCAGAGGCAAGACATCTAAATCATCCATAATCGCCCATGGATAATTTAGTAACTTGATAAAGACGTATTGAACATCTTGACTTTTAAATAACTGAACCGTGAACTTGAATAAGAGTAGCCATTTTCTGCGAGATATCTTATCTCTGTCAACTTCCCTCTGAATGACTTTTTCACTGGAGGTGTCAACTATTTGTGAAAGCCTTTCAAGAGAAACCTTGTTTTCTCTAAACTTCGGAATCGCCAACTCAAAGTTAAGGTCCTGTACACTCACGCTATTCTCGTAAAAGTTATCAAGACTTGCAATAAGTACTTGATCCATCAAGTTCATTTTCCTTCTTTCTCCCATGTGAGAAGCTTAAATGTTAGCTTGAAACATTTGAATATCAGTAATCAACTATTCATGATTTGAAAACATCAATACATTATTTTCGTACATTGAATAGATCAGATTTGCTTTGGGAACTAGATTATTCATTACATCGTTGAAAAATGGAGCTGATTCAATAGAGTTACGGTCAACTATGACCAAACGCGAATTTTCTACCTTCGTTACATTTAATATGTGACCGAGGTACAATGAGCTTGTCCGAGCAAAGATTCTTGTAATTTGAGGATGATTTATCTGTAATAATTTAGAATAGTGATACCCTCCACCGGGAAATAGTAGATACTCGGAACCGTTAATGTGTGTATCCAAGAATAATACCGTATTCAACGAGTAGGCTGAGACCTTCCATTCCGGATTGTAATGTATCTGACTTAGCGCGTAAGTTGAACGGGAAGCATCGAGAGACGAAATTATCCCAACAAAGAGAAGGGAAAATAGTAAATAGTTCCGAAACTTAATTCTCCTTTTGTTAAGAAAAGTGTATAACTTAAACAACCAAGGCGCTACACTAATTGATGCAAAGAGACTGCTGTAAACTATGAGTCTGTCGCGTACCATAAACATCTCGAATGTGAACGGTACAAGATAAAATGCATAAGCTAATATGCTCATTAGTGATGCTAACAAGAGTAGGGGATTGTTTTGTTTTTTCTTCTTAAAAAATAATTGAACCCACGATAGACAAAGAAGTAATATGGGAAGTATTCGTATCACTCCACTTAAAATATTAACCGGAAGAGGCAATAAAATGCCTTGTAACCTAAGTTCAAGACTGAGCCCTATATTTCTGCCGATTATTTTAAAGGCTTCGAATTGAATAATAGAACTATATGCGTCTTTAAGATAGTTAATAAAGACAACTGAATTAAATACCGTCCAAGCAGACGAAGATACTGCAAGGAGCACCAAAATTCTAGTTAGGTATCCCTTTAGATTATCCAAATACGCAATCTTTTTTTCAAAAATCAAAAGGTCTATTATTAAAAATAATAATATAACTTGGGAGGTAAAAGGCACTAGTATATGAGAAAAGACCATTGTGAATATAAGAAGCAATCCAATTATGCTCCAATCCCATTTCCGAGTAGGACTCCACAACTTGGCAACAATTATAAACAACAAAAAAGAAAGAATAATAAAAGCATAAACCTCATAATGGGTTTTTGATAGAAAGGTGTACTTCTCTGGAGTGACTAGAAGAAAGAATATTGAAGCAATTGTAGCTAACACGCCGGCCTGTTTCGGATTCCAATTTGGATTATACAAGGCATAGAGGCGCTGTGCAAAAAGAAAAACCGCTACGACAGCTATTATGTGCATGAAATAAGGCAGAGCAACTATAACAGCATTTATACTAAATCCTGAAACTTGACTTACTATTGAACACATAATGTAAAATAGAGGAAATTCAGCATATCCTGAACCTAGTGTTAGTGGGTTTTCAATTCTGCCTGAGCTGGCTATTCCCTCTGTAGCCAGATACCCATTGAATATATCTAGCTCTGCTATAGTAGAAAAGGGCGAGACGCTAAGTAGGAAAATAATGGAGAGCAAGGGCAAAAATGCCGAAAGGGAGATCACTAAAAGTACAAACCATTTCCTTGAAAAACTTATTGTTATAAGTAAAGTAATTAATAAGGCTGATACAATAAACATTAATGGAGACTTCAGATAGACTGACAAGAAAACGAACGGATATGCTAAAGAACTTATTGCAAGAAGAAACGTATAGATAATGCTTTTATTCCTCAATTTAGAATCCCCGTACTATTTTATTTAAGTAAAGGTATCAAAGATTAATAGGGAACAACAGAACCGCCAGCAATCTTATTGCGACTCTTTGTATATATTTGCATAAAGACGAAAAAGTTCCTCTATAACTTTCTCTGGGCTAAACTTTTGAGTAATCGCTTCCTTCGCTTCTTGCTTTAAATAATTATTTTTACGAGAATTTATGGTTATATCCTTTAGAACTTGATAGAGCTCATTGATATCTTCTATGAGAAAACTATTCTCAGCATTTTTAATAAAAAGAAGGCTCGGCATGTTGTATGCGATTACCGGTACACCACACGTTAATGCTTCCAGAATTGTTAGTGGAGGGTCCACGGCTGTAGGTTGTTGTGCAAGAAATAAGAAGACATCTGCTAAACTGAATGCAGCGCGTTTCTCTTTATCCTCTAGGTTGTCAACGAAGAGGCTGACATTTCTTTCTATGTTGAACGATTTAGCGGTTAGTAAGATTCCCCTTTTGAAAGCTTCATTGTAGTAAAATTTAGGCGCAAATATCAGGAGACATGCGGGTACACCATCGTTTAGTAATCTGACAAAAGCTTTCATCACGTCTTCGTAAGGAAAGCGTACAGGGGATATGTGCCCTATGTAAAGTATAATAAATTCGGTTTCATCGAGATTTAGATTGAACCGTTTGTTAATGATCTCTAAAGCCGCTTTTCTTTCAATCGACTTAAATGAATCACAGCAGACTGGTGGAGGGACATAATACGTCTGCTTAAGGTTCAATTTCAATAACTTTTTTTGGAGTAAAGGAGAGGTGCATAAAATTGCATCAGCCAACTTTAAAAGAAACTTTTGGACAATATATGCGTTCAGCGTAGCTTTAACACCAGTCACATAGTGATGTTCTAAAAGATAAATATGAGGAATAATAGTCAACTTTCTCTTTTTATAAAGTTTAAGCAAAGGTAACACTACAGAATAGTTAACGTTACTTAAATGTACGATTAAATTAGTATCAATTTCTTCATTCGCAGACTTCATAAATTTTATTGCAAGTCTGATTGAGTCCACGTACTCATTACCGAGCGATTGGACGTAATCAACGCCTCCTTCCTCATAACTTGATCCAAAATACCTTGAAGCATCGATAATAGACAGCACCTTCAGATTACCTTTAGAGACTTTCTTCAAAACTTTAACGAAATTACGAGCGTTGACAACTTCGCCAGTGTTCCATGGAGGGTGAAGACCACGGGTTAGAAAGTAATGTCTCATGTAATTGTTCACCGTTTCTTCGATAAGGTCTAAGTAGCCTCTAAGCCGCATACTGCAACGTTAGATGAGGAAAGTTTAGAAAACAACGTGACATCCAAGTGTTCCTAGACATCCTTAAGCAGCTGTGTAAATTTTCGCTAAAGTTTTTCCAATTGGACGCATAGAAAAACATTCCTCAACTTTTTGTCTGCCCAAGTTACCCATGAAGGATAGGATATTTCTGTTGTTTAGCTTCATTATCGCGTAACATATTTCGTCTGCGGATTTTAGGCGAAGCAAATAACCCACCTGATTATCCAGCAACTCAGGTATTCCACCTACGGAAAAAGCAACTACAGGTCTTTGACATGCCATGGCTTCAAGCACAACCGAGGGACAGGGATCATCCCATATCGATGGCACTACGACTATGTCAGAAGAGCTGTAAATCTTGATAACTTCTTCCTTTTTAAGCGTACCAAAAAATAAAATGTTATTTGACAGATTAAGATCCTTGCTTAACTTTTCGACTTTCCTGAAGTAATCGCCTTCCTCGCTGTCGAAATGGCCTTTTGGACCAACGACTAAGAGTTTAAATCTGATTCCATATTCAACTAACTTCGGCAAAGCTTGAATTAAAAGGTGCAAACCTTTCTCCGGAACAATCCTTCCTACAAATAGTAGAACCAAAGCATCGTCTTTAATCCCTAGCTTCTCCCGCATGTTCCTTCGCCACTTTTCATTGAAACTAAAGAAAGTCGTATCTATCCCGTTATATATGACCTTTACTTTTTTCTCGTTTACGCCTAGATTCTTCGCTGCGGACTGCTTCACGAAGTTACTTACGGATAGGAGAAGTTCGTATTCTCTCGCTATCCACTTGTTTATTCTGTTTGATTTTGGTTCATTATGCAAATGAAGAATGAGCTTAGCGTTCTTGTGGTATATTCTCTTGTAAAGTATTGGAGCTATGCATGTAGTGAAGTAATGTGTATGAATAACATTTATAGGTCCATATTCCTTTTCTATCCGTCTTAAAAGGCGTAAAATCTTGAAGCTGAGATAAAATACGTGCTTGTTTGCGCTGCTAAACAGGCAGAAGATACTGGAGGAAGTCTTGGCTGGTAGCGGATTAAGTGCAAACGTATGAAAGATTACATTGTCTTTTACATACGTTCCTTCCTTGTCACCCAAGGTTATAAGATGCACTTCTAGTCCGTTTCTTGCCAACTCTTTAGAAATGCTATATAAGTAGGTCTCTATAGCCCCCCCAAACTTTGGTGGACACGGTAACTTATCTGTTCCTATCTGAACGACTCTCATTTTAGGAGCTCACAGTTCTATTTAGCATGTTTATGAAGTCTAGCAGAATCCTCTCATTATCGAATTTTTTTAGGAAGATTTCCCTGTTTTTAGATGCTAAATCGATTATAGTTTGTCTATCTAGGTCGTTTACATGTTCTATAAGTTCTGCTAGGCGCTCTATATCCGCCGGATAAAATAAAAAAGTATCTAGAGTATCACCTATCTGTTCAGGTATTCCTCCGATATTGGAGGCGATTACTAAGCGACCTCTGAGAATAGCCTCACTGACAACATACGGTAGGGGCTCGGGCCAAACGGAAGGAACGATTACGGCGCGAATCTGCCTGTAAACTTTTTCGAAAAGGTCATAACCAAGTCTTCCATATGATAGAATGCCTATGTTATGTAATGGTTCAAAACCCTCCTCTGTTAGGTTAGGAAAGTTTGTAGCATGAATCCTTACTGGTCCGCAGTGGTTGATGTGAACTAAAGCGCGGCATAAACTATTAAATCCTTTCAAATAACTTGGCCCACCGAAGTATCCAAAGTCATCACCTTCGATGTCCATATAGGAGAGGTTAGGTAATGGGTTATGTATTGCATGGATTTTTGAACCTAGTGATGGTGTTGCCTTGGTTATAATATCTCTTTGTGTTTTAGAAACACAGATGATAGCATCGCTTAATCTAACAAGTCTGCCTAAATAACGTCCAAGAGTCAGGTTTAATACGACTGAAGTTAAAGTTTCGTTGAAGTCTCTGCCTTGGTTTTTTTCATAGACGTAGATGCACTTTGAGGAACAAAGTCGGCTATTACGATTACAAATTGTATCCTTGGATGAGTCATAAAAATTGGCTAAAGGGCATATGGGAATATAATCATGAAGATGCACTACAACAGGTTTTCCATAAGCTTTCGCCAATGGTATTGCTGAGTACCAAAACCTTGGAATGTACACTGCATCTGCCCATTTCATCAGTTTCTTCATGAAACCGGAAAGCAGAATATCAAACCTTCGCAATATTGAATATTTGACACTCTCACTTTTCTTAAACAATGGCAACCGATAAACCATTAAATTTCCGCTCTTTGAAAATTCTGATTCTCCAGCAAACCTGTTCGTAACTACAACAACGTTAAAATCTGCTTCGCTCAAAAGTTTAGCATATATGTATGTGGCAAGTTCAGCGCCGCTTCCGTGGGGATGAAACAACTCGCTTAGAAACAAAACATTCATTTTTCTCACACAAAATTTAACAAATCTTCATACAGATCAACCAGCTTTTCAGTTGTTTCATTCCAACGGGGTAATTTCAAATTTTTTACTCCTTCCCCAATAACATTGCCTATAAGGTTTACGAGTTCATCCAGAATTATCGGATAATTGATTCCGAAACAGTTTTCATTGTCAACCCATTCTTTCAAAGCTGAAGTGTTTGCTACGATGCATGGCGTTTTAGAGGCTAAAGCCTCCGCGACGGTAATCCCATAAGCTTCATGCTCTGATAAGATGACAAAAAGGTCTGCATCAGCATACTTTTGTAAAAGCTCTTGCCTTGGCAAATCGTGAAAGAACCTAACCCTATTCTCTACGCCTAGGTTTCTTGCGAGTTTAACTAAACTCTCTTTATAGGGACCTTTACCAACTATCTCAACAACTATATCATTATCTAACTTCGGTAAAGCTTTGAGTAAATACTGTGTTCCTTTATACTTTTCCAATCTGCTAACATGCAAAATAACCCTATAATTCTTACTCCGTTTTTTCAAACTCCTGAACTCTTCTAGGTTGACGCCGTTTGGAATAACCACAACCTTTTCCTCATCAACTTTAAAACATTTCATGACTAAATTTCTTTCATAATTTGAAACGCAAACCACGCGATCAGCCTTATCAAAAATGTTTTTCCCAAAGAATTTGTAAGGTATGTGAAGTAAACTTCTAAAGAACGTATGCCCTGTTCCATGATAATGCGGCGTAAAAACCAACTTGTTCCTACTCTTGGATTGTGCAGCGTAAAGCGCTGGAAAAGCGTGATAGTTATGAGCGTGCATAACATCAAAACTATCAGAATTCCTCATTAAATACTCCTTAAGCTTCCCGGAAAAATAATATGCTTCATTGGGTGCCCAAGATATAAACCGTCTAACTTTAACACCATTAATAATTTCTTCTTTCGGCAATTTCCCGGAAGGATCCGTTGTGAAAACCTCTACATAATGCTTATCAGCTAATCTCTCACTAATATTTCTAACGTGCTCCTCGACTCCGCCGATATAAGGGAAATACCGATGACATACTTGAGCTATCCTCATAACAAAAACCTTACAATCTCAATCCTGCTTTTTGAGCTTTAAGGAAAACTTCCCAATAAAGAATCCCATAAAAACGCTAGACATTGAAGTGAATATAACCATCGTACTACATAGGTCTCCAAATATGGGAAAGTGTTTCAGCCTTGAGGGAATTGCATTTTTAAGCAAATATTTTAAATAATGTTCCTCTGTTGACAGTGTATTGATTAGATCTGACTTACGATCAGATATTAAAGCCTTCGAAAATCCTTCATAAAATGATCTCTTCACCACATATTTCAAGTGAGTCCTGCTTTTAGGAACCCTATGACAAACAACAGCCCGCGGTTCGTGCACGATCTTCGCCCCCGGAATTTTCTCCAAAATCCTCATTGAAAGCTCTGCTTCCTCACCCGCCACGGGCTTCTTGCCAAGCCTTCCAATACCGACCCTAAAGTATCCAACCTCTTCAAAAACATCCTTTCTAAAAGACATATTGCAACCAATCGGATTTCTCACATACGCTTTACTTTTTGGAAGCCCTTTATAGGAGCAACCAATTATCCAATCAAGCTCCTCAGGAAACCATATAGGACGACCGCTTTCCCATATTGGCTTAATAAATCCTCCTACACCTGCAACCCGTGGATCATTATAATTCTTAACTAGATTCTCCAACCATGTCTCATCCGCCACCGCATCATCATCAATAAAAGCAACGATTTCTCCCTTTGCATTCTTAACACCAGCATTTCGAGCGTAAGAAAGCCCGTATCCTTCGCTAACAACGATCTTAACATCATTGGGCATGCAAGACTTATAAAATTCTAACAAAGCCTCATCTGGATCTAAAACCAAAATTATTTCTTCAGGCAACGATTTCTGCTTTCTCAAAGACTTTATGCAGCTTGCAACATAATTTGCCCTATCAATAGAAAACGTTGAAATGATAACGGAAACCCTTTTCAAAATCACATCACTAAGAAATTCTTTTCTAAATGCAAGCTAGAGGTATTGCAAAAGTTCACGGCAGCTCGCTCTGATGGCTTCTTCACTATTAAGCGTCGGCTTCCAACCTAAACTCAGCAACTTATTAACGGAAAGTAGCATATTCTTCACGTCCCCTTTCCAGCCGCGTCCACCATTAACTCCGCCTGTAAACTTCAACTTTAAATTGCGTAATCCCATCTCTTCGGCAACAATTTCTGCAATACTCTTAACATCGATTCTATCAAGGGATCCAGCATTATAGATTTCTAATGTTTTTCTGGTGGCAACAAAATGTTTAAAGGCTAGAAAAACAGCCTCGATGAGATCTTCAACATGGAGGTAAGACTTAGTTTGTTCTCCATCACCAAGAACCTCTAGCTCCCGCGGATTATTCCTTAGCTTACGAATGAAATCAACAACCACCCCATGACGAGACCTACCCCCAACAATATTGGCTAGGCGAAATATTAGGCCTCTTATACCAAAAGTGTGAGAATAAGCGCTAATTAAGGATTCACAGCCAAGCTTAGAAGCACCATAAACAGAAATTGGCAGAAGTGAACCATAATCTTCCTCTGTCGGAAACTCCGCTGGCTCACCATAAATCGTAGAAGAGGAAAAGAACACAATTAATTTCGCAGTACTACTTTTCCTCATAGCTTCCAAAACGTTGAATGTAGTCAATAAATTTTCATGAAGATGAACTGAAGGATCGATTTCAGCCACGCGAACCTCCGGATTTGCAGCCAAATGAAATACAACCTCAACATCTTTAACCGCTCTTTCAGCGACAGCCAAATCTTTTAGATCACCCTGAATAAAATCGAAGTGATGATCGTTTAACCACCGCTTAATATTCACCAGGTCGCCACTGCTTAAATTATCCACAACCCTAACAAAGTATCCTGCATCCATCAATCTGTCAACCAAATACGACCCTATAAAGCCAGCTCCGCCAGTTACTAAAGCCCTAGAAAACTGGTTCATTTCACAACCCAGAAAGATTCCATATTAATAATTGGAATAAAGTATGTTTATTCACCAATAAACTTCAAAATCCATCCGATCGTCCACAGCATGACTATAAACGGAAACAAGACTAAAATCAATAAGCGGCTCCTCAAGGCCCTTTACATCTCTAAACCCCATTTCCAATCTTCTTCCTATAAAGCAGTTCCGAACCAAAAATAAGGATTCAAAATCAAGTTAAGGCTTCAGCCAAGATTCTCCTCAAAATTATGAAGCCATGCCTCAACTTTAACTTCTTTTCTCCAAGCCTCTTGCGGTAGCGTATGGGTATCTCTCTAATCTTGTAGCCCTTCCTCTCTACAAGGTAGTTGAGTTCCGCTTCCACATCAAATCCCTTAGACCTGGGCTGCCAGTCCCTGATTATCTCCCAGCGTACAACCCTCAACCCAGTCAGGGGATCTCTCATGCTAACTCCGTTCACTAAGAAATGCGCAAAAGCCAGAAAACGGTTTCCTATGTAATAGGCACTTCTAACATTAGCCATACTAAAAGGCTTGTCAAACCTGTCTCCACAAACCATCCCCACCTCTGGATTTTCATCCAAAACCCCAATCATGCGGGGAACATACTCAGCAGGATAAGTATAATCCGCATCTATAAAAACCACGTATTGCGGATCCACCCTTAAACTTTTAATAGCCTTCGCTACAGCGTCTCCCTTACCCTTCTCATCCTGAAAAACAACATCCAAACCCAACCTTTTAGCAACATCCACCGTCCCATCCGAGCTATTTCCATCAACAACAAGAATGTATGGATTATCTAAAAACTGCATAACCTCCATTACTGTGGGCTCTAACCCTTCCTTCTCATTCAAGGTTGGAATCAGCACAACCACATCTGAGTTTACGTATTCATCCAAAGCATTCACTAACTCCTAAACCAGACCCGAACTGTTCTCCATCGGATCTTGGGCGCCTTTCTCCCTCAACCTCAAATAAAACCAGTTTAACCCTCAAATAAAAACGCCTATGGAAAAACTGGTTATTTTTCTATATCAGTGTTCTTTACGCTAAATCTAAACACCCGTCATGTTCAACCATAATCCAACAAAACGGTTATGAAATTCAAAAGCTTGAAATTCGACGTTGTATATCCAAAGCTCCATGAAAAGCTGATAATAGTAACCATTATTTTCAACATCCCATGAAGCCGACTTATCAACGTTAAAAGTCACATCGTTTATCATCAAACTTCCAACAAAAGACCTGTTCTCAGAAAAGGAAACATTAGAAAATGAAAACCTTAACGGAGCCTCCCAACTCTTGCCATCCTCAACGAAAAGGCGAAACTCAAACAATGGCGGAAGCAGGCTGGGCGTCCCAGCAGTGGCATTAGGCAAAGACTCAGTCTGACTCCTAAACTTAACATAAACAACGTAATATGCGGAGCAACCCATATGGTTGCCAACACCCACATAAACCAAATAATTCACATCAGCCCCAACATTAAAAGGATAATCTTCAGCCATATGCCCAGGACCCAAAACCCAAAGCTCAGAAAACTTTTCCCCGCCTGGCAAACGCAAAACCAAACCAAGCGTTGGAGAAGCAAACAGCAAAACGCATATCAAGCCCACGGAGGCGAAAACAGCCTTATAATCTTCAAGCTTCAGCATCAACGGCAACCTCAGGCTTCATCCTCATTAACTTCTCTGCATAAACACGCTTAAACCAACCCCAAACCAAAAATAACACTGCGAGAAATGCAGCACCTCCCACCCATGAAAATGTCAGCGTTTGCAAGACAGCCTTCTGCGCATCAGCCAAAGCTGAACCCTTCAGGTTTAAAGCCTCCCCTACAACGCCATCCGCCTGCATAGAACACTTGTCAGCTTTACTAATGGCTTCGCTGAAATTCCCAACTCTATAGGCGTTTTCAGCCTCCGCCAAAAGCCCACCAGCCTCGTCCAGCTTGACAATCAAATCAGAGAGGTTCGCACCAGCTCTTTCAGCATCCAAAACAGCTTCAAAAGCCTGCCTCAAAGCATTATCAGCCTCGCCGATGGCTAAAGAAGCTTCATCATTCGCACTCACATAGAATGGCAGACGAGTTAAGCTCAAGGAAAAAACCATAAAAACCAACAAGAACAATAGAGGCGCCTTTACAAATCGCCCACGTAAACGCTTCACTTTGCCTTCCCCCTTCTAACGCTAATTTTAGAACTAGCATCGCCAGCCGCCGCGCACATCCTCTCCAAAACCTCCATTTCAAACCTCATATTCTCAAGCTCCCTCTGAACCTTAGAATATTTACTGGAAAACTGCGCATACCTTTCTAGAAATAGCTGTCCTTTGTCTGTAACTTCGTAGCCGTCATTGTTGAAACGTATAAAACCAACGTTGATAGTCTTCATCAGATACTTCTCCAA
>Ga0315280_10006921_pt1 | contig 15460 bp, 16 predicted proteins | sample YL17G06_40_MG_FD_203697 | JGI IMG/M metagenome (GOLD analysis project Ga0315280, IMG submission 203697) | Sediment microbial communities from Yellowstone Lake, YNP, Wyoming, USA - YL17G06_40 | ecosystem: Environmental > Aquatic > Freshwater > Lake > Sediment | place: USA: Wyoming | collected... | reverse complement strand
CCACCGCAATCCCCATAACCACACACAGCCTTAAAATTTAGCACTTTTACCTTGAACGCCCGTTCACAAAGAACACACCATACCCAGATTCCTTCCATCTTCCAAACTCCTCGTCAAGTTCTCCTCAACCCCCTTGAACGTATTCCCACGGATTGTAATCTTTGATCCACTCACAAGGTGCATCCAACCCCGTCGCTTCTTTAATCCCCGGACCCTCAATTTCAATCATTGTTCTTGATCCACAACTTGAAAGAATCACCTCGTAAGTTTTTCTTCCCCTCCCTTTCCCTCCTATGTATGTCTAACCCCTCCTCTCGACTTCTACATGGGACTCAACGATTCCGATAGCCCTCAATTCTCGCAAGGCAACTTCCTTCATTCTCAGTGGATAGCCTCCTGTTATTTCAGCTAAGTTCTTGATGTGACCTTCTGTCCAATGAAACAGGTGCTGTTCAGATAGACCCTGATAAAATTCGTACACGTTCCTTTTGCTGAGATGCTGAAGCATGATGATCTCTGCCGGGTATAGCCGAACCCGAAGGCGTAAAAGATCATCATCAGAGACGAAGCTCTCCACAATCGCCACAAATTGAAACCTTTTCGCCCAGGCGAGATACCGGATAAAATCAACCTTCTGGGCGGATAGTTTTGCGATATTGTCCAGGACGAGCACATGCTTTCGGCTGTCGTTGAAGTCGAGGCTGACGATCCGAAATCGGGCCGACCTATATTTTGAGAATCCATTTCTTCCACTGCATTCCCTCTCGGGCCAAAGCTTAGCTACCAAGTGTTGGCATAGCTTCCCTGGAGTCTCGGAAAAGTCAAGAAAAAGAAACCGCCATTCTTCTTGCATCATCTCCGCAACATGTTTGATGAGGCTCGTCCGTCCCATTCCGTACCTACCCGAAACAATTGCATTTCCCCCTCCCCCCAGCGCTTCTTTGATTTGCTCCATCTCTTTCTCTCTACCTACAAAATACATGATTCTTTCACTGCTTATCTACTCTGGGCCAGCAAATGAGCAAGGTTCTCGGCGTCTTTTAGACTGCTTCCGTCAAATGGAATATCGAAATCAATAGTCACGTTTCCACGGGCGATTTTCAGCTGCAGAAAACACAGGGGCTTTCCACACACACTCTTTTCAAGTAGCTCGGCTGATTTCAAACCATCAAAGGCAATACAGGAGGCATTGACCCCGAAATCAAACGTTTCGGGTTTAGTAAATGGTTCACTCGTAGCATGGATCAAGCCGAGATTAGTTGAAACGAGAATTCCGTTTGTGGAAAGATAGACTGGGATGCTCTTGCGCCGCCTCTTTCTTAGAATCCATCGTTCTGAAGAACGAAGCATATTGAACGGATGTCCTTCTCTGAGAATGAGAGGCTTCAGATGATCTGCCTCTGTCTTCGGGGTATGCCGCCAAATCTCCGCCCATTCCATTGCATGAACAGGCAACTGGTCGCAAGCAGGGCCAGTCATACTGCGATATTTCCGAAGCGGGATGCCAAAGTGTTTCATGCCAGTCGTCGCGGGGAAAAAGAGCGTTATACGGGATGGTTTGTTATCCGCTGCAAATTGGATAGAAAACCGGCCAAAGAAAAGACCGTTGCCCAGCTCCGCGTAGAACATATGATCGAAAGGGATTGACCGAACGGTCGGAGCGACTCCCTCGATATACCGATCTTCGGAAATGATGAATCGATGCTGCGTGAGCGCGACTGAATGAGAACCGGGCGTTGCGCACAGTCCAAAGAGGCCTTTGTCCTCCAGCAAAATGGGAGAAGAAAGAAGGTAGAGCAATCCCTCGTCACGGCCAAGGGTTTTATTCATAAGATCCGCATGCACGCCGGGGAGATCGCCTGGCTTTTGTGCATAGAAAACGCAAGGTTTTTTGCCGGGGGGATCGGTAATCAGATACCCGTTTGGATTTTCTCCGCGAGTTGGTCCTTCTTTGACGTGGGGGCGAAGCGGACCTTGGACCATAAAAAAACTCCTCCAGTTTTTCCCTGGTAGGAGTTCTTTTGTATCCACCCAGCTCCCACCAAGTAGCTAATGACCTTGGCAGGAGTCATCAGCCTCGGAGGCGTAGGTGGACTCCATCACCGGATAATTATGTTAACCAAGCCATCAAGATGTTGTCAAGCTCACTCACCATCGCTCGCTCACGACGAAAAGGCATCTTATCAATGTCGCGAAAAGATAAGCAGCCCTGTTATTACAACCGCTAAGATATCCAAAATTGCGATCCAAATCCAAGTCTTAAGACTGATTTCGCCGTTTCCTTTTCTCATTCTGATTCGCCCCTCTTACCGGGACCGGCCCCCGTCATACGATGATTTTCTTCAAAATGTAAATGATTTTCCCGGATCATCAATCTTCCTTCTTTCCCGCATCAGGAAAGAAGAGCGGCATCCCGAATTTGTCAACGCCGAAAACTTTAATGATACTCTGCGCTTCTTGCGAGACCAAGAAATCGGCGAAAGCTCTGGACCCCGCGGCGCTCACTTTAGGCCACTTTTCTGGGTTTACTTCTATTACGTGATAGATGTTGAGCAGCACCGGATCTCCTTCAGTTACAATGATGAGGCCAAGGCTCTTTTTCAACGCCAGATAGGTCCCGCGATCCGTCAGCGTGTACGCGTTTTTCTCCGATGCGACATTAAGCTTCTGCCCCATTCCCAGGCCCGTCTCGTGATACCATTTCCGGCCCTCCGGATTAATGCCCGCAGCTTTCCAGATGGCTTTCTCCTTGACCTGGGTCCCGGAATTGTCCCCCCTTGACATGAAGAGTGCCTGAGTCCCCGCTATTTTCTTGAATGCATCAACCGAAGACTTCAACTCCTTGATTCTTGCAGGATCGCCAGGCGGCCCCGCGATGACAAAATCATTGTGCAAAACGACTCTCCTGTTGATGCCGTAGCCTTGGGCCACAAATTTCTTCTCCGCGTCAGCCGAGTGAGCCAGAAGAACATCGGCCTCCCCCTTTGTCCCATGGTTAGGGTCTGCCCCGAACCAACGGCAATGGTCTTTACAAAATAACCTGTTTTCTTCTGGAATATCGGGATCAGGGCGTCGAGCAGTCCCGAATCCTGCATGCTGGTGGTAGTCGCAAGAATAACATTTTTCTGTTGGACGGCAACGACAGGAGTGATACCGACAAGAATGATCAGTGACGTCAGGGTAAAACGACCAAACATGTTTGTGAACCACTTCATATAGACGGTCTTTCTTAACAAAAGATTGCTATCCCTGTGGATAAGAACTCGGGCCTGGTCTTCATAGGTCCATCTTCTGATTTGTAATGCCGTAATCAACTTTCTAACCTGGAAAAGTCGCTACATGGTCAAAGCCAGGATCGCTTTTTGCGTATGCATCCGGTTTTCTGCCTGGTCGAAGATGACACTGTTCTTTGAGTCAGCCACCTCATCGGTTACTTCTTCTCCCCGATGGGCAGGCAGACAATGCATAAAGATGTAATCCCTTTTCGCCCCTTTGACGAGGTCGGGATTCACCTGATAGGGCTTCAAGATCTTCACCCGTTCTTCTCGCTCCTTCTCTTTTCCCATGCTGGCCCAGACATCCGTATAGATGACGTCCGCCCCTTTAACGGCCTCCTTAGGGTCCAGGACCACCTTAACTTCACAACCCGTCCGCTTGGCCTCCTCTTTTGCCTGAGAAACGACTTTTGGATCCGGCTCATAGCCCTTTGGGCAACCGAGGGTGATATTTATCCCCATCTTTGAACAGCCATAGAGAAGTGAATGCGCCACGTTGTTTCCGTCACCCGCGTAGGCAAACTTCAAACCTTCCAGTCTTCCCTTCTTCTCATAAACGGTGAAAAGGTCAGCAAGCCCCTGGCACGGGTGGGAAAAGTCAGAAAGACCATTAATCACAGGCACCCCCGAATACTTGACCAGATCGACAATGGTTTGATGGGCAAAGACACGGGCCATGATGCCATGGACGTACCGGGAGAGGACCTGGGCGGTGTCGCCCACGGTTTCTCCACGGCCAAGTTGGAGGTCGGTAGAACTGAGATAGAGGGCGTAGCCGCCAAGCTGCCACATCCCCACCTCGAAGGAGACTCGGGTTCTGGTTGAAGGTTTCTCGAAGATCATGGCCAAAGTCTTTCCCCTGAGCAGGGGATGTTCCTGGCCTCTCAGGTTTTGAAGTTTCAGCAATTCGGAGGTCTTGAAGATCTGTTCCATCTCCTCCCTGGTTAAATCATGAAGACTTGCCAAAGATTTTCCCTTCATCTGGATAGCCATTTTCTTGTTCTCCTTCCTTTCGGTGTTGACTCTATAAAATGGTTGGAGTCACTTATATTTCACAAGAGCTTGAGTATAAAGATGGTCTGTGCTAATAGTACCGGAACGGCCATGACTATAAACTGCAATCACCAAGTCCCCATAAGGTTGCCACCCTTCCTTAATCGCCTCGTTCACCACCTTCTGCAGCTCATCGCTGTCCCTTTTTTCTACAAGGGCGTACTCAACGATCTCTCTCACGATTCCACCTTTTCATCTGATGAGGATATCGGCAAAATCCACATCCTCCTCAATACCGGGACGCTCCAACGACTTAATTCTGAGCTTTCTTCTCTTCCCCAACAGGTCCTTGCCTAAAAACAGCGGCACCTTCCACGACCTTAAAATCTCAACACGGTCCTTTAGATAGAGTTTCTTATCGGGAAGGTTGACAGCCATTATTGCTTTTTTCCCCTCGAGGGTAGGCATATGATGCTCCCTTTGATGAACCAGTACAAGTAGTGGATTTCACCTTCAGAGAGTTGTAACTCCGGCACTTTTCAAAGCTCTCCAGTTTGGGATTTCAGATTCGGGTTGAAATCTTCTTTAGTCCCCGCTTTTCCAACCATCTTTTCGATGGCAACCCACCAGGAATGTTTCTCCTCCCTAAAATCTCTTGTGGATCTCACTTTCGAGATAAAAGTTTCTAATTGGACTCGCAAAAGCATCAAATGCATCATATGGGAGGCAAGCATGAATTCCTACGACTCACCCCTTTGCAGCCGGTTTAGAATCACATTCAGATGAATCCGGCATAGTCCGTCCGTGGCTTCATATTCTTTCCGAAACGAGTTTTCAGAGAGGAGCATCATGAATTCGTTTACGTGGAATTCTTCCCTTTCGTCTGCATACCTGCAAACCAGACAATCGATTTTCAAAGTTGGTCCAAAAGATCCCCTTTTAATTTCTTCAATCTCTGCATCGATCAGGTCTTTTGTCAATATAGCATTTCCTATCGGACTTGCCAGTCGGGCCATTTTGTGAAAGTGCAAATTACAGTAACCCTTTGATGAGACCACGTCCTGACGTACATTCTCTTCCTTAATTATCTTGTATTGCAATTGGGCCATAAAATCAGATTCGTTCTTGTCTAACGCATGGCAGATCGGACAACCACGGGAATCAAATGCTTCGCGTAAAGTTCTGTCCATATCGAACCTCTGGCCTTATGAAGTTCATCGGGGGTTTAAATTTCCGGAGCCTTAAAGCATTTGTCACAACCGTGACAGAAGAAAACGCCATTGCTCCGGCAGCGAAGATGGGGTTAAGAAGGATCTTATAGAACGGGAAAAGGACTCCAGCAGCTACAGGGATAAGGATCGTATTATAAGCAAAGGCCCAAAAGAGATTCTGTTTTATATTTCGAATAGTAGCCTTGCTTAAAGCAATAGCGGTCACAACTCCTCTCAGATCGTCTCCGACCAGGGTTATGTCTGCGGCCTCCATCGCAACGTCTGTACCGGTTCCAATAGCAATCCCGACATCAGCCTGGGCCAAAGCGGGCGCGTCATTGAGGCCGTCTCCAACCATGCCGACTTTCTTTCCCTCGGCCTGAAGGCGTCTGATTTCCTCCGCTTTCATATGAGGAAGGACTTCTGCCAAGACCCGATCGATGCGGATCTGCCGGGCAATCGCTCTTGCAGTCCGTTCATTGTCCCCTGTAAGCATCACCACCTTTAAACCCATGCGGTGCAAGGCCTCCACAGCTTCCTTCGAGTTTTTTTTCAACGTATCCGCAACGGCGATGATACCGGCAGCTTTTCCATTCACTGCTAAGAACATCGGGGTCTTACCTTTGCCGGAGAGACGTTCAGCCTGCTCTGACAAACCGTTGGAGCCCACCACCTTCCTTTCCTCCATTAATCTCAGATTTCCGATAAGGACTTCTTTCGAGTCAATGGTTGCCTCAATGCCATGACCTGCAATAGCCCGGAAATCCGTGGGATCTAAAAGTTTCATGCCTTCTTCCCTGGCCTTTTGGACAACCGCTTCAGCCAATGGATGTTCTGATCGTCTCTCAGCAGAGGCACCCAGGGTTAAGATTTCTCTCGTCGTAAACCCTTCGGATCGGATTACGTCCGTCACGGAAGGCTCGCCTCTGGTCAATGTCCCGGTCTTATCTAAAACAATGGTATCCAATCGATGTGCGATCTCCAATGCTTCCGCTCCACGAATCAGAATTCCATTCTCCGCCGCCTTGCCCGTCCCAACCAAGATGGATGTGGGAGTAGCCAAACCCAAAGCGCAAGGGCAGGCGATGATCAGCACGGCCACAAAGTTGAGAAAGGCATAGGTCAAAGCTGGATGAGGACCAAAGAAATACCAGACGATGAATGTGACGATGGCAATGAAAATCACACCGGGAACAAAGTAACTTGCGATGACATCGACCATCCGGGCAATTGGAGGTTTCGATCCCTGGGCTTCTTGAACCAGCCGAACAATCTGGGAGAGAACGGTCTCCTTTCCAACCTTGACCGCTTCAAACTTAAAGGTCCCAGTCTTATTAATCGTTGCGCCGATAACAGGATCGCCTGCCTTCTTCTCAACGGGAAAAGATTCTCCTGTTACCATGGATTCGTCGACAGAGGAATAACCCTCTATGACGGTTCCATCGACAGCGATTTTCTCCCCAGGGCGAACGATGACAATATCCCCTACGGAAACATCTTCAACCGGGATATCTACTTCGTTTCTGTTTCGGATGATCCTGGCTGTTTTGGGTTGGAGACCAATCAACTTTCTAATCGCCTCTGAAGTTTTCCCTTTTGCCCTCGCCTCCAACAATCTTCCAAAGAGAATGAGGACAATGATAGCCGCAGAGGTATCAAAATAGACATCCATCATCAGGCCTTCGACCATAATGAGGTGAGGAGCAAAGGTAACAATCAGACTGTAGAGATAAGCCGTGGAGGTCCCGACAGCGATCAATGTGTTCATATCGCTGGTCTTATGCCTCGTCGCCTTCCAGAACCCAACATAAAACTGCCAGCCGACCCAGAATTGGACAGGAGTCGCTAATAGAAATTGGATAAGGAAATCTATCTCTCTCGAAAGACCGATCCATTTCCCCAGGAGCGAGGCGCCATACATAAGAAATAAGATAGGAGCAAGCAGAATGGCGCCGATAATAAACTTCTTTTTTAATCGGGAAAGTTCCCCCTCCCTGGCAAGCCTTTCTTTCTCAACGATATCTTCCTCTTTCACTTCCAGGACTTGATAACCCGCCTCTTGTACGATCCTCTTAAGGTCTCTGATCGACACCACTTCAGGTATACATTCAACCGATGCCCTTTCTGTGGCGAAGTTTACGGATGCCTGGACCACTCCTTTTGCAGAACCCAGAGCCTTCTCAACTTTCTTGACACAGGTCGCGCAAGTCATCCCCTGAATGGGAAGGACAACTTTCTCTGATTTTGCCTCATAACCCAGGTCTTTCACCTTTTCAATCAAATGGGAAAGGTTGGTTTGGTCGGGGTGAAAAACAACAGTTGCCTTCTCCGCTGCAAAATTCACCGTCGCTCTTGATACTCCCTCCACGCTGGTCAACCCTTTCTCGATCTTCGTCGCACAGCTGGCACATGACATCCCCGTGATAGGAAGATCAATTCGTTCTAACCCCTTTTCTGGATCTCTTGCTTCCCTCTTTGTTTGCTGACTGCTTCCACCTTGGTCTTCCATTAAAATCTCCTTCGAAAATTCATGATCCTATGTCCTTTGTTAGGCTCGGGAGAATTTTTCTTGCCATCTCTTGGACCTCGGGGCTCGCGTCTTTCAAAGCGTTTTTGATGACTTTTAAGGCCTCCTTCTTTCTGAACTTGTCCAGGGAAAACAAGGTAGCCCTTCGGACCAAGAAAGAGGGATGGTCCATCAAACGGATCAAAATGGGAAGTGCTTCTTCCCTGCCCACTTTCCCGAGCGCAACCGCGACTATCTCAATAAGAAATACGTCACCGGTCTTGCTGATAACCTCGGCAAAGGGTTTAATAGCCCGAGGATCTCTGAGCTCTCCGAGAATATATGCGGCCCTGATTCTGGTGGTTCTTTCTGAATGATTTAAGGCACTTACCAATTTATCAAAGTAGCTCCGATAATCAATGGACTCGATGTCGGCCTCGCATTGATGGCAGACCTTTTCGTCCTCCTTCACGGGGGTCCAGCAGTTAGGACAATAAAAGATCACGTCTTGGATGCCTCGACCTCACCTAACCTGGAAACCATTGCAGGGGGGTCGCGTAGCTCCTTTTCCTTCTTCCTTTGGCTTCCATATTTGTTCAGGTTTCAAGAAGCCTCAAAAACAAAAAACTTCCACCAGAAATAATAAGAGTAAATATTGCCGCTTCGAAAGCGAATTTTAATGGCTTTCTCTTATCCGTAAAATGATGTGAATATTCTTCATAAGTGATAAGAAAAGCCATTGCAGCTGCAACTGGGCTAAGTATCAGCCCGATTAACATAGGGATGAAATTAATTTTCATAATCGATCAGGTTTTTGTTTCCAATATTAGAAAACAAAGAAAGTCCTCAGCTTCCTTTAGACTGTCTCCGTCAAATGGTATATCGAAATCGACGGTTACGTTTCCACGGGCGATTTTCAGTCGCAAAAATGACAATAGTCTTCCATACATCCTTTTTTCAAGTAACTGGGCTGACTTCAAAGCATCACAGGGAATACAGGACGCTTTGACCCCGAAACTAAATATTTCGGGTCTGATACATGATTCATCCGTAGCATGGATGAATCCGAAATTCGTTGAAACGAGAATCCCATTTGCCGAAAGGTAGACCGGGATGCTCTTCCCCCTTCTCTTTCTTAAAATCCATCGCTCTGAAGAACGGAGCGTATTGAACGGAAGTTCATCTCTGAGGATAAGGGGTTTCAGATGATCTACCTCTGTCTTCGGAGTATGCTGCCAAATATCCGGCCAGTCTATTGCATCAACAGGCAACTGATCGTAAGCGGGGCCAGTCATGCTACGATATTTCTGAACTGCAATGCCGAAGTGTTTCATCCCAGTCGTTGCCGGGAAAAAGAGTGTTGTACAAGATGGTTTGTCATCCACTGCAAATTCAACAGAAAACCAGCCGAAAAGGAGAGCATTGCCCAGTTCGACATAGAACACCTGATCAAAAGGGATTGACTGAACGCTCGGAGCTATTCCATCAATGTGCTGATCTTCGGAAATGATGAATCGATACTTCGTAACTGCAACAGCATGAGAAGCGGGCGTCGCCTGCAGCCCAAAAGGTCCACCCCTCTCTTGACAAATAGGAGTGTAAAGAAGATAGAGTAACCCTTCGTCACGGCGAAGAGTCTTCTCCATAAGGTCTGCATGGACGCCGAGGAGATCGCCTGGCTTGTCTGCGCGAAAGACATAAGGTTCTTTACCGCTCGACCGATATCCGATTGCTTCCTCAGAGTTACGCCCTAAGTCAATGGCCACATAACCATTCTCTTGGGTAATCACGATTTCCACCTCCTCTTAACGAGCGCTGTCCTTTCTTATTGCAGGAAAGAATGGCAAGATAATTTTGACCTCTTAAAGGTCGCCCCGGGGCAGTGGATTCAGGTCCTGACCTTGTGCGAAGTTCCATTACGTGATCGAAGAGAGCTGATAGATCGTCACCAGGTATGTTCCCAGAGAGCTTCGGATTTACTTTTTGATTTATATTAGAGGCTTCTTTTGGGTAAGGGAGAAGTAGGTCTCGAACGGCAGGATGATCCATAAAAAAAACTCCTCCAGTTTTTCCCTGGTAGGAGTTTTTTACATCCACCTATCCCGACTCCCACCAAGGAGCTATCAACCTCAGCAGGAGTCATTAGCCTTTAGGCATTAGGTGGACTCCATCACCAATAATCATACTAACCAAGGTAGCAAGGTTTTGTCAAGTTTTTCTCTCACCCAAATCCTGACCCATGAAAGCAAAAGTAGTTTATTTATTTTTCAAATTTCCACATCTTTTCATGGTGACTTTACTCAAACCGCTTTTTTGAAAAGTTTATTCCGATTAAATTCAAATCGTTATGTTCATTTGTCCTCTCTATGCTGGAATTCTCTGGCTTGGTACATAAATGCTTCGAGACGGGTCAAGGTATTGGTTTGCTTCTGGCCATCATAAGCCATATTGAGAATGGGAATGCTTCCGTTTTCTTCGCGATATCGTTTGAGGAGGGTACTCACGATCGTTCCAGGCATGCATGTGAACGGCATGATATTGACGATGCCACTGGCGCCACGTCTGGCAAAATCAATTGTCTTTCCAACGGATAAAATTGCCTCCCCTTCAAAGGAAGCATCGATATACGGCTTTGCCTTCCTGAAGATCGTTTTGGTTTTAGGCTCACCGAAGTTTCTGAGACTTCCCTTGAATATCTTTTCCAATCGGTGTTCATCCCTCTTCTGATAAAAGTCCGTAAGAAAGACCTTCAGCAGATTGGAAAAGGATCGCCTTCTCAGGCTCCCGTTCTTGGAGATGGTGTTGACGTAAAGAATCCACTCCGTCAGTGGGGCGAGCCACGCCTCGCCCCCATACTGTTCGATCTTTTGAATAACATTCTCATTGCTGAAACGATTGAGGCGTACGAAGATCTCCCCTACGATCCCGATTAAAGGCTTCATCCCAGGGCCATCGACCGGTATCCGGTCGAAATCGTCTCTGCTCCTCTTGAGGGCCTCTTCCACATCGCCTTCGCTTCTAATCGTCTCACAGACTCTCTTTAAAGAGTCTTGATAGACCCGGTCGGCCGCTCCCTTCTCTTTTTCGTAAGGCCGGATCTCTAACAGTTTTTTCATCAGGAAATCGACGGCGACAATCCCCTGCCATCCCAAGCGTGTGAATCGAGGCCCCATGATGCCCAGATCGTTGTAAAGGGTATCGTCCTGATTGGGCGAATAAACGGGAACATTGTGATATCCCAGGTCATCCAAAACGAGGCGATGGAAGCGATGATACTGTCCAAACCGGCATGGCCCATTGCCCGAGGGCATGAAGAAGGCAGCCCGCTCATGATCGAAATTGGGATTTTTCACCAGCTTTACCATATCGCCTGTCGTCACGATGCAGGGATAACACTCTTTGCCGGTGGTGACTTTCCTTCCCCAGTAAAGGGTCTCCTCATCCGACTCTGGGATAACATCGGCTTCCACTCCGCAAGCCTGGAAAGCGGCCACCACGGCAAAGGAGTGGTCGCACATATAGGGAATATAGATCCTCTTGGTCCTGTCCGTCCTTGCCTTCTCTCTCTTAGCGGACACGCCTTTCCCCATCTTAACGTTCTTTAAGCTGTCGAGGAAGGCTTCGCATCGTGTGATTGCACCCGCATCAGCACTATGCTCATCGATCTCTAACTGAAGGTAAGGCTTCCCTTTCGATAGATCCCTGAAGAAATGGCTGATGAAGGAATCCGGGCCACAACCGAAGTTGGTGATATAGATCGCATACAGTCTGGGATCGTGTTTGACGATCTTCCCTGCGGCCAATATCCTCTGGCCATACCGCCAGTAAATCTCCCGGATCTCTTCCGACGGAGTCACGGAATCTAAAGGGAGGTAATCCATGGGAATGGCGAGGACACCCAACTCCCGGAGCTTCTTGGAAATCTCAAGATTGACTCCGGCGTCGCAAGTGTTGTAAGGCCTGCCTACGATGACCATCACCTTATCCTTCGGGCCGACCTGCTCCAAAATCTCTTTTCCCCGATTGAGCAGGGATTGGTAGAATAGGGCCTGGAATCTCTCGGCCTTCTCCAACGCCCCCTTCACCTGCTTCTTCCCGCGATCGAGCGATCTTCCGAAAAGGAACATCTCCTTCTCCAGAAAGTCGACGCCGAAGCCAAAGTGGAAAATGGGCTGAAGCACTGCTACCCCGGCCTTTTTAAAATCGATGGACGAAGGAACCACATACGGGAAGGACTGGGCATAAGGGCATGCCTCACTGTGGGGAATCTCTGGATGGGATGCCTTGAGATTGACGATGCTCGGGATGAAGATTCTTTTTACACCCTTTTCAAGCAGGTTCAAAACGTGGCCGTGGCCCACCTTGATCGGAAAACAGGTCTCGGCCACCACGTTCTCCACGCCTTTACGGATCAACTCTTTATGCGTAGCATCAGAAAGAACAACACGATGACCCAGGGTTGTAAAGAAGGCCCTCCAGAACGGGAACATCTCGTGGAAGTAAAGAATTCTTGGTATCCCGATCTCCGGCGCATTTTGGGGGAGTCTTTCCTCTCCTTCATAGGGTGCAAAAAGGAGCTTCTCCCTCTCTTCAAAAAGATCGGGGATAGACGACGCCTTCGTCCTTTTGATGACATCGTACTTTTCACATCGACTCCCGTAGAAGAGGGGTTTCTCCCCTTCCACCCTCACTTTTCGGATGAGGCAGAGATTGGGACATCCTTTGCACTCGAAGGAGGAGTGTTCATAGCGGCGTTGGCTCAGATCAAATCCTTTAAAGCTCGACCGCTCCCAAGTCCGCTCCTCCATGGCCAGGATGGCCACCCCGATCGCCCCTGTCACATCGTGACTCTCCGGGACGATGATCTCCTTGCCGAGAACGCTCTCAAAGGCCGAGACCACCCCCCTGTTGAATGCTGTTCCTCCCTGGAAAAAGATCCGATGACCGATGCGCCTGTCTCCGACTACCCGGTTCAGATAATTTTGCACGATGGAATAGCTGAGTCCAGCCACCAAGTCATCTTTCTGGGCTCCCTTCTGTTGATGATGAACGAGATCGGATTCGATAAATACCGTACATCGCTCGCCCATTCTTACCGGAGTGTCAGCAGAGAGGGCAAGCTTTCCAAATTCTTCCTTGATCGAGATGTCCAGTTTTTCCGCCTGTTCTTCCAGAAAGGACCCTGTGCCTGCAGCACAGACCTTGTTCATCTCGAAATCAATCACGACTCCGTTGTCGATGCTGATATACTTCGAGTCTTGCCCACCGATCTCAAAGATGGTGTCGACGCCCGGGTCGATATGGATCGCCGCAGTGGCCTGAGCGGTGATTTCATTGCGTACCAGATCGGCGCCAACGAAATCTGCCGTCAGATAACGTCCGGAACCCGTCGTCCCTACCCCGAGGATGTCTATCCGGTCTCCAACCTCCTCGCCTATCTTCTGAAGCCCAGAGCGAACCGCTTCGATAGGCCGGCCAGCGGTCATCAGGTACTGCTTGGCAAGAAGCCTTTTCTCCTCGTCGATCAGCACCAGATTGGTACTAATCGAACCCACGTCTATTCCAAGATAGGCTTTGACCTTCTTTCCCTCTGAAATATCGGAAGAAGATCTGTCCTGTTCCCGCCGGTTAAGGTGACCGGAGGAGAGCCGAAGTGGTTTGAGAGGGGTCTCTTTTTCCTTTTGCCCCGCGAGATATTGATCAAGTCGCGCCAATCCCCTCCACCCTTTTTTCGCCGCTGTCGTCTCCTGGGTGATCAATATGGCACCGATAGCTCCCATAGAAGCGAAATATTTTGGGATAATGAGATCTTCCTCCGAAACTTCCAGCACTTCCAGGAACGCCCTTCGCATGCCCACATTGGCAGCCACCCCGCCCTGGAAGGAGATGGGTCTCGCAAAGGTCTTTCCCTTGCCGATATTGCTCTTGAAATTCCTCGCCAAGGCGTAGCAAAGGCCGGCGACGATGTCATAATCGGGTGTGGCAATCTGCTGAAGATGGATCATATCCGTTTTAGCAAAGACACTGCATCGTCCTGCAATTCGAGGCGGGTTTTCCGATTTCATGGCAAGCTGACCAAACTCCTCGATGGTCAAGCCCAGACGGCTAGCCTGCTGATCCAAAAAAGAGCCCGTGCCTGCCGCACAGAGGGTATTCATTGAGAAGTCGGCAATCTTAGAACGTTTCCCCTCCACCTCCAAGAGGATCAGCTTTGAGTCTTCCCCTCCGATGTCGATGATCGTCCTGACCTCCGGATAGAAATGCTGGACAGCCTTGGTCTGGGCGATAATCTCATTGACGAAATTTCCCTCCAGCAGTTCAGAGAGCAGTTTCCCGCCAATCCCGGTAAATGAAACAGAAATAAACTGTTCGGATGGGATCCGCTGAAGGATCTCCTCCAGGATCTTTCGAACCGTCCAGAGGGGTTGGCCTTTAATTCGGGTGTAGTGCTCTTCCAGCACTTCCCAGGATTCATCCATAATGATGGTATTGGCACTGATGGAGCCGACATCGATACCCAAGAAAAGTGTCTTCATCCTGCTGCACCATTCACCCCTGCTACCGCAGGGGATTTTTTTAATCGATTTGAAACCTCATTTCAAGTATGTCTCTCCAGAATGCTCTCATTCTCATCCCCGGTCACCCGACGAAGGGACATGTTGTCAATGCCGTAAAAAGATAAGCAGCCCCGTTATTACGACCGCCAAAATGTCTGCAATTGCAATCCAAATCCAGATTTTAAGACTGATTTCTTCCTTGTTTTCTTTTTCCATCCGATTCGCCCCTTTCACCGGGATCGAATCCTCAAGTCCCTTCTCCTTCCGTCCATTTCAGAAGGGCCTAGCTTTGCTTCCTAGCTCAAGAAGTTCAGTAGATTGCAAACGTGCCGCTATATTGAGCAACAGCCCGCTTCCAGGCAGTGTGCTCCCATCCCTTATTCTCGTAGCGTACCGACCAGTTCATTTTTCGATCGAACTCCGATAGTTCCCACGCAAGAACCTCAAGACGAACACGCTGGGTGTGCAAGAGCACCCGTCGGATATCCACACTGGCCGCAAATTCCAAAGCCAGGGGAAGGTGTTGAAAGCAGACGCCACCTCCTTCACAGTAAATTGAGCGCGTGCCAACGTCCTCGAGGCCTCGAGCAAGCAAATCGCAGGTCCGCTCAGCCGCCGTTCGCGCACATGCGCAGGCTGGACAGGGATTTGTTCGTAGCCACCGGTCACGGAGCTCGGCAAGTACGGACTCTGGAGACCGGTATAGATACTTCACACTCTCAGTAAAACGGCGCTGAAACGATCGCCACGCTGTCAGATCTTTGCCAGATGATATCTGCTTTCTCGATCGCCTGGCAGCCCCAACTGCACGGCGCGTAACGGAATCCTCAGGTTTGTCTTCGAGTCCAATTCTGAGTTTCTCAAGCTCAATCAGCCAGTACTCTCTCGCAGCCTCGCTAAGTCTTGAAACAGCAGTTT
>Ga0315280_10006920_pt1 | contig 15460 bp, 12 predicted proteins | sample YL17G06_40_MG_FD_203697 | JGI IMG/M metagenome (GOLD analysis project Ga0315280, IMG submission 203697) | Sediment microbial communities from Yellowstone Lake, YNP, Wyoming, USA - YL17G06_40 | ecosystem: Environmental > Aquatic > Freshwater > Lake > Sediment | place: USA: Wyoming | collected... | reverse complement strand
GAGTTATAAGAAGATGGCCGAATAGTCCTCGCCGGACGGCTACGACGGGCCCCGGGAGGGGAGTGCGTTGAAGGAGGATGACCGATGAGGACACCACGACGCGCCGTGGCGGCCGCCGCCCTTCTGGTTGCGGTCACATTGTTCGGCCAGAGCTGCGCCTCGCTGAACGAGATGGCCTCGGCCCTGGTCAACCTGAAGCGGCTCCAGTTCAGGATCCAGGGGATCAACGATTTCCGGCTGGCCGGGATCGCCGTCGGGGGCAAGTCGAGCCTCGGTCAGTTCTCGGCTCTAGACGGGGTCCGGCTCGTGGCCGCGTTCGGGGGCAGGAACCTCCCGGCCGATCTCGTCCTCAACGTCCTGGCCGTCAATCCTAACGACGGGACGGGCGGGTCGCGCCAGACGGTGAGCACGCTGACGTCCCTCGAATGCCGTCTCCTCGTCGACGGGAAACCGACGGTCGCCGGGAACATCGAGCGCCCTGTCGAGATCCCCGGAACGGGACAGGCGACCGTGATCCCGATCCGGCTGTCCCTCAACCTCTTCGAGTTCTTCGGCGACCGCCGCTACGAGGACCTCATCGGGCTGGCCCTGGCTCTCGGCGGCGCGAACCGGGACCCGGCCCGCGTCGCCCTGGACGCCCAGCCGCGCGTTTCGACGCCTTTCGGGGATATCACGTACCCCGGCCGGATCACCATCGTCGACAAAGAATTCCGTTAAGGGCGGGCCGGGCTCAACCGCGGGGTTTCCCGCTGCCGACGATGACGAGGAGGGACTTGGCCGGGTCGAGCCGGTCCCTGATGTAGGCGTTCATCTCATCGAGGCCGACGGCTTCGAGGCTGTCGAAAACATGGGTGAAGGCCTCGAAGCCCAGGCCGAGGACCTCCCAAAGGCCCATCATTTCCGAGCGCGGTTTTTTCCCCTCGAGCGTCCGGAGGAGGTTAGCTCGGGCCAGGCTCTTGGTCATGGTCAGCTCGCCGGCCGCGAGGCCTTTTTCATAGAGCCACGTGAGAGCCGCGTCGAGGGCCGCCACGGCCCTGGCCCGCTTCTCATTCCCCGTCTCGAGATAGGCCTCGAGGACGCCGCAGCCCTTCGTCCAGGTGGAACGGGAGCCGACGTTGTAGGCGAGCTCCTCGGACTCGCGGAGCTCCCAGAGCCGGCACCCCGGTCCGACGCCCAGCAGGACCTCCAGGAGGTATCCCTTGGCGTAATCGCCCGCCGAGAGAGGCGGCAGGAGAAAGGCCCGGCCCACATAGGCCTGCTTGGTGTCTTTTTCGAGAATGACCTCGCGGATCTCGGGCAGCGCGGCCGGGGTCGAGGAAAGGGGCTCGGCTGGCCGCGACGGGAACCCGGCGAAGAACGTTTCAAGGAGAGGCTCGACGCGCTCCCTTGGAAGATCGCTGCAGACCGAGAAAACGATGGCGTTCCGGACGAAGAATTTTCCATAAAATGAGGTGATGTCCTTCTTCCCGATGGCCTTGAGGCTCGCTGGGGTCCCGTATGCGGCGCTCCCGTAGCCCTGGCCGTTGAAGAAAGCGCCCAGCGCGGCGGCGTGACCGGCTTCAACGGCGTCATCCTCTTCCGTCCTGGCGAAGTTCTTCATAAGGTCCTTGACGTTGTCGATCCTCGGTCCGGAGAAAAGCGGGCTTTGGATGATCTCGCTGGCCGTCCTCAGAGTTTCCTCGAGGTTCTCCGACAAGCACTCCAGACTGATGATGGAACAATCCTCGAAGACCGAGAGCCTCATGCGCGTCGCTTGGGCCATGATGTTCTGGGCGACCGAATAATCCGGGATCTCCAGGGTCAGCCTCGTCGTGATAAAGGCTAACCCGTCTTTGCCGGCCGGGACGGCGCTCTTTCCGCCCGGCACGAAGAGGTTGACGACCGTCATGGCGGACGCGAGGTCGCGCTGGTACAGGCAGACCTGGCCGGTCGACAGGGTGAACCTCTGGGGGGCTTCTTTCCATGGGGAGACGCCGGCCGCGCCGGACGGGGATGCGACGAGCTCCGTCGCGAGCGCCAGTGCACAGATGACCGCGAGCCGAGCCCGGCCCGCCCCGTTCGTCAGCGAACTCCGTCGCGCCGTCACTTGTTCCCCGCGCCTTTTTCCGCTCTTTTCGGAACGATGGACACGACGACCGACCCGCCCCGGCCGAAATAGACGGCCGCCGCCTTGCGCAGGTCGCTCGAGGTCGTCCGGGCGATCCGGTCCAGGAACCGACCGGGCTTCTCCCGGTCGTTAAGGAGCATGAAGCGGGCCAGGGACGAAGCCAGGACGAGTCCCGACTCTTCGGCCTGCTCGGCGGCGAAGCGGATCTGGTTCTGGGCGCTCCCCAGATAATCGAAGGCGGCGAACCGCTCGTCTCCCGGGTAGTCGTCTTTCGAGAAATTCTCAGTGTGGCAGCGGCGCAGATAATTCAGGGCCTCCCGGGTCGCCGCGGGGATGTTCTTGGGCTCGAGCTTCAGCGAAACGATGATCGCGCCTCCGAAGCGGCCCGGGATGTAGCTCATGGTCATGCTCTGAACAAGGTCCCACCGGCTCCTCAGGGCGGCGTTTAGAAGCGGATTGACACCGCGCCCCAAGACCTCCGCGAGAAGGTTCACGGCGTACTGGTCGGGATGGTTGTAGTCCGGCCCGATCCAGCCGAAAAGAAGGTAGCCCTCCTTGACGTCTTTCTGCTCCTCGAAGCTTGCGTTCTTGCCGAGCAGGCCGACTTTGGGGCAAACGGCAGCCGGGACGTCGGATGTTTTCAGCGGCCCGAAGACCTCGCGGATCTCCGCTTCCATGTCCTCGGTCTTGAAATCGCCCACCATGGCCAGGGCGCAGTTGTTGGGTACGAAGTATTTCGCGTGGAATGTCGCCAGGTCCTCGACACGGACAGAGCGGACGACCTCGGCCCGGCCGGCCAGAGGACGGCCGTAGGGATGGCCTTCGAACAGGTGCTGCATGAGGAGGTCGGTGCCGTGACGCTCCGGGTCGTCCTCCCGCTGGCTCATCTCTTCGAGGATGACCGCCTTCTCACTCTCGAGCTCGGCCGGGGTGAGGGCGAAATCGAAGACGATCTCCTTCTGGTTGCGCAGGGCGAAGCCGGCCTGTTCCGACGGGCAGGAGAACTCGAAGACGGTCAGGTCCGGGCCGGTGTTGGCGTTGAAATAGGCGCCGCGGCTGCGGACGTCGCGGCTGACCTCCGAGCCCGACCGGAATTCCGTTCCCCGGAAGAGCATGCAGTGCTCGAGAAGGTGGGCGACGCCGCTCGTCCCGGCCGTTTCGTCCTTGGACCCCGCGTTGACCGCTATCGAGAGATTGACGAGGGGGAGGTCGTGCTTCTCGTAGAGAAAGACCTTAAGTCCGTTCGGGAGGACGATCGAGCGGCCGGCGTTCTCGCCGCCGGCCGCGACGCCTGGAGGTAGGGTGAGGATCGACAGCCAGACGAGAGCGAGACCGAAGAGCCGAGCCATGCCGGTGCTTTCCCCGGAATAATACCGGTGCAATTTACGTACCAGTTTAGCACACATGGCGAGGGCGTCTCTAGAGCGCGGACCGCCAGGGGAGGCCGGCCCCCGGGAGCGCCTCGCCGGGCCGTGGCGCGGGGACCCGCCGCCGCGCGTGTAAAGAGGCTTTACCCGAATCCTTTTGCCCCGGACTCGCGACTGTGCTAGAATTTCGGGGGAACGAGAGAGGGAACATGAAACCCGAACGCTCCGCCCGGATCCTCGTCGTCGACGACGAAGAGGGGATCCGCAAGTCCCTCAAGATGATCCTCGAGTACGAGGGCTACGAATTCTTCGAGGCGCCGACGGGAGAGGACGGCCTCGAGAAGCTCAAGGAGACGGTCGGCCTCGACCTCGTCCTCCTCGACATCAAGATGCCGGGGAAGGACGGCCTCGAGGTCCTGGCCGAGATCAAGCAGAAACCCTATGCCCCCGAGGTCATCATGATCTCCGGGCAGGGGTCGATCCAGGCCGCGGTCGAGGCGACGAAGCTCGGCGCTTTCGACTTCCTGGAGAAGCCGCTCCACCGTGAGCGCGTCCTCCTGACCATCCGGAACGCCCTGAACCAGAATGTCCTCGCCCGGGAATACCAGGACCTCAAGAAGAGGGCCGACAAGCGCTACGAGCTCGTCGGCAACCACCCCCTCATGAAAGGGCTGTGGAGGGAGATCCTCAAGATCGCGCCGACGAACGCGACCGTCCTCATCCAGGGCGAGAGCGGCACGGGCAAAGAGCTCATCGCCCGGGCCATCCACGCGAACAGTCTGAGGGCCAAGGAGAAGTTCGTCCAGGTCAACTGCGCCGCGATCCCGGAGGAGCTTATCGAAAGCGAGCTTTTCGGGCACGAGAAGGGCGCCTTCACCGGGGCCACGGAAAAGAAGACGGGCAAGTTCGAGCAGGCCGACGGCGGGACGATCTTCCTCGACGAGATCGCCGACATGAGCCTCAAGACCCAGTCCAAGGTCCTCCGCGTCCTCGAGGAGGGCGAGGTGCAGAAGGTCGGCTCGAACCGCATCTCCAAGGTCGACGTCCGGGTCATCGCCGCCACGAACAAGGACTTGCACAAGGAGATCCAGGACGGCCGTTTCCGGGAGGACCTGTTCTTCCGCTTGAACGTCGTGCCCCTCTCTTCGCCGCCGCTCCGGGAGAGGAGGGAGGACGTTCCGGTCCTCATCGATTACTTCACGCGGGCCTTCGCCGACGAGAACAACTTCAAGGTCAAAAGATTCTCCCGGGAGGCGCTCGACGCCCTCATGGAATACCCCTGGAAGGGCAACGTCCGGGAGCTCAAGAACACGGTCGAGCGGTTGCTCATCCTGACGGAAAAGGATACAATCGAGGCGAAGGACCTGCCCGAACCGTTCCGAGAGGAGCGGGAGGTCGGCCTTCCCGCGGCGGAGGGTGTCCGGACGCTGCGCGAGTTCCGCGATATCGCCGAGCGGGATTTCATCCTGGCCAAGCTCGAGGCCAACAACTGGAACATCTCGCAGACGGCCAGGGAGATCGACACGCCGCGGTCGAATCTTTATAAGAAGCTCGAACAGTACGGCATTAAAATAACGGCCGGAGTGGGCGAGGCGGTTGCCGCTCCTTCCCGCGAGGGAGGAGGGGAGGAAAGTCCGAACTCCAAAGGGCAGGATGGTCGCTAACGGCGACTCCGGGCGACCGGGGGACAGTGCCACAGAAAACACACCGCCCTCTGGGCAAGGCGCAGCCTTCCTGGGGAGCAAGGGTGAAATGGCGAGGCAAGAGCTCACCGCCCTGATGGCGACATCAGGGGCACGGCAAACCCCATCCGGAGCAAGGCCAAACGAACCCCATTTTGGGACGGCCCGTCCCAGGGGGTGGGTCGGCCGCTTGCGTCCCGGAGCAATCCGGGATCTAGACAAATAACCGCCCCCGCTTCGGCGGGAACAGAATTCGGCTTATGTCCCGCTCCGGCCGTTCTTTCTTTTATAGGGCGCGGCGATCTCTCGGGACCGTGCGGGTCTCGACGAAGGAGAGGCGGAAATGGCAGTCCAGTATAAGAACCCAGGACGGATCGAATTCGACGGCAAGCTCCGCCGCGGGGAGGGCGGCGGGACATTCGTCGTCTTTCCGCAGGACGTCGAGAAACTCTACGCCGTCAAGTTCCGCGTCCCCGCAAAGGTCACCTTCGACGGCATTCCGTACCGCGGGTCCATGGTGAAGATGGGCGGGCCCGACCACATCCTGCTCATCCTCAAGGAGATCCGGGAGAAACTCGGCAAAGACCGGGGCGATACCGTTCATGTCACGGTCGAACTCGACGACGCTCCGCGGGTGGTTACGCTGGCGAGAGACGTCGAGGCCGCCTATCGAAAGGCCAAGGTCCTTGACCGGTACCGTTCCCTCTCGTTCACTCGCCGGCGAGAGCACAATCTCTGGATCGAAGACGCAAAGCAGCCGGAAACGCGGCTGCGGCGGATCAACAAGGCCGTCGCTGAGCTGCAGGCAGGGCTGGGCGCGAAATGACGAGAGTCCGTCCGACCGGCGATCCCGGCCGTCGCGCCTGAAAGCCGAGTCCGATGCCGGACAGAAACGTTCCTTCCCCGGCGCGCGGCGCCCGCTTCGCCTGGTGGACGGAAGCGCCCCTCGATTCGAGGCGGGCCCTGGTGGCCGCCGCCTTCGGCTGGATGCTCGACTCCTTCGACGTCATGCTCTACGCCCTCGTCCTGTCGGCCCTCATCGCCGACCTCGGCATCGCGAAATCGACGGCCGGACTCCTGGGTTCGCTGACGCTCTTCGCTTCGGCCTTCGGCGGGCTCATTTTCGGACTCGTCGCCGACCGGCACGGGCGGCGGCGGGCGCTCATGGCAAGCATCCTGATCTACTCGGTCTTCACGGCCGCCTGCGGTCTCTCGACCGGCATCGTCATGCTCGCCGTCTTCCGCATCTTCCTCGGTCTGGGCATGGGCGGGGAGTGGGCGAGCGGGGCGGCCCTCGTGTCCGAGACATGGCCTGCGGCGCACAGGGGCAAGGCCCTCGGCCTGGTCCAGAGCGCCTGGGCCGTGGGCTACGCGGCCGCGGCCGCCGTCTCGGCCCTGGTCATGCCGCGATGGGGGTGGCGGGCCGTCTTTTTCGTCGGGGTTATCCCGGCCTTCTTTACGCTGTGGATCCAGAGGAGGGTCAAGGATCCCGAGATCTGGCGCGCCCGGCGCCTCGAGCGTCAGTCACAGAAGGCGGGCCTCGGCCCGATCTTTGGCCGGGGCCGCCTGCGGCTGACCCTCCTCGTGACCATGATGAACGCACTGACCCTTTTCGGCTGGTGGGGGCTTAATCTCTGGATCCCGTCCTACCTGTCGCTCGCCGGGGGCCAGGGCGGCGTCGGGCTGAGCCCCCGGCTCATGTCGGGGCTCATCATTTTCATGCAGGTCGGGATGTGGCTGGGCTATGTCAGCTTCGGTTATATCAGCGACCGGGCCGGCCGCAAAAAGACCTACGTCGGCTTCCTCCTCGCCGCCGCCGCCTTCGTCTTCCTCTATTCCGCCACGAAGAACCCCATCCTGCTCCTGCTCCTCGGCCCGTTTGTAGCTTATTTCGGGACGGGACATTTCAGCGGCTTCGGCGCCCTCACGGCCGAGCTTTACCCGACGTCCATCCGGGCTACGGCCCAGGGCATCACCTACAACGCCGGCCGGATCGTCAGCGCCGCCGCGCCCCTGGTCGTCGGATCGTTGGCCCAAACGCGAGGTTTCGGCTTCGCGTTCTCTCTTATCGCCTTATCATTCCTGGCCGCCGCCGGCCTCTGGGCCTGGATCCCCGAAACCCGCGGCCGGGAACTCGAGTGATCAAAAGAGGGCCGCGGCGGCCCTGCGAATGAGAGCGAGCAGGTTGCCAGGCCAGATGCCCAGCTGGATGACGCCGTAGAGACACAGAAAGAGGACCAGGTCGAGGGCGGGGTTCTCCCGGTCGATCTCGAGCGCAGCCTCCGGCTCCCGCATGTACATGGTGACGATGATCCGCAGGTAGTAAAAGACCGAAACGAGGCTGGCCAGGACCGCGATGACAACGAGGGCCGCTTGGCCCTGTCGCACGGCCGCGCTGAAAACATAAAATTTGGCCAGAAACCCGGCCGTCGGCGGGAATCCGGCCAGGGACAGGAGAAAGACGGCGAACATGGCCGCGAGCCAGGGATGTTCCTGTCCGGCCCCGGCAAAATCCTGGAGGTCCTGGTGCTCGACCCCGGCCCGGCCCATGGCTATGAGAACCGAGAACGCCCCGGCGTTCATGAGAAGATAAGCGACGAGGTAGAAGAGGAGACTCGTCCCGTCCCCGGCCAGGACCGCGAGCAGGATGTAGCCTGAGTGGGCGATGCTCGAATAGGCTAGCAGCCGCTTGAGGTTCCTCTGGCGGAGCGCGCCGAGGTTGCCGACGACCATGGTTAGCGCCGCGACCGCCCAGATGAGCCAGAAGAAGGCCGGGCGGCCGCTGCTGTCCTTTCCGAGCGCTCCGAGCAGTCTGAACAGGACAAACAGGCCCGCAAGCTTGGGACCGATCGAAAAAAAGGCCGTGACAGGCGTCGGGGCGCCTTCGTAGACGTCGGGCGCCCACATGTGGAATGGGGCCAGGGCGATCTTGAAGCCGAAGCCTGCGACGACGAACGCCAGCCCGGCCCAGAAGGCCGTCCCGGGGCCGGCCGATGCGCCGGAGAGCGCGGCGTGGATCCCGTCGAATTGAAGACTTCCGAGGGCGCCGTAAACGAGGGCCAGCCCGAAGACGAGGAAGGCGCTGGCGAAGCTTCCCATCAGGAAATACTTGACCGCGGCCTCGACCGAGCGCGGGTCGCTCCTTTTCATTCCTGCCAGGGCGTAGCTCGAGACCGAGAGGACCTCGAGGCCGAGGAAAACCACGAGCAGGCTCGGGGAGGAGACCATGATCGACATGCCTGCGATCGCCAGAAGCAGGAGGGCGTAATATTCGCCGTGATTCATGCCTTGGCGGGGGAGGTACTTGAGGCTCATCAGCACCAGGAAGACGCCGGCCGCGGCGAAGGCCGAGATGAGGACGATGGCCGGACGGTCGAGGACGAGGTTCGTCCCAAAATAGGAATAGCCTTGACCCCACGCCCGGGCGGCGAGAGCGCCGCTCGCGACGAGGAAGGCCATCGAGATGAAGCCGAGATAATCCCTGTTTTCTCTGGACACGAAGGCCTCGAGGAGCAGGACGCACAGGCCGCCGGCCACGAGGGCGATGAGCGGGGCAAGCGCCAGGAAGCTTGTCATTTGTTTATTTGCGTCTTTCCTCAGGCGGGACGATCGCGGACCTGGAGGGGCCGCCCCGAAGCCCCTGGGTCGTCACCAGGCCCTTTGGGACCGCCCGGGCCGGGACATCCTTGTGGAGGATCTTAAGGTACTGACCGACAGAAGCGTCCATCTTGCGGAGGACGGTCCCGGGGAAGATCCCCAGCCAGAACATAAGGACAATGACGGGCACGAGGAGGAGACGCTCCCTTGCGTCCATGTCCTTGAATCCCCGGACATTTTCGTTGCGGACGGGCCCCTGCATGACCCGGCGGAAGAGCCACAGCAGATAAGCCGCCGAGAGGACCGTCGTCGTCACGGCCAAGACGGCGAGGACCTTGTTCGCCGCGAGGATCCCGAAGAGACAGAGGATCTCGCCCGCGAACCCGTTAAGCCCGGGCAAGCCCATCGAGGAGAGCATGGCGATGAGGAAGACGGCCGAGAAAACCGGCATCTGGCGGCCGACCCCGCCGTAGTCCGCGATGAGCCGGGTATGGGACCGCTCGTAAAGGATGCCGACGCAGAGGAAGAGCGCACCGGTGCTCAGGCCGTGATTGATCATCTGAAAGAGCGCCCCCTCGGTCGATTCGAGGTTCAAGGAGAAGATGGCCAGCATGACGAGGCCCATGTGGCTGACGCTCGAATAGGCGACCAGCGCCTTCATATCCTTCTGGATGAGGGCCATGAGCCCGCCGTAGATGATGCCGACCACGGCCAGGACGGACAGGGCGGGCACGAACATCCGCACGGCGTCCGGGAAGAGGGGCAGCCCCAGCCGCAGGAAGCCGTACGCGCCCATCTTGAGGAGGATCGCCGCCAGGATCACGGACCCGGCCGTCGGGGCCTCGACGTGGGCGTCCGGCAGCCAGGTGTGGAGAGGGAAGAGGGGCACCTTGATGGCGAAGGCCAGGGCGAAGGCGAGGAAGAGCCAGATTTGGAGCTTTGGGGCCAGGGCCAGTCCGTAGAGGTCCTGGAAAGCGAGGGACGGGCCGCCCGCGGCGGGGTTGGCCTGCGCATAGAGAACGAAGATCGCGACGAGCATCAGCAGGCTGCCGAACATCGTGAACAGGACGAATTTCGTCGTGGCGTAAATCCGCCGCCGGCCGCCCCAGATCCCGATCAGGAAATACATCGGGATGAGCATGGCCTCCCAGAAGACGTAGAACAGGAAGAGGTTCATCGAGACGAAGACGCCGATGGTGCCTGTTTCGAGGAGAAGCATGAAGAATGAGAACTCGCGGACCCTGGTCTCGACCGCCTTCCAGGACGAGAGGAGGGCGACTGGGGTCAGGAAGGCGGCCAGGAGGACGAGAAAGAGGCTGAGCCCGTCGATTCCGATGTGGTAATCGATGCCCCGACCGAGCCACGCCGCGCGCTCGACGAACTGGGGCCCGGCGCTCCCGCCGTCGAAACGGAAATAGACGAGCAGGGACAGCGCGAGAGTCGCCAGGGAGAAGACCAGGGCGATGACGCGCGCCTCCCTGGCCCGGTCCTTGGGCAGGAAGATAAGGAGCAGGCCGCCGGCGAGCGGCAGGAACGTCACGATGCTCAGACTCGGCATGCTCATATCTTCCACGCCAGGATGAAACCCAGGAACAGGACGGCTCCCAGGAGAAAGGCCAGCGCGTAGTCCTTGACGAGCCCGGTCTGGAGGCGGCTCAGACCGCGGCCGGCGGCGTCTGCGGCCGCCGCCGTCCTGTTGAGGGCTCCGTCGACGACTTTGAGGTCGAACTGGCCGTACAAAAGCTCGGAGCCGCGGATGAGCGGGCGGACCACGGCCGCGTCATAGAACTCGTCAACATAATATTTCCCGACGAGCAGCCGGTTGATGCGAGGCCACCGCGCCGCCAACCGGGCGGGGATCTTCGGGTGCCGGATGTAGAGATGATAGGCCGCGAAGAGCCCACCGACCGCGGCGGCCGTGGAGACGAGGATCAGGGCCCATTCGACGGCCGCCGAGGGGAGCGACTTTCCGGTCGGGAGGACGGGCGCGAGGAAGCGGCCGAGGAGGTCGGCCCTCGGGCCCAACACGGCCGGCAGCCCGACATAGCCCGAGATAACCGAGAAAACGGCCAGGACGATGAGCGGCACCGTCATCACCGGCGGCGATTCGTGGATCCGGCGCCTGGTTTCTTCGCTCATCCGTCCCTCGCCGAAAAACGTCAGAAAGACGAGCCGGAACATGTAGAACGCAGTCATCACGGCCCCCGTCAACCCCAGGGCCCAGACAAGGATGTGGCCGCCCGAATATGCACTCGTCAGGATGGCGTCCTTCGAGAAAAAGCCCGACAGAAACGGAAGGCCAGAGATGGCCAGGGCGGCGATGAAGAACGCCGGAAAGGTCCGGGGAAGGGCTTTCCGGAGGCCGCCCATCTTGCGGATGTCCTGTTCGCCGGACAGAGCGTGGATGACGCTGCCGGCGGCCAGGAAGAGAAGCCCCTTGAAGAAGGCGTGCGTCATCAGATGGAAGATGCCGGCGGCATAGGCCCCGACGCCGCACCCGATGAACATGTAGCCGATCTGCGAGATGGTGGAGTAGGCCAGGACCTTCTTGATGTCCGTCTGGACGAGGGCCATGCTCGCAGCGAACACGGCCGTGATGCCGCCGACCCAGGCGACGAGCGGGCCGGCCACCGAGGACGCAGAAAAGAGCGTGCCGAGCCGGGCGACCATGTAGACGCCGGCCGTGACCATGGTCGCCGCGTGGATCAGGGCGCTCACGGGGGTCGGACCCTCCATGGCGTCCGGAAGCCACACGTAGAGCGGGATCTGGGCCGATTTGCCGACGGCGCCGGCCAAGAGGAGGACGGCGATGAGCGTCGCCGTGCGGGGGGCGATGAGCCCGCCCGCAGCCGCCTGGTTGATCCGGACGAATTCTGGGCCGCCCACGAGGAGGACGAGGAGGAGCATGCCGAGGATGAAGGCGGCGTCGCCGATCCGGGTGACGATAAAGGCCTTCATCCCCGCCTTGGCCGCGGCCGGCCGTTCGAACCAGAAGCCGATGAGGAGGTACGAGCATAGGCCGACCCCCTCCCAGCCGACGAACATCAGGACGATGTTCGAGGCCATGACCAGAACGAGCATGAAGAACGTGAACAGGTTGAGAAGGCCGAAGTATCTGGCGTAGTCCCGCTCCCCGGCCATGTAGCCGGCCGAATAGACGTGGATCAGGAAGCCGACGCCTGTGACGACGAGGCACATGACGGCCGTGAGCGGGTCGAAGGAGAGGGTGAGGGTGATCGAGAAGGAGCCGCTCATGATCCATGAGAAAAGCGTCTTGGCGAGCCGGGGAGAGACTTCGGGGGAGCCGATGAGAGCGACGAAGGCGACGGTCGAAACGACGAGCGAGAGGAACACCGTGAAACAGGCCTTGAGCGCGACCCATTTCCGCGCGAGGCGCGGGCCGATAAGGAGGAGGACGAGCGCACCCAGGGCCGGGAAGAAGGGGATGAGCCAGAAATACTGCGCCATACTACCCCTTGAGCTCGCTGATGTCCTCGGTCCGGATCGTCTTTTTGCGCCGGAAAACGAGGAGGACGATGGCCATGCCCACGACGGCTTCGGCGGCGGCGACGGTCAGGACGAAAAAGACGATGACCTGGGCCTCGGCCTTCACCGAGGCCTTGGCCAGGGCGAGGAAGGCCAGATTGGCCGCGTTGAGCATGACCTCGACGGCCATGAACTGGGTCAGGAGGTCGCGCTTGAGGAAGAAGGCCAGGACCCCGAGCACGAACAGGACAACGGCCAGGGTCAAGAAAGCCGACGCCGGGATCACGGGGCTTCCTTCTTCCCCGCGAGAGTCATCGCCCCGACGAGGGCGGCGACAAGCAGCACGGAGGTGATCTCGAACGGGTAGAGATAACGGGTGAACAGGAGATGACCGATGCCGGCCGGATCCACCGCGCCCGCGGGCACCCTCTCGGCGCCTCCGAGAAACGCCCGCCTGGCCACGAGCAGGAGCTCGGCCAGGAGGACGGCCCCGAGCAGCGCGGCAAGGACGTAGACCGTCTTTTTCCTCTCCGCAGGCAGCCCTCGCTTGAGGTTGATCATCATGATGGCGAAGAGGAAGAGGACCATGATGGCGCCGGCGTAGATGATGACCTGCACGGCGGCGACGAAGGGGGCATCGAGGAGGCCGAACAACCCGCCGAGGGAGGCGAACGCCAGGACGAGGAAGAGGGCATTGTGAGCCTGGTTCCTGGAAATGATCATGGCGACGACGGAGCCGACGCAAAGAAGGGACAGGACTCCGAACAGGACCCAGGCCATGGTGGATATCGCCCTTATATTAGAGTGACCCCGACGCCCGAAGTCAAGTCGGATTTTGCCTCCGCAGATGGGCGGAAGGAGGGTTCTCCCGTCGCCGTCAAAAGGGCTTTGACAATGCGGCGCGATTTGTTATAATAACGCCGGTACCGCGGGGTAGAGCAGCCTGGTAGCTCGTCGGGCTCATAACCCGGAGGTCGTTGGTTCAAATCCAACCCCCGCTACCATTTTTTTTGCCTTATTTTCCCTGTCTTCAGCAAGTTAGAATTTTCCCCGAACCCTTTTTCGTTTTCCGTCTGAATCCGCAGGATTCAGCACTTTTCAATCTATTCTGTCACAAGTTTGTCACAAGACGGTCACAAGAACTCTGCGTGCTGGCTGCGCAATGGGCAAGTTTTCGTTGCAGAAAAAAAGGCCGGAGAAGGCCCAGGCCGCCGCACGGCGGGGTAGTCTGATTGTTTATCTGAACCCTCTGGATAGTTGTCAACGCGTCCATCTTGGTGCAGGGACCCATTACCCCCCAATCGAGGTCAGGGCGGGAGTAGCCTGCTCTAAAATTCGCGATACTCGACAGGCATATGGCCCGACCAGGCAGCAAGTCAAAAGACTTGAAAATCTCACTTCAGGGGTGGTCCATTGAGCGGTGGCAGGTCAAGGGCGAGACCGATTTTTGCTGCAATGAGCATTTGGCGGGCTGAATTCGTGCCGATTGAACGGACCTAGGCCATGAACTCCCCTAAGAATGTTAATCTGCCCTTCTTCACCAATGGGCTCTTCAAGCCCGGAGAGTTGGCCTACTTCAGATTTCGTGGACTCGTCAGCACCGTTATGGCCGTGTCCGCAAAGCTATTCTGCTCCGTGCTTTTTGAGCAAACTGACCATATTGGCATAGCCTTTTTTTGCGGCCAACATCAGAGGTGTCTCGCTTTTGTTGTTCTTGACATTTACTTCAGCGCCCTTGGCGATCAGCAGCCCGGCCACGTTCATCTTGTTCTTGGAGGCGGCATAATGCAGAGGCGCCCAGCCGTTCTTGTCTTTGGCGTCCACTTTTGCGCCATTCATGATCAACAGTTCCGCCACGTCCTGGTGGCCGCTGTTGGCGGCGTAGTGCAGCGGCGTGTCGCCGGTCACGCTGACGGCATTCACTTCTGCGCCCTTGGCGATTAACACTTCCGCCACGTCGTTGAAGCGATGAGCTTGGTGCAACGGCGTCTGGCCCTCTAAGTCTCGGACATTGACGTTTGCGCCCTTGGCGATCAACAACGCGGCCACGTCTTTATGACCATTGACTGAGGCAAAGTGCAGAGGTGTGAGACCGTCTTTAGATTTGGCGTTAACGTCGGCGCCTTTGGAAATCAACAACGCGGCCACATCCGTGTAACCTTCTACTGGGGCATAGTGCAGGGGGGTCAAATCGGTATGATCCTTAGCATTCACGTCCGCTCCCTTGGCAACTAGGAGCTCCGCTACGTCCAGGCGGCCGTCCGCAGCGGCAGAGTGGAGAGGTGTCCACCCATTGTTATCACGGGCATTCACATCAGAGCCATTGGCGATGAGGAGTTGGGCCACGTCCTTGTCGTGCGAATAATATAGAGGCGTTTGGCCTAATTCGTTCTTGACGTTCACATCCACGCCCTTGGCTATGAGCAGCTCGGCCACGTTCTTGTCAAACGCAAAGTACAGCGGAGTCTGGTTATGATAGCCCCTAGCATTCACATCCGCACCCTTGGCGATGAGGAACTCCGCCACGTCCTTGTGAACATTTTTTAAGGCATAGTGCAGGGGCGTCATGCCGTCTTCGTCCTTGGCGTTAACGTCCGCGCCCTTGGCTAAATAAGCCTTCACGGTGGCCAGGTCTCCTTTCTCGGCCGCTTCGTGCAGCTTTGTATAAGCCTGCGATGGTTTGCCCTGCAAACCGCTTCCTAATAATGTCGCTAGCAGGATAGTCGGGCCAACGACCTTCCAGATTTTGAGGTCTCGGATAGTCATAATTGTCTTCCTCCCTTCCTAAGGCGACAAAGGACCGAGGGATCTTGTTGGTTTTGGATTTGACGAAACGTGGCGCTTGCCTACATCCCCCGTGTATGGACGGAATATATTACGGCCACACGGGTCTGTCAAGAGTAGATGGCGAGGCTTATAATGGCCTTGATAGAGCTGCCTTTTTCCTCTCTTCAAACCCTATCCCATATGTCCGGAAGGGTAGAGCGTTGGACTCCGGATCCAAAGGTCGGAGGTTCGAATCCTCTCAGGCACGCCATTTCCAATCCACTGAAATTCCTAGAGTTACGGGCATTCTCTGAGTTTCGGTCGGGCCCGTTTTTTTCGCCATGTCACAATATCCTATGTCAAGTCCTAGTTGACGAGGGGAGTTCTTTGATAGGGCGCCTTGTCTTTCAGCATGTAGTAGATGATCTTGATGAGCTGGCGGGATAAGGCGTTCA